>CERO01032520.1_pt1 | contig 159438 bp, 139 predicted proteins | sample 530851 | NCBI WGS metagenome assembly CERO01 (sample SAMEA2621033, study PRJEB7988) | marine metagenome | biome: marine biome (ENVO:00000447); feature: surface water layer (ENVO:00002042); material: "saline water (ENVO:00002010), including plankton (ENVO:xxxxxxxx)" | depth 5 m
AGAGCAAAGAATGCGTTACCTAATTAATCAAGCGTCCCACTAGCGCGTCACCCACCTGTTGTCAGACGTTGATCTTGTCAACGAACGCCTCAAGCTGAGTTCGGATTCTGGCGGCTAGGTCATCGTGTGATTGCATCGGCTGAGTGCAGCCCGTAGGCCAGAGGGCGGCTACTGGTGGCGAATGGGTCCTGGTGGTTGACCATACGGGGGCGCTGATCCGTGGCAAGCTGCTAGATACAGGGGCGCGGAATGGCGGTTGTTGTTTACGTTGAGTTTTTTGCCCCCCTAAAAAGCATGCGGGAACCAAGACACCCGGATAACGCCGTTACCCCAGATTGTCTAGTTCTACAATACGACAGTGGGGGAACAAATAAGCTAAAACAAAAAAACCCTGTAAAAACAGGTGCTTAGAATCTTAAATGGCGGTGAGGGAGAGATTCGAACTCTCGAACGGTTGCCCGTTACACACTTTCCAGGCGTGCGCCTTCGACCACTCGGCCACCTCACCGTGAGGGCGCGGATAATAACATAACCGCTAGCGCTTGCCAGCGTTTTAGCGGCAGTTTGTTCTACCGCGTTGACGTCCTCGCTAGCGCCAACCGCCCAACACCGCACCCATCGCGGTGAGCGCCACCACCCAATAGCCCCCGTTTATAAGCAGGTACGACCAGGGGCGTTGCTCGAACAGCGTGATAACCCCCGTGGCGAAAAACAGCCAGCCAAACCCTGTAAGAAAGCCGTAGAGCGTGCCGGTGGCCAGAGTCACGCCGGGTGCGGCCAGAAACCGCTCCAGGCAGAGCGCCATCACCAACAGGAAAACGAAGGCGAGGCCAAAGATTCTAGCCTTGTTTCCACTGTTTACCTGCGCCTCGGTCAGGCCGGCAGCCCGCATCCACGCGGCACCAAACAGCAGGGGGGAATACCACAGGCCGCCGATCACAAACGCGGTGAACGTGGCGACCAGAACAGCGAGAAAGTGAACAGGAACTTCAGCCATGTCGACCTCCAATAAACGTTGTTTTTGTTGTTGTTGTCGCACAACTGTTGCCGAGGGCGGCGCTGGAGTCAAGGCCTGCCTGGGCGGCCATAGCGGCGGCCCCCAACACTTGCAGGAAAAACCACTGCGCCTGTGCGCTAAGCGCGGGTTCTGGTGCTACTGCCGCGCCAAACGCAGCCACGGCGGCTCGCCGCCACCGCTGCTGCGAAATGGATTGATGTCCAACCCACCGCGGCGGGTGTAAAAGGCCTGCAGGTGTAGAAATTCGGGGTGGCAGGCCTGTTGGAGGTCGCAGAAGATACGCTCCACGCACTGCTCATGGAAATCCTGATGTTCGCGATAGGCCAGGATATAGCTGAGCAGCGCCGCGTGATCCAGTGCGGGCCCGCGGTAGTGCAACCACAACGTTGCCCAATCGGGCTGACCGGTTACTGGGCACAGAGAACGCAGGAGGTGACTGTACAGCCGCTCCTCCACCACGTTTGCGGGCGCGCACTGCAGCATACTGGCGTCGGGCTCCCGCCGGGGCCAGCGCCCGGCAGCGCTGTCAATGCACAACCCATCGGGCTGAGCGCCCGTTAGAGCAGGGTCATCGGGGGCGAATACTGCCAGCGCAACCTCACCGCCCGCCGCGGCACTGACATCCCGCACAATACAGGCCAGGGCGGCAGCCTCATCGTCAAACACCGTGTTGTTGAGGGAATTCAGATACAACTTGAAAGACTTGGACTCCACCAGGTTCGGCGTGCTGGCGGGAATGGTGAAACGCCCTACTCTGGCCAGCGCCTTGTCCTGGCTATCCAGCCAGGACAGCTCGTAGGCATGCCAGACGTCAATGCCCTCGAAGGGAAGCTGCTCGGTCAAACCCAACGCAGCGCGCCCCTCACGCCGGGGGACGGGATACAGTAGTTCCGGCGCATATTGGGTGGCTGCGGGTACCTGCTTGCCCAGCAGCAGCGCTTCTGAGTCCAGTGCCACGGCTTACTGCCGCAACCGTTTGCCGGTATTCAGCAGGTGCATGCTGTAGCACCAGGCCGCAACGGTGAACACGGCAATCATGCCAAAGGCCACACTGAGACTGACGTCAGATACACCGAGCACGCCATAGCGAAACGCATTCACCACGTAGACCAGCGGATTGAGCTTCGATACAGCGGCCCAGAAATCAGGCAGCAGGTCCATCGAATAGAACACACCGCCCAGGTAAATCAGCGGCGTCAGCACAAACGTTGGAATAATCGAGATGTCATCGAAGTTGTTGGCATACACCGCGTTGATAAAACCCGCGAGCGCAAAGAGGATGGAGGTCATCAGCACAATGATCACCACGACCGCAAAGCTGTGCATGTGCAGGTCGGTGAAGAACAGCGACACCAGCGTAACAATAACCGCAACCAGCAACCCCCGGCTCACGCCGCCAATCACATAACCCAGCAGAATAATGTAGTTCGGCGTGGGCGACACCAGCAGTTCTTCAACACTGTGGTTGAATTTGGAGCCGAAGAAAGACGACACCACATTGGAGTAGGAGTTGGTCACAATGGCCATCATGATCAGGCCCGGCACCACGAACTGCATGTAGGTGAAGCCGCCCATGTCACCGATGCGCGACCCGATCAGCGAGCCGAAAATCACGAAATACAAGGACATGGTAATCGCGGACGGCAGCAGTGTCTGGGTCCAGATACGCAGGTAGCGCTTCACCTCCTTGCGCAGGATCGTGACCAGGGCGACCCATTGTTCCTGAAAATTCATTGCGCACCCTCCACCAGCCGTACAAACATCTCTTCCAGCCGGTTTGCGCGATTGCGCATGCTGCTGATGCGAATATCGGCCTGACTGAGCCCCGCAAACACCTCGTTGATATGCTGGCCCTTCTCGACTTCTATCTCCAGCGTGCGCTCATCCACGCGCCGCACACCAAACCCTTCGATCTCCACCACGTCGGGCAGCTCGTCCACCGCATCGAAGATGAACACCTCGCGATGCAGCCGGCGCAGCAGGTCGCGCATGGAGCTGTTTTCCACGATCTCGCCGTGGTTGATGATGGCGATATTGCGGCACAAGGCCTCGGCCTCTTCCAGGTAGTGCGTGGTGAGAATGATCGTTGTCCCCTCCTGATTGAGTTTTTGCAGGAAGTCCCACATGGAACGGCGCATCTCGATATCCACCCCGGCCGTGGGCTCATCAAGGATCAGCAGGCGCGGGTTGTGCACCAGGGCACGGGCAATCATCAGTCGCCGCTTCATGCCACCGGAGAGCATGCGCGAGGGCACATGACGCTTGTCCCACAGGCCCAACTCACGCAGATATTGCTCAGCGCGCTCGCTGGCCAGCGCCTTCGGCATCCCGTAGTAACCCGCCTGATTGACCACAATGTCGAACGGCTGTTCGAACATGTTGAAGTTGAATTCCTGCGGCACGATGCCGATATTTTTCTTGGCCCCGGCAAAGTCCTCGTCGATATCAGTCCCGTATACCGCCACGCTGCCCGCCGTTTTTGCCACCAGCGAGCAGATCACGCCAATGGTCGTCGACTTGCCAGCCCCGTTGGGGCCGAGCAGCGCAAAGAAATCGCCATGCTGCACTTCAAGGCTTATGCCTTTCAGGGCCTGGAAGCCGCCGGCGTATTGCTTGGTGAGATTTTCAATGGTCAGTGCTGGTATCATGCCGCCTCGGTGAACCCACGGGAGAATTTAAGCGCTGCATTGTACCTGCAATCGCCGCACTGAACGAGACGATGGACGATACGCAATATTTACAGCACTGCCGCGGGCTCTGGCGCGAGTTCGCAACGACCCTCAATCAACGCACAGCAGGCCTGGATTCGGAGAATCCGCTGCGTGAGCTCGCCGATGCCTGCTATCGCCTGCCCGATGACGCGCTGTATACCCAGGGGCCGCCGCTGGTGATGCGGCTGTTCACCCACCAACCCGAGTTTGCCCCCACGTTTCCGCGCACACTGCTGTGGTTTCTGGGCGGCGATTGCCTGCACGTGCTGACCGATGAGGAAATCGCGACCTTCCAGGCGCTTGATGAAGCGCGCCTCGAGGCGGCCGCTCGCGGCGAGCTGTTTGACTATCAGGGTAACGCCGCCGCACGCCTGCAACTCACCTAGCCAGCCCGCTGTCTCCGCGAGATCGCAAAAAGTGCACCTTCAGGTATTGACGTCTTCTGGCTCTCTACCTACAATGCGCGCCTCTTGATTGAGAGCCTTTGCGTCCCCTTCGTCTAGTGGCCTAGGACACTGCCCTTTCACGGCGGTAACAGGGGTTCGAACCCCCTAGGGGACGCCACTCTCTCACATTCAAGAGCTGCGGGAATAGCTCAGTTGGTAGAGCGCAACCTTGCCAAGGTTGAGGTCGCCGGTTCGAACCCGGTTTCCCGCTCCACTCTGCAACACCAACAATCTCCTCAACACACTCATACCACGACTGCGCCCAGAGCCTTCACCCACTCGATCTGGTCGGGATTGGCTGTGGCTACGCAACTTCCCGCCAGTTCCCGCCGCACGGGATAGGTTTTGCGCAGCTGGTCAAACGCGTGGCGCACCTGCTCCACAGGTGCACCAGACACAACCTCGCGCAGGCGACTGTCGTCTGCGTGGATGTCATAGCGCGCCGAGCACAACCAGCGCAGCACCTCCACACCCCGTAAATGCGGTGGTAATTGCAGGGTTTCAGGCACGGCCGTCAGGGGCGATACCTGCGCCTCCGCACCCAACGCCTGCTGCAGCGCCCGGGCCAGTTGCCGGGTCGCCGTCAGTTTGGCATCCAGACTGTAGCCGGCGATATGCGGTGTACCGATATCGACGCGCTCCAGCAGTGCCGGCGACACCTCCGGCTCGAATTCCCAGACATCCAGCACGCAGCGCGGCGCATCCGACGCCTCCAGCCGCGCCTGTAGTGCGGCGCTGTCGATCACCTCTCCCCGGCTGGCGTTGATAAGCAGGGAGCCGGCACCCAGCTGTGCGAGTTGCGTGTGGCCCAGCAGGTGGTAGCTGGGCCAGGGCGCGGCGCGGGTGAGTGAGGTGTGCAGCGAGACCACATCGCACGCCAGCACGCTGGCCAAAGGCGCCGGCTCAGGCACCGCGCCCGCTGGCAGCCAGGGGTCATACTGCAGGCTGGCAATTCCCAGCGCTGTCAGGCGCGCCCGCAGTAACTGACCGACGTGGCCATAGCCGACGATACCGGCACGGCCTCCGGCGAGGAGCCGCTCCAGCACCCCGGGTTGCGCCGCAATGGCTGCCAGCACGTATTCCACCACCGCATTGGCGTTGGCACCGGGGGCTGCCGCAAAGGCGATACCGGCCGCCCGCAGCCAGTCGATATCCACATGGTCCAGCCCCGCGGTGGCACTGCCGACGAATCGCACCGGGCTGTTGCGCAATAACGCCGCATCGACGCGTGTCACCGAGCGCACCAGCAGTACATCCACCACGCGCAAGTCCGCGGCGGTAATCCGGCGACCCTCCACCGCTCGCAGTTCACCCATATGACCGAAGCAATCGTGCAACCCGGGAATATTCTGGTCGGCGAGAATGCGCATCAGCGGGGATCAGATGAGGGCACCGCCGTTGCCCTCACCAGCGCCGGCGTCAGGGCGCCACGCTTGTCGAACTCGACCTGCAGCGCGCGGAAAAATACTGCGGCGCGGCGCGGCAAGGTGGCTCCGGCGAGGCGCAGGGCCTCACGACGCACGGCGGACTCGAAGGCGCTGTGGTCACCAGCCTCCCCGACCTCTGCCGCCAGATTGTCGGTACTGATCCGAAAGGGAAAGCCACAGGCAATGGAAAAACACCACTCCAGTGCCTGTGGCCGTACCTCTACCGACTCGAAGGCGGCCTGCGCCGCAGGATCACGGCCCTCCGGCGCATACCAATACCCGAAATCCACCTGTTGCCTGCGCGCGGCACCCGCAATGCACCAGTGCGCGGTTTCATGCAGCGCGCTGGCAAAGTAGTCCTCACGAAACCAGAGCCGGTGCGGTTCACCCGGTTGCGTCGACGGCGCATACAGCGGCTCGTCTGCACCGCCGCACAACAGGGTATTTTCCGACTGCAGGAAACACTGCGCGAACACACGCTCCACTCGTCGGGGACAGAACACGGGCGCGTCGGCGCGAGAAGGCTGGGGGGTGGACGACATCAGCTGCCTTTGCGCAACAGGAACAGGAAGTTGCCGGCCTCCTCCGTCTCGGAGAGCAGTTCATGGCCGAGAAAGGAGCAAAACTTCGGAATGTCGCGTTGCGTGGTGGGGTCAGTCGCGACCACACGAACGGTTTCGCCCACCGCCATGTCGCGAATACAGTTGTGCAACAGCATGACCGGCTCGGGGCAGTACAGCCCGCTCACATCCAGAGTGTGGTCTGCGGCGCCGGTCACGACAGCACCCCGCCGGACAACAACACCCGGGCACTGTCACGCGACAGCAGGTCCCAGGTTTCACTGTCGCCGTCATACAGCAAGACGAGCTCGCCAGTGTCCAGCTGGCCACGCAACTGCTGCACTTTGGCGCCCAGGCTCAGCTCCCGGTCGCCGTAATCGGTACCATCGCGACTGGCAAACTCCTCCAGCAGCGCGCCCAGAACCTCTGGCGACAGACGGGAAGGCGGTATCTCGAGCAGATCAGCCAAAGCTCACGCCGGTTTGACGAAGCGCAGGGTCATGCGGTCGCTTTCGCCGATTGCCTCGTACTTTGCGCGGTCTTCTTCGGCGCCGCGCAGCGCCGGCGGGAGTGCCCAGACGCCAGCGGCGTGATCAGCTGTATCCCGCGGGTTGGCATTGATCTCACTGCGCGCATCCAGCTTGAAGCCCGCTTTCTCTGCCGCGGCGATGACATGCGCTTCAGTGACATAGCCGCTCTTCGCCATTGCCGAGAGGTCATCACCTGAAGGCGCGCGATGCTGCACAATACCCAGTGCGCCACCGGGCTTGAGTGCCGTGAACGCGGCGGCGAGCGTCGCGTCGAGGCTATCCATGCGCATCCAGCTGTGGATGTTGCGGAAAGCCACTACGAGGTCCGCGGAGCCCGCGGGGGCGACGCTGGTCTCTGCCGGTGGCGCCAGTTGTGTCACAGTGACGGCGCCGTACAAATCATTGTTGGCGGCGAGCTTTTGCAGGAATCCGCCCAACGCGTTGCGGAAATAGCCATTGGACGAGATGTTCATGCCGAAATGTGCCGCGTAGAGCTGCCCGTCCCTGGCCACCAGTGGCGCCAATACCTCGGTATACCAGCCACCACCGGGCGACAACTCGACCACGGTCATGCCTTCCTTGAGACCAAAAAACTCCAGTGTCTCGCGCGGGTGACGGGAGCTGTCCCGCGCCTTGTTCTCTGCGGAACGTTGCTCGCCGTTCAGGGCGCTCTCCCAATCGAGAGCAGCATGAGCCGGAGCCAGGGCCACAGCCAATAACAGTGCCAGTACATATTTCATGGTTGTTTCCTTCTGCCACATGGGGTTGCGGGTTAATATACGGGCTGTGGCAGTGAATGTGGAGCCTGATTGTGCAATCTTCTTTTATCGTAACCTTCATTGGCGACGATCGCCCCGGCCTCGTCGAACAATTGTCCAGCGCGATTGAGCGTTGCGGCGGCAACTGGCAGGAAAGCCGGCTCTCACAGCTAGGCGGCAAGTTTGCGGGCCTGGTGCTGGTTACCCTGGCGGAGGACGCCGGAGATACCCTGGAGCAAGCGCTCAAGGGCCTGGCGAGCAGCGGCATCAGCGTGCGGGTCACACCCGCGAGTGTCGCCGCGGCACCCGCTGCGGGTCAGCGCATCACCCTGGCAGTGCTCGGGCCGGATCGGCCCGGCATTGTGCGGGAGATTTCACGTGCGCTGGCGGCAGAACAGGTCAATGTCATCGACATGGAAAGTGAAGTGAGCAGCGCGCCGATGAGCGGTGAGCCCCTGTTTCGCGCGGAGATACTCGCGGAAGTACCCCAGGGCGCATCGCAGGAGGCCCTCACCGACGCGCTCGATGGCATTGCAGAACAAATGACCCTGGAGATAGACCTGGGGGCCAATTCAGTCGCGCGTTGACAGGCGACGCAAGCCAATCCACAGCGCGGCCGCGAGGGCCGCGGCGAGCACCAGCAAGCCAACCACCGTCAGCGTCATCAGGAATATGTCCCAGATGCGCTCGGGGGGAATGTCGAAGCTGTCCACCGCACCCCATACCAGAGCTGCCATGGCCAGCAACCCAAGAATAAGCGTGCGCAGATAACGGCGTCTGGAGCGTGCCATGGCAGCGCTTAACGCGACGGCGCCGGTGCAGATGCCGACGCGGGTAAAACGGGCGTGTTACAGCTCACATCCATGTTCTGACCACGGTGACGCAACACATGGTCCATCAGCACAATCGCCAGCATCGCCTCGGCGATAGGGGTGGCGCGAATGCCGACGCAGGGGTCGTGACGCCCGTGGGTCACCATCTCCATCGCGGCACCCGCGGTGTCGATGGTCGCACCGGGCTGGCGGATGCTGGAGGTGGGTTTCAGCGCCAGGCTCACGGTAATATCCTGTCCGCTGGAGATGCCGCCCAGCACACCGCCGGCATTGTTCCCGACGAAGCCCTCCGGCGTCAGCAGGTCGCGGTGCTCACTACCCTGCTGCTCCACAACCGCGAAGCCGGCACCGATTTCCACGCCCTTGACCGCGTTGATACCCATCATGGCATGGGCAATATCGGCGTCGAGGCGATCGAATACCGGCTCTCCCAACCCGGGCATCACGCCGCTGGCCACCACGTTGATGCGTGCACCAATGGAGTCCCCGCGCTTGTTCAACGCCGCCATGTAGGTTTCCATTGCGCTGACTTTTGACGGGTCGGGACAGAAAAACGGATTGCTCTCCACGCTGTCCCACTGCACGGTTTCAGCGCGAATGGGGCCCAGCTGGGCCAGATACCCGCGGATCACAATGCCATAGCGTTCGTGCAGGAATTTGCGAGCGATCGCTCCGGCGGCCACGCGCATGGCGGTCTCGCGAGCCGATGAGCGCCCGCCGCCGCGGTAATCGCGAAAACCGTACTTCTGCTGGTAGGTATAGTCCGCATGGGCCGGACGGAAGGTATTGGCGATGTCTGAGTAGTCCTTGGAGCGCTGATCCGTGTTGGCTATCAGCAGGCCAATGGAGGTACCGGTAGTACGCCCTTCAAACACCCCGGACAGAATCTGCACTTCATCCGCTTCCCGCCGCTGGGTAGTAAAGCGTGAGGTGCCCGGCTTGCGCCGGTCCAGGTCGCGCTGCATGTCGGCCGTGGTCAGGCTCAGCCCCGGGGGGCAGCCATCCACGATGCAGCCCAGCGCCGGACCGTGACTTTCACCGAAGCTGGTCACCGTGAACAGCTTGCCAAGAGTATTGCCAGACATGGTTAACCAACCTCCGCCAGAAACGCGCCAGTATACGCTATCAGGCCGCGCTTGGCCGACTTTCAGGCAGTTCCGCCGCGCTCAACACGCACACACCGTGGCCGCCGTGCTCGAATTCGATCCAGGTGAAAGGCAACTGGGGAAATGCAGCCTCCAGGGCCTCCCAACTGTTCCCGACTTCAAGCACAAGCAGGCCGTGGGGTTGCAGGTGAGCTTTTGCCTGCATCAAAATCCGCCGTGTGACATCCAGCCCGTCTTCACCCGAGCCCAGTGCCAGGGCAGGCTCGTGGGCATACTCGGCAGGCATCTCCGACAGGTCGATGGCATCAACGTAGGGTGGATTGGTCACAATGATGTCATAGCGCTCACCCGCCACGGCATGAAACAGGTCGGACTGCCGAATGCGCACCCGCTGTTCCAGCCCCAGGGCTCGCGCGTTGACCGCAGCCAAAGCCAGGGCGTCGGCGTCCAGATCCAGCAGATCGACCTGCGCGTCTGGTAAATACCATGCGCTGGCAAGGCCGATACAGCCGCCACCGCAGCAGAGATCCAGAATACGGGCAGGACCGGGGCCCCGGTACCAAGGCTGGTAACCGGCGCGCAGTAATTCCGCAATCGGGGAGCGCGGGATAATTGCACGGGGGTCGCAGTGCCAGCGCAGCCCGGCGAACCAGGCTTCGCCGGTCAGGTAGGGCAGCGGCATTCGTTCGGTGACTCGGCGGTGCAGGAGGTCAGCTGCTGCACTCGCCTGTGCGCGGGCAAGCGGTAGCGACAATACGCGGTCGTCACTGTCTGCAGGCAACTGCGCGCACCACAGCACCAGTTGCACAGCCTCATCCCAGGCGTTGTCGGTGCCGTGGCCATAGTACGCCGGGGAAGCGTCCAACGCGGCGGCTACCGCCTCGAGCGCTTCACCCACGGTCGCCGCAGCGGCCACGGCCTGTGTCGGTGTATTCTGCATGCCGCGAGTGTAAATCATCCACCGCGGACGCAATAGTCTCGCGCGACCCCTAACCCATACACGGGCCTCCAACGGGGGCGAGTCGAACGCCAGCAGGTTTGCCTTCGCCGGGGCCGGTTGCTACTATCGCCGGCCGGCCGCAGGGCGGGTAAACAAGGGGAAACAACGCATGGAACAAGAGTGGGCCAGAATCATCGAGGCGATAGGCGAAGACCTGTCACGCCCCGGCCTTGCCGATACACCGAAACGGGCAGCCAAGGCCTTTGAGTTTCTGACGCGCGGCTACCATCAGTCTGTCGAAGACGTAGTCAATAACGCCCTGTTTCCCTCCGACTCCAGTGAAATGGTTCTGGTACAGAACGTTGAGCTGTACTCGCTCTGTGAGCACCACGTACTGCCCTTTATCGGCAAGTGCCACGTCGCCTACATACCCACCGGCAAGGTGCTTGGCCTATCCAAGGTAGCGCGTATCGTGGATGTGTTCGCGCGGCGCCTCCAGATTCAGGAATCCCTGACCACGCAGATTGCACAAACCATCATGGACGTGACGGAAGCCGAAGGTGTGGGTGTGATTATCGAAGCGCAACACATGTGCATGATGATGCGCGGTGTAGAAAAGCAGAACTCGGTGATGAAGACCTCGGCGATGCTCGGCAGCTTCCGCACCGAGCAGAAAACACGCGACGAGTTTCTCTCGCTGCTGCAGCTCGGACGCTAGAGCAGCCCCTCGTCGGCTTCCGCCGCCAGGGTAAGGACGTCCACATGCAAATACTGGCGGTCCGCCGTGCGCGCGCCGCTGTAGAGCAGCACGCGGTAGGCGCCCTCGCCACCCTCCACCGCATACACGCGATAACTCTGGTCGTCGGCGCGGCCATACAGCAGACGCTGACCAAACACCCGGTTAGCCCACTGCGAGCCCGAACCGCAGGCGCGGCCGTCACAGGCGAATAAACGCGTGGCAGTGACCTGCCCGGCCAGATTGCGCTCCAGCCGCTTGAGCACCTCGCGCGACGTGAAACCATCGACAATCTGCCAGGTGGCGCGCTGCAGCTCACCGTTCATACGCACGCTGTCGCGAAACACCCAGGCCCCCATGGATTTCTGGATGGGACCAAGGCCTATCTCGTGGTCTCTCACCACTTCAGTTGAACGCGCAATGGACAGGGCGTGAGGAAACGATTCCAATTCATCCAGCAAGGCCTGGGGCCTGTAATCAGCGGCCCGTGTAGCACTGGTGCCGACAGTCACAACACAGGCCAGTAGCCAGAACGCCGCTCTGCAATGGTGCACGAAAGACTTCAATCCTCTCTCCTCGCCCTGTACGCCGCGCGCAAATCGCCCACCGCAAATTCGACATCACGCGCCTGCTCGCTGGACATCATATCACTGAAGATCTCCGATACCGGGCGCTGCTCGTACAGAATACCGAACAAACCATTGACCAGGGGCATGTGCACACAGCGCCGGTCTGCTTCGGCCTTCAACAGCGCAAGGGTATTGATGCCCTCCGCAACCTGGTCCATATCCGCCAGCACGGCCTCCAGCGACTGCCCCTTGCCCACCGCATAGCCTATCCGGTAATTGCGCGACAGCGGCGAGGAGCAGGTGACGAAAAGGTCACCCACCCCGGACAGGCCCAGAAAGGTCAGCGGGTTGGCCCCCAGCTGCACCGCGAACTGCGACATTTCGGCCAGCGCTCGCGTCAGCAGCATGCCCACCGTATTTTCACCAAACGACAGGGCCGCCCCCAAGCCGGCGAGAATGGCGTACACGTTCTTCAGCGCACCACCCAGTTCTACGCCAAACATGTCCTGCGAGGCGTAGACGAGAAAGCGCTCGCTGTGCAGCAGATCGTGCAATGCCGTGTTCAGTGCATCGCTGTCGCTGGCGACAACAGACCCCGTCACGTGCCCGGCCGCGATTTCACTGGCCAGGTTGGGGCCGCTGAGTACCGCACGCGGATTGTCCGGCGCCTCGGCACGCAGAATTTCGCTCATCAGGCTGAAACCACCGGGTTCAATGCCCTTGGTCAGGCTGACCAGGCAGGTGCGGGACGCAACGAGTGGCGCAACGTCCCGCACGATCTGGCGAAAGGAGGCGCTCGGCACAGCGACAAACACGGTATCTGTGTCTGTCACCGCGTCCGCCAGCGAGGTGGTGGCACGCAAGCGACTGTCCAGCCGGTAACCGGGCAGATAATCGGTGTTCTCGTGGCGGGCATTGATCTGGGCAACGCGTTCGGCGTTGCGCCCCCAAAGGGCGACCCGGTGCCCATTGACAGCAACCAGGTTGGCAATCACGGTTCCGAAACTGCCCCCGCCGAGAACGGCAACCCGGTGTGAACGAGGCATGACGTACTCCCTATTCTTATGCGCTCCAGCTTGGCAGCGTAGCGCGGACCTGGCAAGCGCCGGGCCCGCGACGGGAGATCAGCCCTTGCTCAATTGCAGCAACAGACTGTTGAGGCGGCTGACGAAGCTCGCGGGGTCTTCCAGCTGGCCGCCCTCCGCCAGCGTGGCCTGATCCAGCACCACGTGTGCGAGATCACCGAAGCGGGCCTCGTCCTGCTCTGCGTCCAGCATTTGCAGCAGCGGGTGCGAAGGGTTGATCTCCAGAATGGGCTTGCTGTCTGGCACCGGCTGACCGGCGGCTTCCAGAATACGCTTCATCTGTGCGCCCATATCGAAGTCGCCCACCACCAGACAAGCCGGTGATTCCGTGAGTCGTGCCGAGGCACGCACTTCCGCTACCGCATCGCCCAGCACGCTGCCCAACCGTTCGACCAGGGCTTCGCTGGTCTCCTTCAATTTCTCCTGCTCGGCTTTTGCCTCCTCGGAATCATCCTCCAGGTCCAGCGCACCCCGCGCCACATCCTGCAGCTTCTTGCCGTCAAATTCCTGCAGCTGATTCATCAGCCAGTCGTCGACGCGATCGCAGAGCAGCAGCACTTCAATGCCCTTCTTGCGGAACACTTCGAGATGCGGGCTCTTGCGTGCGGTATTGAAGTTCTCCGCCACCACGTAATAGATTTTCTCCTGCCCTTCCTGCATACGGCTGACATAATCCGCGAGCGATTGATCCTGCTCGGGTTGGTCGGTATGCGTGGTGCTGAAGCGCAGCAAGCCGGCAATCTTTTCCCGGTTGTTGAAATCTTCCGCGGGGCCTTCCTTGAGTACCTGGCCAAATTCTTTCCAGAAATTGGCGTAATCATCACCCTCTTTTTTCGCCAACTTGGCCAGCATGTCGAGCACGCGTTTGGTCAGGGCGCTGCGCATCGCGTCAACCGCACTGTCCTGCTGCAGAATCTCGCGTGACACATTCAGCGGCAGGTCGTTGGAGTCGACCACACCTTTCACAAAGCGCAGGTACAGCGGCAGGAACTGCTCGGCGTCATCCATGATAAATGTGCGCTGCACGTACAACTTGAGGCCGCGGTTCATGTCCCGATTCCACAGGTCGAAAGGCGCACGACGCGGGATATACAACAGGCTGGTGTATTCCTGCTTGCCCTCGACCTTGTTGTGGCTCCAGGTCAACGGTTCGTCGAAGTCGTGGGAGACATGGCGATAGAACGCCGCATAATCCTCATCGCTGATCTCCGTGCGCGGCCGTGTCCACAGCGCTGTGGCTTCGTTAACCGGCTTGTATTCCGGCTCGGCGGCCTCCTCCACAGACTCCTCGTCGGCCTCGTTGCCAGCAGCGGTTTCCAACATCATCACCGGCACCGAAATATGGTCGGAGTACTTCTTGATCACGCTGCGCACGCGCCAGTCATCTGCAAACTCGCTGCAGGCGGGTTTCAGAAACAGTGTGATGGTGGTACCACGGCTGTCCTTGCTGCGCGCCTCAATGGTGAACTCGGCCTCACCGTGGGACTCCCACAGCACGCCGCTGTCATTCTCCGCCCCCGCCTTGCGGGTATGCACTTCCACCCGGTCGGCGACGATAAACGCGGAGTAGAAGCCCACACCGAACTGGCCTATAAGCTGCGAGTCTTTTTTCTGGTCACCGCTCAGGCTTTCGAGAAAGGCCGCAGTGCCGGATTTGGCGATGGTGCCGAGGTTCTCGATCACCTCTTCCCGACTCATGCCGATACCGTTATCGCTGATGGTGATCGTATTGGCGTCCTTGTCCACATCCACGCGCACTGCAAACTCGCCCTGCCCCTCCAGCAACGCGTCATCCGCAAGAGCCGCAAAACGCAGCTTGTCGATGGCATCCGAGGCGTTGGAGATCAATTCGCGCAGGAAGATCTCCTTGTTGCTGTACAGGGAATGAATCATCAGGTGCAGTAGTTGGCGCGCTTCGGTTTGAAAACCAAGAGTTTCTTTCTTCACATCCGCAGTCATGGGTCCCTCGCGAGTAGTGACAGGTAAATGGGTGTATTGCCGTGGGCAACTGCAGAGGTGGGGGCTAAGCGCTGGCATTTCAAGTCAGGCTAATGCATATTAGCCTCATAATAATCAGGAGCGACGGTATGAACCCGACCACCCACCGCTGGCCGCTTGCCCTCGGGCTGTCTTTCTCACTTCTCGTCGGTTGCAGCGATGGCAGCGATGGCGTGCCTGCACCGCCGGAGCCACCACCGCCGGTAGAGCCAGACTACCTGCCTATTGCTCAACCCGAAGTGGCCGACCCGCCGGATGAAGGCGACCTGTTCCTGCTCTCCACCACATTTGATTTGGCTGACGTCGGCTACCAGCAGCGCGAGTATTTCCTCTCGGGCACGGCGACCGCGTTCGGCAACCTGAACGAATTGACCAGTGACGGCGCCTGGGAGGCCGAGCCCGCAGGCAGCGCCGACTACCGCACCCGGGTAGTGGTCTATCGCCCGATTGATGCGGCGGATTTCAGCGGCACCGTGCTGGTGGAATGGCTGAACGTTACCGCGGGCTTTGACACCGGCCCCTCCTACGGTTCCGGGCATGTGGAAATGCTGCGCCGGGGGCATGTGTGGGTCGGTATATCGGCACAGCGTGTCGGCATAGAGGGCTCTTCGGGCACACCGGTGGCACCGCTGAACCTCAAGGCCGTGAATCCGGCGCGCTACGGCTCGCTGGAACACCCTGGCGACAGCTTCTCCTACGACATGTTTTCCCAGGCGGCACAGGCTCTGCGGGAACCGGCCGATGTCGACTTGCTGGAAGGCCTTGAGGTGCAGCAGATGATCGCATTGGGGGAGTCCCAGTCCGCCGGGCGCCTGATGACCTACATCAATGCCATCCACCCCCTTTACAACACCTTCGACGGCTACATGGTGCACAGCCGCGGGGACGGCAGCTCTCCCCTTTCCCAGGAGCCTGAAACCGATATCCCGACGCCAGAGAGTGTACGCGTACGGGAAGATCTGAACGTGCCGGTATTCAACTTCCAGACCGAAACGGATGTCCTGCTGCTGGGCGCCATCAATGACCGTCAGCCCGACAGCGACAATTTCCGGCTGTGGGAGGTCGCCGGCACCGCGCACGGTGACTACTACTCGTTCATTATCGGCCGCGAAGACACCGGCACCGATCCACGCTTCCTGCTGGTTGAAGAGGCCAATGGCATTCCCGGCTTCCTGAACTGCGCGAGGCCTGTGAACGCCGGCCCCATGGCCTGGGTTTTCAGTGCGGCCTTGCGCGCACTGGACACGTGGGTGCGCGACGGTACCCCGCCACCCACGGAAGAGCTGCTCAGCGTGGACGACAGCAACAGCGCCTTCGTCAAGGATGAACAGGGCAACGTGCAGGGCGGTGTGCGCACACCCTGGGTGGATGCACCGGTCGCCGTACTCTCGGGAGAAGGTCAGGAGGGAGACCGTCTGTGCTTCCTGTTCGGCACCACTGTGCTGTTTGATGCCGCACAAATGGCCGCACTCTATGTGGACCAGGCGGGCTATGAAGCGGCTGTCGCGGAATCACTCGACCGCGCACTGGAAGGTGGATTCCTGCTCCCCGAGGACGCGGAGCGCATTCGTGCTGTGGCGCCGCTGCAGTGGCAATCTCAGGTGCCGGGCGACTGATCACACAACATACAGACAGAAAAAAGCCCGCACTCAGCGGGCTTTTTTCTTGCTGGGGAAGGCGACTACCAAGCTACCGCCCCCTGCTGCAACGGCTTATTTCCAGCCAGTGACCTCGGCGAGGGCCTTGCCGATATCGGCCAGGCTACGCACGGTCTTCACGCCGGCATCTTCCAGCGCAGCAAACTTCTCGTCTGCTGTACCTTTACCGCCAGAGATAATTGCGCCCGCGTGGCCCATACGCTTGCCTTTCGGCGCGGTAACGCCAGCGATGTAGGACACAACCGGCTTGGTCACGTTGGCCTTGATAAAGGCCGCTGCCTCTTCTTCGGCGGTGCCGCCAATTTCACCGATCATCACGATGGCTTCGGTCGCCGGGTCCTTCTCGAACATCGCCAGGATATCGATGAAGTTGGAACCGGGGATAGGGTCGCCACCGATGCCAACGCAGGTGGACTGACCAAAGCCTGAGTCCGTGGTCTGCTTGACGGCTTCATAAGTGAGTGTGCCTGAACGCGACACAATGCCCACTTTGCCGGGCAGGTGGATATGGCCCGGCATGATGCCGATTTTGCATTCGCCGGGGGTGATAACACCGGGGCAGTTAGGACCGATCAGGCGCACGCCCAGCTCATCGCACTTCACTTTGCAATCGAGCATGTCGAGGGTAGGAATGCCCTCAGTGATGCAAACGATGAGCTTCACGCCACCATTGGCCGCTTCCAGGATGGAGTCCTTACAAAAGGGCGCTGGCACATAAATCACTGACGCATCGGCCCCGGTGGCCGCTACGGCTTCCGCCACGGTGTTGAACACGGGCAGACCGAGGTGGGTCTGGCCACCCTTGCCAGGCGTTACGCCACCGACCATCTGGGTGCCGTAGGCAATCGCCTGCTCGGAGTGAAAGGTGCCCTGGGAGCCGGTGAAGCCCTGGCAGATCACCTTGGTGTTCTTGTCAATCAGAATACTCATTTCAGGCGGCTCCTTCAGCTGCTTTGACTGCCTGCTGGGCAGCATCGGTGAGGCTGGTAGCGGCGATGATGTTCAGGCCGCTGTCGGCGAGAACCTGGCGACCGAGCTCGGCGTTGTTGCCTTCCAGGCGCACAACAACCGGCACCTGCACCCCAATTTCCTGTACGGCACCGATCACGCCTTCCGCAATCAGGTCGCAACGCACGATACCGCCGAAGATGTTGATCAAGACGGCCTTGACCTTGTCGTCGGAGAGAATGATCTTGAACGCTTCGGACACGCGCTCCTTGGTCGCGCCGCCGCCCACATCGAGGAAGTTCGCCGGTGCACCACCGTGCAGCTTGACGATATCCATGGTGCCCATGGCCAGGCCAGCACCGTTGACCATGCAGCCGATGTTGCCATCCAGAGCGACGTAGTTCAGCTCCCACTTGGCGGCGTGCGCCTCACGGGCATCTTCCTGCGAAGGGTCGTGCATCTCGCGCAGCGCGGGCTGCCGGTACATCGCGTTGCCGTCAACGCCCAGCTTGGCGTCCAGGCAGTGCAGATTGCCCTGGTCCGTGATCACCAGCGGGTTGACCTCGATCAGCGCCAGGTCCTTATCCTTGAACAGCTGTGCAAGGCCCATGAAGATTTTGACGAACTGCTTGATCTGGTCGCCCTCGAGGCCCAGCTGGAAGGCCAGTTCACGGCCCTGATAAGGCTGGGCACCGACCAGCGGGTCGATAATGGCGCGCAGAATTTTTTCCGGCGTTTCTTCCGCAACTTTCTCGATTTCCACACCACCTTCAGTGGAGGCCATGAAAACGATGCGACGGGTAGCACGGTCAACCACCGCGCCGAGATAGAGTTCCTCGGCGATATCGGTGCAGGTTTCGACCAGGATCTTGCTAACCGGTTGGCCGCCTTCGTCCGTCTGGTACGTGACCAGATTCTGGCCCAGCCACTTGGCAGCGAAATCGCGCACTTCGTCAGTGGTTTTCACCAGCTTGACGCCGCCCGCCTTGCCGCGGCCGCCCGCGTGCACCTGAGCCTTGACGACCCACATGTCACCACCGATGGTCTCCGCTGCCTTGACCGCCTCTTCCGGCGAATCGACAGCATACCCCTTGGATACGGGCAAGCCGTACTCGGCAAACAGCTGTTTGCCCTGATACTCGTGAAGGTTCATGCTTTGTCCTGTGTGTTGCTTAGTGTCCTGGAATGCGCCCTAACGGCCCATACCCCCCAGTGCCTCGTCTGCGCCAGAATAGGTTTTATGCGCGCGCGACCGGGCAAAGTTCATTTCCGAGGCTTGCGATTGGCGATGTGAATGGCATGACCATGCACCGCCAAGGCGGCCTCGTGTACTGCTTCCGACAAGGTCGGGTGTCCAAAAACGGTCAGCGCCAGGTCTTCCGAACTGGAGCCGAATTCCATGGCAATCACCACCTGCTGAACCAGATCGGCGGCGGACGGGCCAACAATGTGGCAGCCCAGCACCCGATCGGTCTCGGCATCGGCGATGATCTTGACCATGCCATCGGTGTCATTTGCCGCGAGTGCACGTCCGCTGGCGGCAAACGGGAAAACACCCACTTTAAAGTCTACACCGTCTGATTTCAGTTCCTGCTCGGTGCGCCCCACGGCAGCCACCTCAGGATGCGTGTAGATAACAGACGGGATGCAATCGTAATTCAGTTGCGCCTTCTTGCCAGCGATACGCTCCGCCACCATGACGCCCTCTTCCGAGCCTTTGTGCGCAAGCATGGGGCCACGCACCACATCGCCCACCGCATACACATGCGGTGCTTCCGTTGCGCAATAGTCATTGACGTATATGAAGCCGCGCTCGTCGAGGTTAACGCCACAATCCGTCGCCAACAGGTCTTCCGTGCGCGGGCGGCGGCCGACGGACACAATCAGCTTGTCGAACACCTCGCGGTGTTCACCATCGGCGTTGGTAAAGGTGACCTCCACTTTGCCGTTCTTCACTTCCGCACCCGTCACCCGGGTGCTGAGACGAATATCCAGCCCCTGTTTCCGGAAGATCTTGCCGGCTTCCTTGGCAATTTGCGCATCCATCATCGGCAGCAGGTCGTCCAGTGCCTCCAGCATTACCACTTCGGAGCCCAAGCGCGCCCAGACGCTGCCCAGCTCCAGGCCAATGACACCCGCGCCAATGACGCCAAGCCGCTGCGGTACTTCACTGAATTCCAGTGCGCCGGTGGAGTCGACAATGTACTCGTTGTCCACCGGTGCCGGCGGTATGGCGATGGGGCTGGACCCTGCCGCAATAATGATGTTTTCCGCTTCAACAACACTGACCTTGCCATCCTTGTCCGTCACTTCAACCTTGCAGCCGGCGAGTACCTTGCCACGGCCCTGGATGCTGGTGACACCGTTGTGCTTGAACAGGCCGGTAATGCCCCCGGTGAGCTGGTCGACGATTTTGGTCTTACGCGCCATCATCGCCGCAATGTCCATGCGCGGCTCGTCGATGGCGATACCGTGCAGGCTGAAATGATCCCGAGCTTCGACAAACTTCTGGCTACTGTCGAGCAACGCCTTGGAGGGTATGCAGCCCACGTTCAGGCAGGTGCCGCCCAGGCGGGTCTTGCCCTCTGCATCAACCCACTGCTCGACACAAGCCGTGGACAAGCCGAGCTGGGCCGCCTTGATTGCTGCCACATAGCCACCGGGGCCTGCGCCTATTACCACTACGTCGTATTTGTCAGCCATAGTCTTTCCTATTCCCGTCGAGTGCTTACAGCTGCAGCAGAATGCGGGCCGGATCTTCGATCAGGTCCTTGACTGCCACCAGGAACTGTACCGCCGTCTTGCCGTCAATCAGGCGGTGATCGTAGGACAGCGCGAGGTACATCATGGGCAGTATCACCACTTCACCATCGACGGCCATGGGCCGCTCCTGGATTTTGTGCATGCCCAGAATCCCCGTCTGGGGGGGATTCAGAATCGGCGTCGACATCAGCGACCCGAACACGCCGCCGTTGGTGACGGTAAACGTGCCACCGGTCATGTCATCAATCGTCAGCTTGCTGTCGCGGGCCCGCAGGCTAAGGTCGCGAATGGCCGCCTCCACATCTGCCAGGCTCATGAAGTCGGCATCACGCAACACCGGCACCACCAGTCCGCCGGGCGCGGAGACCGCGACACCGATATCCTGATAGCCGTGGTACACCACGTCGGTACCATCGATGGACGCATTGACTTCGGGGAATCGCTTCAGCGCCTCGCAGCAGGCTTTGACGAAGAAACCCATAAAGCCCAGGCGCGTGCCGTTGTGCACCTTCTCGAACTGCTCCTTGTATTTCTCGCGCAGGGCCATGACGGGGGCCATGTTGACCTCGTTGAACGTGGTCAGCATCGCGGTGCCCTGCGTGGCTTCCAGCAGGCGCTCGGCGATGCGGGCACGCATGCGCGTCATCGGCACGCGCTTCTCTACGCGCTCACCGGTCGGACCGGCGGGCACCTGCGGCATGCTGTCCTTGCTGGCGCTGGCCGGGCTGGCGGCCGCTGCAGGGGCAGGTACCGGCTTGTCTTTCAGGTGCGCCAACACGTCTTCCTTGGTGATACGACCGCCCTTACCCGTGCCGGCAATGCTGGCGGGATCGAGTTTGTGCTCGGCAACCAGCTGACGCGCGGCCGGACCCATCAGGCCATCTGCCTCGTCGCTGTCCTTTTCATCGACGCTGTCGGCGGGTTTGTCGGACGTCTTGTCCGCCTTTTCCGCCTTGGGTGAAGCGCTAGCCGATGTGCCCGCTTCCAGCGTCGCAAGCAACTGCTCGCTCTGGATGGTCTCGCCTTCGGCTGCATGGATCTTGCTGATCACCCCGTCCTCCGGAGCCACCACTTCCATCACCACCTTGTCGGTCTCTATCTCCACGATCAGTTCGTCGCGAGAGACCGCCTCCCCTTCCTGCTTGTGCCAGGTGGCAATTTCCCCGTCGGCAACGGACTCGGGGAATGCTGGGGCCTTGATTTCGATAGCCATTTCGGTTCCTTTGGAAAGTGCTAGTTCTGGTTCTCTTCGAGCCAGGTCGGTGCCAGGGCATCGTTGATAAACGCTTCCTGCTGCGCCAGGTGCAGGGCCATATAGCCCGCCGCCGGTGCCGCTGAGGGTTCCCGACCCGCGTAGCGCAGATACACATCGGGGTTATGGGCATACATCACACGCCGCATGTGATGCTGGCTGGAATACCAGGCACCCTGATTCTGGGGTTCCTCCTGGCACCAGGCGGCGTCAGTGACATTGGGGTAGTTACCGAGCACCTGCAGCAGCTCTGCTTCGGGAAACGGATAAAGCTGCTCGAGCCGAACAAGTGCCACATTCTCAAGGCCGCGCTCGCGGCGAGCGGCCAGCAGGTCGTAATACACCTTGCCGCTGCAGAGAATAAGGCGGGTGACCGCGGCCTTGTCCAGGTCGTCGGAGTCATCCAGCACGTTGTGGAAGTGCCCGTTCGCGAGATCCTCCAACGAGGAGACGGCTTCCTTGTGCCGCAACAGGCTCTTCGGCGACATCACCACCAGCGGCTTGCGCAGCGGCCGGATGGCCTGACGCCGCAGCATGTGGAATACCTGAGCCGGGGTGGTGGGCACACACACCTGGATATTGTGCTCTGCACAGAGCTGCAGAAAACGCTCCAGACGCGCTGAGGAGTGCTCCGGCCCCTGCCCCTCGTAACCGTGCGGCAGGAGCATGGTGAGGCCGCAAAGACGCGACCACTTGTGCTCACCACTGGTAATGAACTGGTCGATCACAACCTGCGCGCCGTTGGCGAAGTCGCCGAACTGTGCTTCCCAGATCACCAGCCCGGTGGGTGACGTGGTGGCGTAGCCGTATTCGAAGGCGAGCACCGCCTCCTCTGACAGCAGTGAGTCGTAGATATCGAAAGGGGCCTGTTCATCGCTGATATGCTGCAGGGGCACGTAACGAGAAGCATCTTTCTGGTTGTGCAGCACTGCGTGACGATGCGAGAAAGTGCCACGGCCAACATCCTGACCTGTGAGGCGCACGGGGTAGCCGGCCTGAAGCAGGCTCGCGTAGGCCAGGGTTTCTGCGGCGCCCCAGTTCAGTGACATGGCGCCCGCCGCCATCTTGCGGCGGTCCTCAAGAATCTTGCTCACCTGGCGCTGCAGCGGGAAACTGGGCGGCGGCGTGTTGGTCAGTTGCGCCAACTGCTGCAGTGCATGCATGTCCATGCGGGTGTCGCAGTGCAGCGTCCATTCATGGCCCAGATAGGGATTCCAGTCAACAAACAGGCTGACGTTGGGCTCGGACACCAGGCCGCTGACCAGTGGCTCGCCCCGGTCCAGCGACTCGCGGTATTCATTGACGAGGTACTCGTCTTCCTCGGCACTGAGGACACCGTTTTCAACCAGCTTCGCCGCGTAGAGGTCGCGTGTTGTCGACTGCTTGCGAATGCGCTCGTACATGCGCGGCTGGGTCACCGAAGGCTCATCGGCCTCGTTGTGACCGCGCCGGCGATAGCAGACGAGGTCGACCACCACGTCGCGCTTGAACGTGTTACGGAAATCCACCGCCAGCTGGGTGACGAAGTGCACCGCCTCGGGATCGTCCGCGTTGACGTGAAAAATTGGCGCCTGCACCATTTTGGCAACGTCAGTGCAGTACTCCGTGGAGCGCGCATCCTCGCGATCACTGGTGGTGAAGCCCACCTGGTTGTTGAGCACAATGTGCAGAGTGCCCCCCGTCTTGTAGGCACGCGTCTGGGACATCTGGAATGTCTCCATCACCACGCCCTGCCCGGCAAATGCCGCATCGCCGTGAATGACCACCGGCACCACGGTATCCCCGGCCGGGTCTTCGCGGCGGTCCTGCCGCGCGCGCACGGAACCCTCTACCACGGGTGACACAATCTCCAGGTGTGAGGGGTTGAATGCCAGCGCCAGGTGAACCTCGCCCCCTGAGGTCATCAGGTTCGAGGAAAAGCCCTGATGATACTTCACGTCACCGGACTTGTCGTAGACCACGCGCCCTTCGAATTCGGCAAACAGATCCGAGGGCTTCTTGCCGAAAATGTTGATCAACACGTTGAGGCGGCCGCGGTGGGCCATGCCGATGACGATTTCCTTGGCACCATAGGAGCCGATGCGCTGGACCATCTCAGAGAGCATGGGGATGAGCGACTCACCGCCCTCAAGGCCAAAGCGTTTGGTCCCGGGGTATTTCGAACCGAGGGACTTCTCCAGCCCCTCTGCCTTGATCAGCCGGCGCAGGATCTGCTTGCGTATGTCATCGGAAAAGGCCGGTGCGGAACGCACGGACTCCATGCGCTTCATGATCCAGTGACGCTGCTCGGTATCCACGATGTGCATGAACTCGGCACCGATCGTGTTGCAATAGGTCGCCTCCAGCGAGTCGACGATCTCGCCCAGAGTGGCATCGGCCTTGCCGATGTACATGCTGCCGGTCTGGAATACCGTGTCCAGGTCCGCCGCAGACAGCTGGTGGAACGACAGGTCGAGGTCCGGTACCGGTTCCCGCACGTGCAGGCTGAGGGGGTCCAGGCTGGCCTTCTGGTGACCACGCTGGCGATAAGCGGATACCAGCTGTACCACCTTGACCTGCTTGCGCTCGTACTCGGTGGCCTGGGAGTCGTGGGCCACGGTCGCTTCCGTGCGCACCCGCATTTTGCTGATCTGCGCAAACCGGTCGCGGATGGTGGAATGCGGCACGTCCTGCATCTGCGCCACAGAAGAGTTGACGCGAGGTAATTTGTCGAAGTAATCCCGCCATTGCTCCGGAACACCGTTGGGGTCCCTGAGGTAGGATTCGTACAAATCCTCTACATAGGTGGCGTTGCCGCCGGCAATATGGGAGCTCCTTTTCAGGAGCTCCATCGGACTCTCTTGCATCATGCCCTTCCGGGATTGGATTAGGCCGGTGGTGTTCCGGCTGATAGCACCGCGTTCGTAATCAGGTTGCCCGAGTCAACAGCATAGTACGAATGTGACCAATAGCCCGCGTCGGGTTCAAACCCTTGGGGCACACATTGACACAGTTCTGGATGCCATGACAACGGAAAACACTGAACGGGTCGTCCAGGCGCGACAGGCGCTCATCGGTTGCCGTGTCGCGGCTGTCAGCCAGGAAGCGATAGGCCTGCAGCAGGCCGGCGGGGCCGATAAAGCGGTCCGGGTTCCACCAGAACGAGGGGCAGCTGGTGGAGCAGCAGGCGCACAGGATGCACTCATAGAGACCGTCCAGCTTGGCGCGGTCCTCCGGGGACTGCAGGCGTTCAATTGCCGGCGCCGGCGTGTTGTTCTGCAGGTACGGCTGGATCTTTTCGTACTGCGCGTAGAACATGCTCATGTCGACCACCAGATCACGAATCACCGGCAGGCCGGGCAGTGGCCGCACCACCAGCTTGTTGTTCTTCACCGTGGCGGACAGCGGCGTAATGCAGGCCAGGCCATTCTTGCCGTTGATGTTGAGCCCGTCGGAGCCGCACACACCCTCGCGGCATGAGCGACGATAGGTAACCGAGCTGTCCTGTGCCTTGAGCTGCTCCAACACGTCCAGCACCATCAGGTCCTTGCCTTCGGTGTCGAACTGGAAATCCTGCATGTAGGGCTGCTGGTCGGTTTCCGGATTGTAACGATAAATGCTTACTTGCAGCATGTTAGTGACCTCTGGGTAGCTACACAGTCTTAATACGTACGGGCTTTCGGCTCAAATGTGGGCACGGTGCGTGGCTTGAAGTTCACATCGCGCTTGCCCACTCGCTTGTCTTCCGGGTAATACATGGAATGGCAGAGCCAGTTTTCATCGTCGCGCTCCTGGAAGTCGTCGCGGGCGTGCGCGCCGCGGCTCTCCTTGCGCTCCTCTGCGGTAATCGCAGTCGCTTCGGCCACTTCCAACAGGTTCTGCAGCTCCAGTGCCTCAATACGCGCCGTGTTGAAGGTACTGCTGCGGTCGGTCAGGGCTGCGCCTTCAATGCGGCCGCGCAGGTCAGCCAGCTTGCGAATACCATCCTGCATGAACTCGCCCTTGCGGAATACACCGAAGTGGTTCTGCATAACGTTCTGCAGCTCCTTGCGCAGGTCGGGGAACTTCTCGCTGCCGGTGGCCTCGTCGAGGCGGCGCAACCGGGACATGCCCTGCTCGATATCGCCCTGGGAGGCATCGCGCATCTCGATACCTTCGCGCAGCGCGTTCTCGATGAACAGGCCTGAGGCGCGACCGAATACCACGAGGTCGAGCAGCGAGTTGCCACCCAGGCGGTTGGCACCGTGCACAGACACACAGGCAACCTCGCCACAGGCGTAGAGGCCCGGGATGATCTGGTCGTTACCCTGGGCATCCACGGTCAGGGCCTGGCCGTGCACGTTGGTGGGGATACCCCCCATCATGTAGTGGCAGGTCGGCACGACAGGAATCGGCGCCTTCACCGGGTCCACGTGCGCAAACGTACGCGACAGCTCACAGATACCCGGCAGGCGCGACTCAAGCACTTCCTCACCGAGGTGGTCGAGCTTCAGGAACACGTGGTCCGCCTCAGGACCGCAGCCGCGGCCTTCGATGATCTCGAGGATCATGGAGCGAGCAACCACGTCCCGGCCGGCGAGGTCCTTCGCGTTGGGCGCGTAGCGCTCCATGAAACGCTCGCCATCCTTGTTGATCAGATAGCCACCCTCACCGCGGCAACCTTCAGTGACCAGCGTGCCGGCACCGTAAATGCCGGTCGGGTGGAACTGCCACATTTCGATGTCCTGCACCGGGAAGCCGGCGCGCAGCGCCATGCCGATGCCGTCACCGGTATTGATGTGGGCGTTGGTGGTGGAAGCGTAGATGCGCCCTGCGCCACCGGTCGCGAAGACAGTAGCCTTGGACTTCACGTACACCGTTTCACCGGTTTCCATGCAGATGGCGATAACCCCTACCACTGCACCGTCCTGGTTCTTCACCAGATCGGTGGCGTACCACTCATTGAAGAAGACCGTGTTGTTTTTCACGTTACCCTGATACAGCGTGTGCAGCAGTGCGTGACCGGTACGGTCCGCTGCCGCGCAGGTGCGCGCCGCCTGGGTGGGGTCGTCCGGCCCCTTGGACTGGCCGCCGAAGGGACGCTGATAGATACGCCCCTCTTCCGTACGGGAAAAGGGCAGCCCCATGTGCTCGAGTTCGAACACGGCCTCCGGGCCCACGCTACACATGTACTCGATCGCGTCCTGGTCGCCGATGTAATCGGAACCCTTGACCGTGTCATACATGTGCCAACGCCAGTCGTCGTTCGGGTCGGCGCTCGCAATAGCGCAGGTAATGCCACCCTGCGCAGACACCGTGTGGGAGCGCGTGGGGAACACCTTGGAAATCACCGCCGTCTTGTAACCGGACTGCGCCAGTTGCAGTGCGGCCCGCATGCCGGCTCCGCCGCCGCCAACAATCACGCCATCAAAAGAAATCGTTCGCAATGCTGTCATAACTCAATATCCCCAGAGGATCTGCACGCCCCAGACCACATACACAAAAAGCACCAGCGCTATCACCAACTGTGACGATATACGCAGCACATTGCCCGTTGTCCCCATCATGCGCTCTGTCAGGTAGTCGGTCACGACCGCCCACAAGCCAATCCAGGCATGCGCCGCCAGCGACAGCAGCGCCATCAGGCTGAATACGCGCACCCAGGTTTGCCCAAACAGGCTCTTCCAGCTGGCGTAATCCACACCACTGACGACGACCCAACCGATGAACAGGAAGTAGGCCAGCAGAATGACACCGCTGACACGCTGCACCAGCCAGTCGGCTGTGCCTGAACGACCGAAACTCGTTACTGCAGTTACCATATCAAAACCCCCGCCAGCAGCGTCAGTACAACCGACAGACCAATCACCAGGCGAGCGCCGAGGGCACCCCCCTCAAAGCTCTCGCCGATGCCGAAATCCATGATGATGTGCTTGATGCCCGCCAGGGCGTGGTAGATCAGCCCTGCCACTACGGCCCACAGAATCAGCTTGGCCAGCGGACCGGTCAGCGTATCCTGCAGCACGGCAAAGTCCTCCGGGCTGCGCAGGCTCATGTCGAGGGCCCACACCAGGAAGACCATGGCGAAAAAGAGAAAAACACCGGAGGCGCGATGGGTGATCGATGCCCATGCGGTTATGGGGAGCCGCATGCTGCCGATGTCCAGGTTCACGGGACGTTTGTCTTTCACAGTTCAGTTTCCACCGTTACGGACGCCACAAAGGGCGATTAAATGGGGCCAGCCGAGGCGGCCTGGCGCTGCTGCTTTTCGCGAAAATCGTGCGGAGAAAGCGCGCAGAATTATAGAGGGATGCGCTTCTAATTACAAACCTGTACCCACAGCGGGCGCACCCGGAGAGCAAGTCGCGAACGTCGCCGATCTTCGGGTTTCGTGATCCGGGACTTTAGCGACCAAAACGCTCAGGATACTGGCAAATAGCCCCAGATCAATTGACAAAAGCTGTCGAGACTTTATAGTTGGGCACCCCACAGAACCACATCGCAGGACCTTTCATGAGCGACAAAAAAGCAACCCTGAAAGTAGACGGGCTGGACGAAACCATTGAACTCCCCGTGTACTCCGGCACCCTCGGTCCAGACGTGATCGACGTGGGTGCACTCACTTCCAGGGACATGTTCACCTACGATCCGGGGTTCGTCTCCACCGCTGCCTGTGAGTCGCAAATCACCTATATCGATGGCGGCCAGGGCGTATTGCTGCACCGCGGCTACCCCATCGATCAGCTGGCCGAACACAGTGATTACCTCGAGACGTGCTACCTGCTGCTGTACGGGGAGCTCCCGACCGCTGAGCAGAAAGAGACCTTCGTCAGCACGGTCAAGCGCCACACCATGGTGCATGAACAGATCCGCACCTTTTTCAACGGCTTCCGCCGCGACGCGCACCCGATGGCCGTCATGTGCGGCGTTGTCGGCGCTTTGTCCGCCTTTTATCACGACTCGCTGGACATCTCCGACGAGCACCACCGCCAGGTTGCGGCATTCCGCCTGATTGCGAAAATGCCCACGCTCGCCGCCATGAGCTACAAATTCTCCATCGGCCAGCCCTTCATGTATCCCGACAACAACATGGGCTACGCGGAAAACTTCCTGCATATGATGTTCGGCAACCCCTGCGAGCCCAGCAATGTGAGCCCGGTTCTGGCGCGTGCCATGGACCGTATCTTCCTCCTGCACGCCGATCACGAGCAGAATGCCTCCACCTCGACCGTGCGCCTGGCAGGCTCCTCCGGCGCCAACCCGTTTGCCTGTATCGCCGCGGGTATCGCTGCACTCTGGGGCCCTTCACACGGTGGCGCCAACGAAGCGGTACTGGAAATGCTGGAGGAAATCGGTGATGTATCGCGAATCGACGAATTTGTTTCGCGCGCCAAGGACAAGGACGACCCCTTCCGCCTCATGGGCTTCGGCCACCGCGTCTACAAGAACTTCGACCCGCGTGCCAAAGTGATGAAGGAAGCGGCGGACGATGTGCTGGCGGAGCTTGGCATCGACAACGATCCACTGCTGGCCATTGCCAAACGTCTGGAACAGATCGCGCTGGAAGACCCTTACTTCATTGAGCGCAAGCTCTACCCCAACGTGGACTTCTACTCCGGCATCATTCTCAAGGCCATCGGCATCCCCACCAGCATGTTCACGGTGATCTTTGCCGTCGGCCGTACCGTGGGCTGGATTGCACACTGGCACGAGATGATCAGTGGCAGCTACCGTATCGGTCGCCCACGCCAGCTCTACACGGGTCACCCGCAGCGGGACTTCGTCGCACTGGACAAGCGCGGCTAAAGCCCGTTGTCACCCAGAAAAAGGCCGCCCTCCCGCGGCCTTTTTTGGTTACACTCATCCATTAACGTCACGCAACAGGAAATCCGTACGTCATGAGCGAGGTTGTCATCAGCGGCACCGGGCTTTACACGCCCACGCAGTCCATCAGCAACGCTGAACTGGTCGAATCATTCAACGCCTGGGTGGCGCAGTTCAACGCGGAAAATGCCGCTGCCATTACCGCGGGTGAGATTGCGCCCATGCAGCCCTCCTCCGCGGAATTTGTGGAAAAGGCCTCTGGCATCAAGTCGCGCTATGTGATCGACAAGGCGGGCATTCTCGACCCCCAGCGCATGGTGCCAAGAATTCCCGAGCGGCCCGACAGCAGCCCCTCCGTGCAGTGCGAAATCGCCGTCGCTGCCGCGCGTGAGGCGATGGCCCAGTCTGGCAAGCAGGCAGCCGACATTGATGCTGTGATCGTTGCCTGCTCCAACCTGCAGCGCGCCTACCCGGCCATCGCTGTGGAGGTGCAGGACGCACTGGGTATCGAAGGCTTCGGCTTTGACATGAACGTGGCCTGTTCATCGGCCACCTTCGGGATCCAGCAGGCACGCGACAGCATCAACGCCGGCAGCGCGCGCTGCGTGCTGATTCTGAACCCGGAGATATGCAGTGGTCACCTTAACTTTCGCGACCGCGACTCGCATTTCATTTTCGGCGATGTGTGCACCGCGATTATTCTGGAGCGGGCCGACAGCGCCTCTGCCAGCGAGACCTACCGTATTCTGGACAGCCGGCTGCAAACGCTGTTTTCCAACAATATTCGCAACAATTTCGGCTTTCTCAACCGCGCCGCTGAAGAGGGCGTAGGCAAGCCCGACAAACTGTTCGTACAGGAAGGACGCAAGGTGTTCAAAGAGGTCTGCCCGGCCGTAGCGCGGCAGATCAGCGAGCAGCTGCAACGCATGGACATCGCCCCGGAGCAACTCAAGCGGCTGTGGCTACACCAGGCCAACCTGAGCATGAACCAGTTGATTTCGCGCAAGGTGCTGGGGCGCGACGCAACGGCGGAAGAAGCCCCCACCATTCTGGACGAATACGCCAATACCAGCTCGGCCGGCTCCGTCATTGCCTTCCACAAACATCGCGCAGACTTCGCCCCCGGAGACCTTGGCGTGCTGTGCTCCTTTGGCGCGGGTTACAGCATTGGCAGCGTTATCCTGCAGCGCCGCTGAGCTGTTCTCCCGCGCACGTTGAGCGTGCGCGGCGGCTCGCGGCTACGCGACCAGTCTAGGCGCTATCGACGGCGAGTAACTCCGACAGCGCCTCAAGTAACGCTTCGCACTGGGCATCGGTACCCACGCTGATACGCAGGAAGCTTGATATCCGCGGCTTATTAAAATGCCGCACGATAATCCCGCGCTCTCGCAGGGCCAGAAACAGCGCCTGCGCATCGTGTTGCGGTGCTGGTGCAGCAAACACGAAATTTGCACTCGAGGGCAACACCTGAAAGCCGAGCTGCTCCAGCCCGGTGGTAAGGCGGGAGCGGCTGGCAATCACCTTGTCGCAGGAGGCCCGGAACCACTCTTCATCCGCTAGCGACGCCAGCACAGCGCGTTGCGCCACGGCATCCACCGGGTAGGAATTGAAGGAATTCTTGACCCGTTGCAGGCCGTCAATCAAGTCCGCGTGACCAAACGCCACACCCACACGCAAGCCGGCAAGTGCCCGCGACTTGGACAGGGTTTGCACCACGAGCAGGTTGTCATGCTCATTCACCAGCGCCACCGCCGACTCGCCGCCGAAATCGATGTAGGCTTCATCGACGACCACTACGCTGTGGGGATTGGCCTCCAGCAAGCGCCGTATGTCGCCAAGCTCCAGCAGCATACCCGTGGGAGCATTGGGGTTGGGCAGGATAATGCCGCCGTTGGGCCGCGCATAATCTTCAACCGCAATACTGAAATCATCACCCAGCGGCACACACTCGCCAACGATGCCGTAGAGATCACACCAAACGGGGTAGAAACTGTAGCTGATATCCGGAAACAACAGGGGTGCATCGTGTTGCAGCAAACCCATGAACACATGCGCCAGCACCTCGTCCGACCCATTGCCCAGGAATACCTGTTCCGGCTGTAATCCCGCCGCGCTGGCAAATGCCGTGCGCAGCGCCACAGACTCCGGATCGGGATAACGCCGCAAGGCATCGCCATCCACTTCGTGAATGGCATCCAGCACACGTGGCGACGGTGGGTAAGGACTCTCGTTGGTATTGAGCTTGATCAGACGGGGGTGCCGCGGCTGCTCGCCGGGCACGTAAGGCGTGAGACGCCGAACCACGTCACTCCAGTAACGACTCATGAGCAGTTCCGATAAATGGCGTCCCCTAGGGGGTTCGAACCCCTGTTCCCGCCGTGAAAGGGCGGTGTCCTGGACCACTAGACGAAGGGGACGCAGACGCATCGGCCGAAATGCCGAGGCGCGTATTGTAATCAAGCCACGCCGGGGAACGCAACGCGGTTGCACTGACATGGCACCAATAGCGCACAGCCCCCGCGTCGCGCCAGGCGCAGCCTGCGGGGATCAGTACTTGAAGGACGTATCGAAGATGACCCGGTCATAATCGATCGGGTCATCGAAGCGACTGCTCAGGGTTTCGTTGTCGATGAACAGCGTCAGGCCAACGTGCCACTGCTTGTCCACTGCAAACACGGCACCGAGCTTGTGACCACGCACATCCGTGCCGCCGCCGCCAATGTTGGAGTCACTGAGCAGCGCCAGCACAGAATCCGCCTCGATCGACGCGAACTCGTAAGCAACCTGCCAACTGCCCGCCCCGCTGGCCTTGCCCAGACGCGCGCCCGCCGACCAGGCGGTATCCTCGTCGTCTGCATCCAGGTTCTGCGCGTAGTGGCCGTACACGGCGGCAGGCATACCCAGGCCATCAATATCCAGCGTCGCAAAGAGTTCAAGCTCTTCGTAGTTGTTGTCATAGGTACAGAAGGTGAGCAGGATCGAGTCGCAGCTGAAACTGTTGCCAAAGAACACGTCAGAGCTACCGTAGTAGGTGTTCTTGCCCTTGACCGGCATATCGATATAGCCAGCGCCCGCCGTCAGGCCGAGGGAGTCGCCGAGTGCCAGTGTGAAGCCGGACTGCACGCCGTAGTAGAACGCGCTGTTGGCGCGCGCGCTGTCACTGTCGAGTGCGTGTGCAACGGCATTCACGAACACCGCGTCATTCGCCCAGCCCAGGGCGATACCCTCTGGCGTGTAATCTGAGTCCCAGAGCAGGCCCGAGCCCTCAGGGCGATACATGGGGTTTTTCATTTTACCCACGGTCGCGTAAGCGCCCGTGAAAGGCCGCCAGGTCGCCCAGGCCTGATCCAGGTACAGGTCCTTGCTCTGGCCGCCACCACCCAGGGTGGCGTTGCCGGACACCGGCGAATCATTCCCCGCCGCCAGTTTCAGCCCAACCTGCACACCCTGTGGTAGCTGTGCAACAAACCCGGCCCGCGCTCGCACACGGTGACGCGTGCGCACAACGCGCTGGCCGATATCGATTTCTTCGTAGCGGTAACGGAAGTCACCAGAAAACTGCAGGGTATCCTCGGCGCCCGGGGGCGCTGCGCGCAGCGGCACCGCAGCCACCTGCTCACGGGTGAGGCGAATCTCGGACACGGCATTAGCGGTATTCTCGCGCAGCTCCGCGTTCTCTTCTTCCAGGGCCGCCACGCGGGCCATCAGGCCCGCCATCTGCGCCTGCAGCCGGGCAAAGTCGGCCTCGCTGACCGCCGCGATAGCAGTTCCGGGTGAAACCACAGAAGCGAGAGATGCGGCGGCGACTGCCAACCCCAGGGAGAGTCTGTTCATGAGTGTTCCTCGTCTGTCTGTGCATGCGCCGCCGCGCATGACACTTAAATGTCAATATTATGCGATTTTTATGACATTTTCATGACAGCGACGAAGTCTTGCGCACGGAGGGCGCCGGCTACTGGCGCTCTTCAACCTGTGCTACAAGGTCATCCGGCTCTACATGACGCACATCGAGGCCGCGGACCAGATAGATGACATGTTCTGCGATGTTGCTTGCGTGGTCACCCACCCGCTCGAGGCTGCGCAGAGACCACATCTGGCCCAATACCGGACCAATGGTCCGCGGATCTTCCATCATGAAGGTCACGAGGCTGCGCATGGCACTCGCGTACTCGGAATCGACCTCCCTGTCCGCGATGACCGTCTGCACCGCCATATCGACATCCAGGCGGGCGAACGCATCAAGTGCGCGTCGCAACATATCGCTCACGTGATTGCCGATGTGGCGAATCTCGACGAAGCTACTGGTGTTTGCAGAGCCCTCTTCCGTTGCTTTCACCGCCTGGCGCGCGATCTTGCTCGCCTCGTCACCGATGCGCTCAAGGTCTGTTGTGACTTTGGATATCGCCAACACCAGACGCAGGTCGCTGGCGGCCGGCTGGCGCCTGGCGAGAATGCGTGAGCACTCTTCATCGATATTGATTTCCAATTCATTGACCTGTTCGTCACCGGCGATGACCTCTTCCGCAAGGCCACTGTCGCGATTCAACAGGGATTCAACCGCCTTGCCAATCTGCTGCTCTACCAGCCCGCCCATTTCCAGCAGGTGGTTTTTGACTGACTCCAATTCGGCGTTGAACTGGGCGGAGATATGTTGCTTGTAACTGTCCTGATGGAGCATGGCGTTGTCCTCAGCCGTAACGGCCGGTGATGTAATCCTCGGTCTGCTTCTGTTCCGGGTTGGTAAACAGAGTATCGGTATCGTCGTACTCAATCAATTTGCCCATGTACATGAACGCGGTCATATCCGACACGCGAGCAGCCTGTTGCATATTGTGGGTGACGATCACGATGGTGTAGCGCGACTTCAGCTCATAGATCAGTTCTTCGATCTTGAGCGTGGAGATGGGGTCCAGTGCCGACGCCGGCTCGTCCAGCAGGAGCACTTCCGGCTCCACGGCGATGGTGCGGGCAATCACCAGGCGCTGCTGCTGACCGCCGGACATGCCCAGCGCGCTGTCGTGCAGACGGTCCTTGACTTCATCCCACAGGGCCGCTGCGCGCAGGGATTTTTCAACCACCTCATCCAGCACGCGCTTCTTGTTGATGCCCTGGATACGCAAGCCGTAAGCCACGTTTTCGTAAATGCTCTTCGGGAACGGATTGGGTTTCTGGAACACCATGCCGACACGACGGCGTAACGCCGCCACGTCAACGCGGCGATCGTAGACATCCTCATTGTCCAGCAGCAGGCGGCCCTGCACCCGGCAGCCATCCACCAGATCATTCATGCGGTTGATACAGCGCAGCAGGCTGGACTTGCCACAGCCACTGGGGCCAATAAACGCCGTTACCCGCTGACGGGGTATCTCCAGGTTGATATCAAACAGCGCCTGCGAGTTCTGGTTATAGAACAGATTGAGATTTTCCATGCGCAGGCTGGTTTCCGCCGGCCCTGCCGGGCCCGCAGACGGCGCCTGATCACGTTTCAGTGCCTGGATATCCAAAGCGTGGGTTTGCATGACAGGTTCCTGTTTAGTGTTCGAGTGACTTGTAGCGTTCGCGCAACCTGTTGCGCAAACTGACCGCGGCCAGATTGAGCAGGGCGATAATCAGCACCAGCAACAAGGCTGTTGCATACACCAGCGGACGCGCTGCCTCCACGTTCGGACTCTGAAAGCCGACGTCGTAGATGTGGAAACCCAGGTGCATGAACTTCTGGTCGAGATGCAGGTAAGGGTAATTGCCGTCCAGCGGCAGCGTGGGCGCGAGCTTCACCACACCTACCAGCATTAGAGGCGCAACCTCCCCTGCCGCCCGGGCAACAGCGAGAATAAGACCGGTCATCATGGCCGGGCTGGCCATGGGCAACACCACCCGCCACAGCGTTTCCGCACGCGTGGCGCCCAGCGCGAGAGACCCCTCGCGCACGGTGGAGGGAATACGAGCCAGCCCCTCTTCAGTCGCCACGATAACTACCGGCAGCGTGAGCAACGCCAGGGTCAACGATGCCCACATGAGACCCGGCGTGCCAAAGGTTGGGCGCGGCAGCGAGGCGGGAAAAAACAGCTGGTCCAGCTCGCCACCCACAAAGTAGACAAAAAAGCCCAGGCCAAAAACACCGTAAACAATCGAGGGCACCCCGGCCAGGTTGTTCACTGCCACGCGTATGGTACGAGTGACAAAACCCTGACTGGCGTACTCGCGCAGATACACCGCCGCCACAACGCCGAACGGCGTGACGATGATGGACATCAGAATCACCATCAGCACCGTGCCGAACATGGCCGGGAACACCCCGCCCTCGGTGTTGGCTTCGCGCGGCGGCTCGGAGAGAAATTCCCAGAGGTGCTCGGCATACATCGCCATCTTGGCGAACACGTTCATGGCATTGGGTTGGTAGGCGCGCACCACCTTGGCGATGGGCAAGGTGACCACGCGACCATCAGCCAGCTCGGCGCTATAGCTGTGGTCTTTTATACTGTCGTACAGCGTGTAGAGTTGCTCCTGCAAAGCGCGGAAACTGGCTTCCTGTTCTGCGCGCTTGCTCGCCAGGTCGGCCTGGGCCGCCGCATCCAGTCGACCCTCCAGCTCGAGCTCGCGCTCGCGCAGGCGCAGGCGCTCCAACTCGTAGTTGATGGCACCAATCTCGCCCTGCTCGATCTCGTGGATTTCCTCGCGCACCGCAACGGTGTCGACAATCAAGGCCTGCAGTGCCTCCAGGGTCGCCGCCTCGCCGTGCTCAGCGACGGTCACCGGGTCTTCACCGTACCGGCTGACGGCACGCAGGTAGCCGTAGAAGTTGCCCCACTCAAGGCGCTCCACGACCATCACGTCGAGAGGATAGCGCCGGGGGCCGAACTGCTCATCGATAAGCCATGTGAAGTCCGTGCCGAGAAAATCGCGGTTGCCCTGCTTCATCAGGGTACGCTGATAAAATGGCCCCGGACCCTGCAGCTCAAAGCCGGCCTCGCGCAACTGTGCACCCGGGACTTCAACCTGTTCGACGACCTCGCCCAACAGCTCACGAGTCTGCCCCTGGTAGCTGACGGAGACCGCCAGCACATCCGCCGGCCAGAAGTGGCTGAGTCCGCGCACAGCAAGCAGTAGCAGAAGCCCCACTACCGCAATCACACTCACACTCACCGCGGCGCCGTTGAGCCATATCAGCGGATCGCCGCCACGCAACCACTTGCCCACACCGGGGGCACGGTCGCTGTGAAGTTCCTGCTCGTTGATCATCCTGTTCATCAAAGTGACCCGTACTTGATGCGCAACCGCTGCCGAACCAGCTCGGCCACGGTGTTAACCATGAAGGTGAACATGAAGAGCACAAAGGCAGCCAGGAACAGCACACGGTAGTGCGTGCTATCCACTTCGGCTTCCGGTACTTCCACCGCAATATTCGCCGACAATGTACGCATGCCTTCAAAAATATTGGCATCCATGATCGGCGTGTTGCCCGTCGCCATCAGCACGATCATCGTCTCACCTACTGCGCGGCCCAGGCCGATCATCAGGCCGGAGAAAATACCCGGGCTGGCCGTGGGAATCACCACGCCCACCAGGGTCTGCCAGGGGGTCGCCCCCAGCGCCAGGCTGCCATAGCTCAAATGCTTGGGCACCGAGAAAATGGCATCCTCCGCAATCGAGAAAATCGTGGGGATAACGGCCATCCCCATGGCGATACCGACGACCAGCGCGTTACGCTGATCAAAGGAGATGCCCAACTCCGTGGTAATCCAGCCGCGCATGTCACCGGCAAAGAACCACAGCTCCAGCACGTCGTTACTGGCGAAACTGGCGTAACCGATGAATAGAACCACCGGCACCAGCACCGCGGCATGCCAGCCGTCGGGCAAACGGGCGCGAATCGCCAGTGGCAGGCGTGACCAGAGAAAAGCGAACAGAATCACGCCGACAGGCAGCGCCAGCATCAGGGTGACCACGGCTGTCAGCTTGTCTTCTATCAGCGGTGCCAGCCAGAGGCCGGCGAGGAAACCGAGAATCACGGTGGGCAGCGCTTCCATAAGCTCGATCACCGGCTTGACCTTGCGCCGCAGGGCCGGCGCCATGAAATAGGCCGTGTAGATGGCACCGCAAATCGCCAGCGGCGCGGCAATCATCATGGTATAGAACGCGGCTTTCAGGGTACCGAAGGCGAGCGGCGCAAAACTGTACTTGGGCTCGAAGTCATTGTCCGACGCGGAGGACTGCCACACGTGAGCCGGCTCATCGTAGCTTTCGTACCACACCTCGCTCCACAGCGCCGACCAGGAGACATCCGGGTGTTCATTGTCGATGTGCCAGCTGCGCAAGCTGCCATCGGCGTCCACCAGCAGCAGCGCGTCAGCACGCGGGGAGATAGCAGCTGCACCCGCGCCCAGAGGCAGTGCGCTTTCACTCAACAGGCGCCGATGCGACGTGGTGTGATAGATCTGCACCTCGCCCTGCCGGCCCAGCGCCACAAACCCCTTGCGGCGATGTTCAGGCAACAGCGTGGCGATGCTGACACCATCCGTATCAAATTCGCGAACGCGCTGCAGGCGGTGTCCACCCTCCCCGTCGCGGACCATGAAATACTGCACCAGCTCAGCGCGGTCAGAGGCGGCAAGCAGGGAAATGCCGCCCAGCAACATGGCGCTCTCGCTCAACTGGCCGCCGCCGGAAAACAGTTCACCGCGGCTCGCCACCTCAAGCTTGCCCGTCCCGTCACGCTGCCGCAGGTTAATAACGGCGAAGCCACCCTTGCTGTCAATATGGTAGAGCCAGTGCAGGTTTTCGTCGATATGAAAATCCGCCGTCTCGCCTGCGAGTGTTGGCAAAGGCAGTATTTCCAGGTCAAAATTCACCTCGCCGGTCAGGAAGTTCTCCGAACGGTTATAGCGCTGAGCATGCAGGACACCTGCGGCGTCCTGGGCTACAACCAGCAGCGCCTCGTCGTTGTCACCCAGCGCCAGCTTCTGCACCGGGCCCTCGCCGATACGAATGGCAAGCTCCGGATAGCGACGCTCAACTCGCGGTGTTATCAAGCGCTCGCCACCCGGGTAACTGAGGCGATATTCATGCGCGTGCACAGACACCGCGCCCGAGGTGTGGGCGACCGCCAGCAACCGCTTGCCTGCGCTCTCCTCTGCTACCGCGGATACCGGACCCAGGTCAGTGGCCAGGTCCGCTTCGAGCACCACGCGCCCGCTGTCCAACTGGAAAAAGCTGCCGCGCGCATCGGCAAAGACCGCAAAGCCCATTTCCGTCTGCTCTTCCACGGCCAGATACAACGGCGCGGATGCAAAGGGTGAGGCCACCTCGGCACGCGTCTCTATCGAGGCATTGCCGAACAAGGGCACCACTTCATAGAGCAGGTAGAAGAAAATCAGCAGGATGGCGACCAGTACGCCAGCGCCGCCCGTCGTGACGGACACGGTGGCGGCGCGATCCTTGAAATGCCTCCAACGGGGTGAAAAGGGAGACACGTGTTCGCTCAATTTAGTCAAGACAGAATCACTCGATCGGCGATTGTCGGCACCAGCCGGGCTGCACGCAGCCCGGCCTGGCGATTTTCATGCCTTACAGGCCCAATTGCTGACTGTAACGGTCCACGACTGCCGCGGGCAGAGGAATGTAACCGTCTTTCAACACAACATCCTGCCCCTGGCGCGAGAACACCAGCTTGAAGAACTCGCGCTCCAGTGGCGACAGCGGCTTGTTCGGATCCTTGTTCACATACACATAAAGGAACCGCGCCAGTGGGTAGCTGCCATTGATGGAGTTTTCCGCATCCGCCTCGACGTAGGCACCGCCGTCGTCCTTGCTGATGGGAACCGTGCGCACGCTGGAGGTGCGGTAGCCGATGCCTGAATAACCGATGCCATTGATGGAGGTGGACACCGATTGCACCACTGACGCCGATCCGGGCTGCTCATTGACACTGTTCTTGAAGTCGCCTTTGCACAGCCCAACGGTCTTGAAATAGCCGTAGGTGCCGGAAACAGAATTGCGACCAAACAATTGCATATCACGATCTTCCCAGGCGCCACCGAGGCCGAGCTGCCCCCACTGGCCAATATCCTGCGCCGCGCCGCATTTGCGTGTAGAGGAAAATACGGCATCCACCTCGGCAATCGACATGCCTTCAATCGGGTTGTCCTTGTGCACGTATACCGCGAGGGCATCGATAGCGACCGGGACTGCAGTCGGCTTGTAGCCATACCGGGTTTCGAAGGCCTCGATCTCCTTGTCGCGCATGTCACGGCTCATCGGGCCGATATTGGCTGTGCCCTCAGTCAGCGCCGGCGGCGCCGTGGAAGAGCCTGCGGCCTGAATCTGGATGTTGACGTTGGGGTAGGCGCGTTTGAAGTCCTCAGCCCACAGTGTCATCAAATTGGCGAGCGTATCGGAGCCGATGCTGGAGAGGTTGCCCGACACGCCACTGGCAATTTCGTAGTCCTTGAGACCGGGATCCAGCTCCGCCAATGCACCCGGCGCCATGCCCACAACGAAAGCGCTGGCTCCCGCCACTGCTACCGACTTTCTCAGCCACTGTTTGATCGACATAAAGCACTCCTGTGTATAGCGGAATTGAACGGGGCACACAGTACCGCCAAGATATGACACTATTATGACAATGGCATGTCGGGGCGAACGTCAGCGCCGAAATGCCAGGGTAAAGGTGCTTCCTTTGCCCAGTATACTGGTAATGCGCAGCTCCGCACGGTGCCCCGCCGCGATGTGTTTGACGATCGCCAGGCCCAGCCCCGTACCCCCGGTAGCCGACGAGCGGCTGTCGTCAACGCGGTAGAAACGCTCTGTGAGTCGCGGGATGTGCAGAGCATCAATGCCAATGCCCTCGTCCTCTACCGCCAGTAGCAGCTCATCGTCACCCTGCCGCCACGAAACTGTCACCGAACTGTCATTTTTACTGTACTTGAAGGCGTTGAGGATCAGGTTGGAGACCGCGCTGTGCAGCTCTCGGTAATCACCGGGGATCTTTTCCCGGGTGTCCAGCTGCAGTGACAGCGTGCGCTCGGGGTACAAGGTTCTCAGCTCATCCACGAGTTCCTGCAGCAGGCCCGCGATATCGACCTGCTCGCGCCGGGGCTGCGTACGCACGCTCTCCAGCCGCGACAACCAGAGCAGATCCTTGAGCAAATTCTCCATGCGCTCGGTCTGCTGTGACATCTGTTCCAGCGGGCGCCGAAAGCGTGCCTCAAGTTGCTGCGCGTTCGCCAGGATCATCTCGAGGTAACCCTTGATTACCGTGAGCGGCGTGCGCAGCTCGTGCGATACGTTGCCCACGAAATCGCGCCGCATCTGCTCCAGGTGCGCCTCCTTGGTCACATCGCGCACGAAAACGAGGCGGTCACCGTTGCCAAACAGCGTGATGGAAAACTGCAGCGTCTGCTCGCGCTCTCCCTGCATGCGCAGTTGCAGCGGGTCATCAAAGGCACCCGCAATATAGTAGCGGTGAAAGGCGGGCAAGCGCACCAGGTTCAGCAGCGCCTGGCCGCGGTCTGCCGGGTAGCGCAGCCCCAACAGGCGCTGCGCGGCCTGATTGCTCCACTCGATCGAGCCGGCGGCTGTGATCATGATGGCGCCATCATGCATTGATGACAGTGAATCCTGCAGGTAATCCAGGCGTGAACGCAGATCACTCTCACGCTCCCTTGCCTTGCGCTGCAGCTGGTAGAGACGGTCGTACATCTCCCCCCAGAACCCCAGCGCCTCCGGGGGTTCAGTGGCAGGGTCCTCGAGCCAGCGCAGCAAGCGGCGCATCTGCCATAACCAGCGCATGGCCAGCACAACCAGCGCGACGGAAAGTAATTCCCAGGACAGGCCCAGCGGCCAGCCCACGGCCAGTGCCACAGCTACCAGCACAACCAGCCGGCGCAGCTCTGCCAGCCAGGCAACCTGTGGACTCACCGCGCGGGAACGCCGCGGGCAGAGAAGCGATAACCGGTACCGCGAACGGTTTGCACAAGGTCACTGTAATCGGCCTGGGGGGTTTGCAGCGCCTTGCGCAAGCGGCGGATATGCACGTCCACCGTGCGTTCCTCAACGTACACGTTCGCGCCCCAGACCTGATCGAGCAATTGACTGCGGGTATAGGCGCGCTCGGGGTGTGACATGAAAAACTGCAGCAAATTGAATTCCGTGGGCCCCATGTCGACCGGCTCATCCAGCAGGAAGATACGTCTGCTTTCGCCATCGAGTACCAGTTCCGCCACCTGGATGCGATCCTGCTCATCCCCACCCGCGGAGCGACGCATCAGCGCCTTGATGCGGGCGATCAGCTCACGCGGCGCGAACGGCTTGGTAATATAGTCGTCAGCGCCCACATCGAGGCCCTGGATGACGTTGTCTTCAGCTGTCTTCGCCGTCAGCATGATCACCGGCACGTCGCGGGTGGTATCGGTGCGTTTCAGGCGCCGCAGCAGCTCCAGGCCGCTGCCGCCGGGCAACATCCAGTCCAGCAGCACCATATCGGGGCGCTCGTCGACGATCAAGGTGAAGGCATCCTGGATATTTTCCGCTTCCAGGCAGCGGAATCCCGCGATTTCCAACGCCATGCGCAACATGTCGCGAATGGCAAACTCATCATCAACAATTAGTACCTGACGTTCATTCATTGGTCACATTGTCCCCTCATTCGCACTGGATAGTGCGTATTAGATGAGGAAATTGTGACAATAAAATGACAAAAGCCCCTCTGTCACGGCTTTTCCGCCGTTTCAGAGGGGCTTCTGGCGAAATTCCTGCCTAACGCAGGCTTGCGTTGATGTTCGCCAGCACCTTGCCACCGGGGCAGAGATCTTCCTCGGTCAGGCTGTTCAGCGGACGGCGCGAGGTTTCCATGACGTCGTGCAGGTCCCGAGAGTCCTTGTCCATGTAAATGAGGCCCGTGAGTATCTGGCCCTCGGCGCTGTGTTTCTGCAGCGCCACCATGGCGGACACCCGGTCGAACGGGTCCAGGTCCGGGGCGAGCTTCTCCAGGTGCAACACGGAGCCATCGTGCAGCGTGACGTCCTGGGTGCGGCCTGCCGGATAGCTGGCGGTGATTTCCTCGCGCATTGGTACGAAATCCACCGTACCGGTAGCTTCAGCATGTTCACGCACGAAATCGTAGCTCTTGGTAGAACCCGGGTTATTGTTGAAGGTTACACAGGGCGAGATGACATCGATCAGCGCAAAGCCGCGATGCGAGATGGCAGCCTTGATCAGCGGCACCAACTGGCCCTTGTCGCCGGAAAAGCTGCGCGCCACAAAGGTGGCCCCTAGCTGCAGGGCGAGGCCCGGCAGGTCGATGGCGGAAAAGGGGTTCGGGTCGCCCTTCTTGCTCGCCGACCCGGCATCGGCGGTGGCTGAGTCCTGCCCCTTGGTCAGCCCGTAGCAACCGTTGTTCATGACGATATAGACCATGTTCAGGTTGCGCCGCACCGCGTGGGCAAACTGTCCCATGCCGATGGATGCCGTGTCACCGTCGCCGGAGACACCCAGATAGAGCAGATCCCGATTGGCCATATTGGCACCACTGACTACCGAGGGCATGCGTCCGTGCACGGAGTTGAAACCGTGTGACTTGCCCAGGAAATAGGTGGGCGCCTTGGACGAACAGCCGATACCGGACAACTTGGCGATCCTGTGCGGCTCCAGCGCCAACTCATGGCAGGCGCGCACGATGGCACCGGATATGGAATCGTGGCCACATCCCGCACACAACGTGGAGATAGCACCTTCATAGTCGGCCCGGGTGTAGCCGAGCGTGTTGACCGGCAGGTTCGGGTGACGGAATTTGGGAAGCTGATAGCTCATGAGCGGATCTCCGCGCCGGCGACCACGCGCTCGCGACGCAAGGGGGTAACGTTGTAGCCGGGCATCTGCTGCAATATCTGCTTGCGAATATTCCGGGCACTGATGGGGTTGCCGTCAAAACAGAGTACAGACTTCAGTTTGTCCGGACCCAATTCAAACTCGGCCATAAGCAGCGTACGCAATTGCGCATCGCGGTTCTGTTCAATGACAAAAACACGCTCGTGACGCGCGATAAAGTCCGCAACTTCGTGGTTGAAGGGGAAGGCTCGCACACGCATGGCATTCAGCGGCACGCCGTCTTCGGCCAGGTAATCGCGGGCCTCCATCGAGGACTCCTCGCTGGTGCCGTAAAACAGGATTGCGGTATCCGTGCCCTGCTCGCTCTGTGTTTCCACCGGGCGCGGCACCCATTCCTTGATGGTTTCCCACTTCGCCATGAGGCGATGCATGTTCTTCTCGTATTCCTCGCCCTTCTCGGTATACACCGCATATTCGTCGCGCGAGGTACCACGGGTGAAGAACGCGCCCTTGTCCGGGTGGGTACCGGGAATGGTGCGATAACAGATGCCGTCGCCGTCGACGTCCAGATAGCGTCCGTAGCGTTCCATTTCTTCCAGTTGCTCTGCATTCAGAACCTTGCCGCGGTCGTAGCGACGCGCATCGTCCCAGGTCAGTGGCGGCGACATATTGTCGTTCATGCCCAGATCGAGGTCGGTCATGAGAATGATGGGGGTTTGCAAGCGCTCCGCCAGATCAAAGGACAGTGCGCCGAAATCGAAGCACTCTCTGGGCGTGGACGGGAACAGCAACACCTGTTTGGTGTCGCCGTGGGAAGCATAAGCGGCGGACAATACGTCGGACTGCTGCGTGCGAGTGGGCATCCCGGTGGACGGCCCTGCTCTCTGCACGTCAAACAGCACCGTGGGAATTTCGGCAAAGTAGGCCAGGCCGAGGAACTCGCTCATCAGGGACAGGCCCGGGCCACTGGTGGCGGTGAATGCCCGCGCGCCATTCCAGCTTGCACCCACCACCATGCCGATCGCGGCCAGCTCATCTTCCGCCTGCAGGATCGCGTAGTTCTTGCGCCCCGTGCCCGGGTCAATGCGCAGCCGTTTGGCGTAGCGATCAAAGGCATCAACCACGGATGTGGACGGTGTGATCGGATACCAGGCCGCCACCGTGGCGCCGCCGTAAATGGCACCCAGCCCAAGGGCAGTGTTGCCGTCGAGGAGGATATTGTCGCCCACCTTGTCGGAAGCGCGCACACGAATGCCAAGCGGACAATCGAAGTGTTCCTGGGCGTACTGGTAGCCGAGCTCGAGCGCGTGGATATTGGGCAGAATGAGCTTGTCCTTGCCCTTGAACTGGTCTTCCACCAGACCGGTGAGCACGGCGAAGTCGATGTCCAGCAGCGCCGCCAGCGCCCCCACGTAAATCACGTTGCGGAACAACTGGCGCTGCCGCGGATCCTCATATTCCTCGTTGCACATACGCGTAAGGGGGATGCCGATGATGTTGACATCTTTACGCATCAGGCGCAGGTCAAGGGGCTTGGTGTTGTCGTAGATGAAATATCCACCCGGCTCCACTTCCCTGATGTCCTGTGGCATGCTCTGTGGGTTCACCGACAGCATGATATCCACGCCACCGCGGCGGCCGAGGTAGCCGCGCTCACTGACGCGCACTTCGTACCAGGTCGGCAGCCCCTGGATGTTGGAGGGGAATATGTTCTTGGGGCACACCGGCAGCCCCATGCGGAAAATAGCCTTGGCAAACAGGTTGTTGGCACTGGCGCTACCGGTGCCGTTTACGTTGGCAAACTTGATGACGAACTCATTGACTGATTGCAGCGCTTGCATGGTTTATTGCCCCGCTTTGGTGACGCTGTAGAGGAATTTCTGCATGTCCCAGGCAGAGGTTGGGCAACGCTCGGCGCACAGGCCGCAGTGCAGGCAGACGTCTTCGTCCTTGACCATGACCCGCTGTGTCGGCAGCTCTGTCGAGACGTAGAGATCCTGGGCAAGATTGCCGGCCGTCGCGGTCAAACGTGTGCGCAACTCGCTTTCCTCAGCATTCTCAACAAAGGAGATACAGTCAGTCGGACAGATATCGACACAGGCATCGCACTCAATACAGCGCGGGGTATCGAACACAGTTTGCACGTCGCAGTTGAGGCAACGTTCCGCTTCCTTGAAGCCGGTGCCCTGGTCGAAACCGAGCTCCACCTCCAGCTTGCGATTGCGCAGCGTTTCCTCCAGTGGCGCCATGGGTACGACAAACCGTTTGTCGTTCTCGATCTGGTTGTCGTAGCTCCACTCATGAATGCCCATTTTCTGGCTGAGCAGATTGGTCATGGGCGCCGGACGGTTGCTCACAGGCTCCGCCTTGCAGAACAGGTCGATACTGATGGCTGCCTGATGGCCGTGCGCCACGGCGGTAATGACATTTTCCGGACCAAACGCCGCGTCACCACCGAAGAATACCCGGGGATTGGTGGATTGGAAGGTGGCCTTGTCGACAACGGGCATATCCCAATTGTCGAATTCGATACCGAGATCGCGCTCAACCCACGGGAAGGCATTGTCCTGTCCGATGGCCATGAGTACGTCATCGGCCTCCATGAACACGAGGTCCTCGCCCGTGGGCACCAGGCTCCGCTTGCCGTTTTCGTCGTAGTGCGCTTCAACCTTCTCGAAGTGCATGCCCTTCAGCTTGCCATTCTCGACGACAAATTCCTTGGGCACGTGGTTGTCGTAAATGGGGATGCCCTCGTGCATGGCATCCTCCTTCTCCCAGGGCGATGCCTTCATGTCGGCAAAGGGGCTGCGCACCACCACGCGCACATCCTCACCCCCAAGCCGGCGCGAGGTACGGCAGCAATCCATCGCCGTATTGCCGCCACCCAGCACCAGTACCCGCCTGCCTATCGCACTGGTGTGCTCAAAGGCGACGCTGGCCAGCCAGTCGATGCCGATGTGAACCTGTTTCCCGGCCTCCTCCAGCCCCGGCAGGTTAAGCCCTTTGCCGCGGGGAGCTCCCGTGCCGACAAAGACCGCGTCATAGTCCTTGTCGAGCACACTCTTCAGGCTGGTGACTTCCGTATTGAACTGCGTCACCACGCCCATGTCGAGGATATAGCCCACTTCCTCGTCCAGGACCGAAGCCGGCAAACGGAAAGAGGGAATCTGGCTGCGCATCATGCCGCCGCCGGCAAACTGGTTGTCGTAGATGTCGATGTCGTACCCCAGTGGCATGAGGTCCCGCGCCACCGTCAGGGACGCCGGGCCGGCACCAATCAGGGCAATGCGCTTGCCGTTCTTCTGGGCCGGAATCTGCGGCAGGCGCGCGCTGATGTCGGTTTTGTTATCAGCCGCCACACGCTTCAGGCGACAGATAGCTACCGGCTCCTCACCCTTGGCGATGCGGCCGCGGCGACAGGCCGGCTCACAGGGCCGGTCGCAGGTGCGCCCCAGAATGCCGGGGAACACGTTGGACTCCCAGTTCACCATGTAGGCGTCGTCGTAGCGGCCCGCGGCGATCAGACGGATATACTCCGGAACCGGCGTATGCGCCGGACAGGCATACTGGCAATCTACAACTTTGTGGAAGTATTCGGGATTCTTGATATCAGTAGGGTTCACAGCGAAGACCTGTTTTGAACGTTATGTAGCGGGCTCGCGACCATGACGGCACACGCCTGAAGTGTGTCATAAAGCGCATTCTTTTGCATCACCACGCGCCTCCATTTGCGCCCGGGGGGCTGTGTTATCAGCTGTTTAACGCTGCGCTGACAGCATTATTGAACCACCAGCGTCCCGGCTCAGAACCAGCCAAAGAGGCCGCGACCCCGTGGCAGGGAGTCAGCGCAACCGTTCAGCTGCACCGTATACTGCGCAGCACGATCGCGCACCTTGGTGGCGACACGCAATAGCCAGGCCTTGTCGCGATAGCTGCCGCGGTTATAGCCTCCATGTCCTTCGTGGTACGCCAGATACAGACGGTAGGCATCGTTCTTCGCGATACCACTGCGATGCAGCGACTCGTTATTGTACCAGCCGATAAAGTCCATGGAGTCACCGAAATCATCGCGGTCCGCGCCATAGTGACCGGTGCTGAGCTCATAGGCTTTCCAGGTTGATTTGATGGCCTGGCTGTAGCCGTAGGAGTTGGATGGACGAAAACCGGGAATGATGCCCAGAATACGTGTGCGCGGTGGTTTTGCCTGCGCAACGAAGCGCGATTCCTGATGCATGATCGCCAGCATCACCGGCACCGGGCTGCCCCATGCCTTCTGCGCCGCCAGCGCATCGTCATACCAGCCATCTTTTTCGCGGAAAATACTGCAGGCGTTTTCCACGTTGCCGGGCGGCGTTGTGGCGCAGGCGGGTAGCAAGAGCAGCAGCAGATACGGCAGAAGGCGTTTCATGGCATCACACCGTGGGAACGCAACAGGGCCAACAGGGCCGCCTCATCGATCACCGGAATATTGAGCTCTGTCGCCTTGCCCAGCTTGGAACCGGCCCCGGGCCCTGCAACCACGGTTGTGGTTTTTGCCGAAACACTGCCCGCAACCCGCGCACCAAGTGCTTCCAGAGACGCCTTGGCATCGCTGCGCCCCAGGGACTCCAGCTTGCCGGTCACCACCCAGGTTTCACCCGCCAATGGCAAGGCTTCTGCCGGCTGCACCTCGAGATCAGGCCAGTGCACGCCGGCATCGCGCAGCGCCTGCACCACGGCGAGACTGTCCGCGGAGTCGAGAAACTGTCGCAGGTGATCGGCGACCACGGGGCCCACATCAGGCACCGCCAGTAATGCCTCTTCACTCGCCGCGGCGAGCGCTTCCCAGCGGCCAAAATGGCGCGCAAGATTGCCGGCAGTGGACTCACCGACTTCGCGAATACCCAGCGCATAGATAAACCGCTGCAGTGTGGTCAGCTTGCTTTCTTCCAGCGCCGCGAGGAGATTGCCCACGGATTTCTCCCCCATGCGCTCCAGCCGCAGCCAGGCCTCTCGCGGCAGCGTGTAAAGGTCCGCCACAGTATGCACCAGCCCCTGGTCGACCAACTGCTCGACCAGCTTGTCGCCCAGACCTTCCACATCCAGCGCGCGACGGGACACGAAATGGCGGATTGCAGCTTTCTGTTGGGCCGGACAAACCAGGCCGCCCATGCAGCGCAACACCGCCTCGTCGGCGGCACGCTCAACCACCGAACCACACACCGGACAGCGCTCGGGAAAAACCACCGGGCGGGCGTCGGCGGGGCGCTGCTCGCTGACAACAGCCACCACCTGCGGGATCACATCGCCAGCGCGACGCACGATGACGCTATCGCCGATGCGCACGTCCAGCCGCTCCACTTCATCGGCGTTGTGCAGTGTGGCATTGCTGACAGTCACACCACCGACGAAAACCGGTTCCAGACGCGCAACCGGCGTGATGGCGCCGGTGCGCCCCACCTGAAACTCCACGGCGAGCAGCCGGGTCATTTCTTCCTGCGCCGGGAATTTGCGCGCGATGGCCCAGCGCGGTGCGCGCGACACGAAGCCGAGCCGCTGTTGCAGGCCGAGGTCATTCACCTTGTAGACGATGCCATCAATGTCGTAGGGCAGTTCGGCGCGCCGCGCCGCAAGCGCCACATAGTAGGCTTCACAGGCTGCAATCCCGGTCACCACTTTCGATTCGGCGTTGATGCGCAGGCCCCAGCCGTGCAGACGCTCCAACACCTCGGAGTGACGGCCGGGCAGCTCGCCGCCCTGATACAGGCCAACACTGTAGCAACACATCTGCAAGGGACGGCGGGCCGTGATACGGGCATCCAGTTGACGCAGGCTGCCCGCCGCTGCGTTGCGCGGATTGACGAAGGTCTTCTCGCCGCGCTCGCGCGCTTCCCTGTTCAACTGCTCGAACCCGGCGCGGGGCAGGTAGATTTCGCCTCGCACCTCGAGCAGTTCTGGAAAACCACTGCCGCGCAAGCGCAGCGGCACCGAGGCGACAGTGCGCACATTGTGAGTAATGTCCTCACCGGTGCTGCCGTCACCCCGGGTGGCGCCACGCTGTAAGCGTCCTCTGCGGTAGAGCAGGCTGACGGCGATGCCATCGAGCTTCGGCTCACAGGCGAACTCCAGAGCATCGTCCACCTCGCGCCCCAGTCGATCCAGCAGCCGCCGATTGAAATCCGCCAGCTCCCCGGCGTCAAATGCGTTTTCCAGCGACAACATGGGGACCTCATGCTGCACCTGGCTGAACTGGGCGAGAGGAGTGGCACCCACCCGCTGTGTAGGCGAGTCGGGCACGCAGAGGTCGGGGAATAGCGTCTCGAGTTCCCGCAGACGCTGCATGCAGCGATCGTATTGCGCATCCGGCACGCTGGGGTCGTCCAGCACATGGTACTGGTAGTTCCAGTCGTCCAGCTGCTCACGCAGGCGGGCCGCTTCTTCGCCCGCTGCAACCGCGTCTGCCATGTACCTGAGCCCTAGCGCGCGTGGGCGAGCATGCGGCGTTCGAGATCGCGGATCTGCTGCCGCGAATGCTCCAGCGTCTGCCGGGTCAACGCACTGCGGGTTTCATCCAGCACGTCACCCTTCAGATTGTGGGCCACGGTCTGCGCTGTCTCCAGCATGTAGTCAAAGGCCTGCATCATGTCCGCAGGGCCCGGCAGTGTGACGAAAAAAACCAGACCCGGCGTGCTGAAGTCGGACATGTTGTCGATGTCGAAAACACCCGGCTGCATCATGTTGGCAACGCTGAACTGTATCGGCCCGCGCCCCGCCTCCTGCTCGTGACGATGAAAGAAGCTCATGTCACCAAAGCGCAAGTCGCAGGCCAGCAGGATGTGCAGTATTTCGTCGCCGCGGAAGCCCTCGGGTTCACGCGCCACTACGTTCAACATGAAGACTTCCGGCTGTACGTCACGCGGCAGCCGGCCCGGCTCTTCGCTGGCGGACAGCTCCCGCTCTTCGGCGTCCAGAGCATCCAGCCAGTCGAGGTTCTCGGGCTCATCGCGGCTACTCAAGCCACTTACCAGGCCATCGTCCGGAGGCTCCGCTTTTGCCGTGCGTTTGCGCGCAGCGCGGCCCCGGGTCGCGCGCGGCTCCCCGGGTGTTCCGTCAGCCGACGGGCGACCAGCGGCTGCGTTCGCCGGTTGCTCATCGGTGGCATCGGAAGCCTGGGGTGATACAGCCCCGGCATCGCTGGCCTTGTGCTGCGCCTGCGCATCCAGCAGATCTGAGCGGTGCACCACGCGGGCGCCGCCGTTGGGCAGCTCGCGGAACACGGCAATATCCGGCTCGCCGGTGCCCTCCCCCTCTTCGCCAACCAACTTGATGCGCACTGCCGCACGGCGCTCATTGCGCACCCGCCGCCAGGCATCCAGCAGCACCGCCAGAATCAGCAGCACACCGGCAATCACCATCCAATCGCGTATCGTCAAGTCCATCACAGCTGCGCCCGCTTCCTCCGCTTGTCCTAACTCGCCGCCAGTTCCGCTGCCTCTTCGACATCCACGGTAACCAGGCGTGATACGCCCGGCTCGTGCATGGTGACACCCATCAACTGATCCGCCAACTCCATGGAGATCTTGTTGTGGGTAATATAAATGAACTGCACTTTCTCGGACATTTCCTTGACCATGCGTGCGTAACGCCCGACGTTGGCATCGTCCAGCGGCGCGTCCACTTCGTCAAGCATACAGAACGGCGCGGGATTCAGTTGGAAAATCGAAAACACAAGGGCAATGGCGGTGAGCGCCTTTTCACCGCCTGACAGCAGGTGAATGGTGCTGTTCTTTTTGCCCGGTGGGCGCGCCATGATGGTAATGCCGGTATCGAGCAGGTCGTCCCCGGTCATTTCCAGATAGGCATTGCCGCCACCGAATACCCGGGGGAAGAGGTCCTGCAGGCCGGCATTCACCTTGTCGAAGGTGTCGCGGAACCGGCTGCGCGTTTCCTTGTCGATTTTGCGAATGGCGGAGGCGAGTGTCTCCAACGCCGTTTCCAGGTCCTCGTTCTGGGCATCGAGATAATGCTTGCGCTCGGACTGCAGGGCATATTCATCGATGGCCGCGAGGTTGATCGGCCCCAGCCGCGCCACCCTGGCTCCCACACGTTCAAGGGCAAGCTGCCACTCCGTCTCCTCGGCGCCCTCTGGCATGTTCGCCAGCACCGTGTCGACATCCTGCTCTAACTCCCGCAGCTGGCGCAGCACGTTCTCCCGCTGCACCTGCAAACCCTGCTGCTGCAACCGCTGCTGCTCCAGCTCGGCGCGCACGCTCTGTGCACGCTGCTCAATGGCGGCTCGCTGCTGCTCGGCCTGGCGCAGGGCATGCTCCACCTCGGCAACCGCCTGGCGCGCCTGGGTCAGCTCGGTCTCGGATGCCAGACGCAACGCCAGCTGCGCTTCCAGCTCGTCCTGCAACGCCACTACCGGATCATCGCTCGCCATGAGGCTGCCCTGCAGCGCCTCGCGCCGCTCCTGCAACTGCGTGACCTGGGAGCGCGCCCGCTGCATGGTTTCCGCCACGCCCCGCAATTGCGTCTGCAGCGACTGATGACGCATCGCTGACTGGTGGGCCGCATCCTTGTCGTGACGGGCCCTCTGGCGCACGCTGTCGAGCTGATTGCGCGCCGCATCCCGGCGCGCGAGCAACTCTTCGCGCTGGCGCGAGTCTGTTTCCATACGCTCGATGGCCTCTGCCAGCAGCAGGCGCGCCTCCGATACGGCCTCCTGCTCCTGGCCGAACTGCCCGCGGGTGTCGGTGATATCCGCAGCAAGGCGCTCACGGCGCGCGCTGATCTGTTCCAGCCTGGCCTGCTGCGCCGACAGTGCAGCGCGCAGCTCCGCGTGCTGCCGCGACAGCTGCTGCTGCTCGCGCTGGCTATCCTGGCGCTGGGCTTCCAGACCCTGTTGCTGCTCGCGCAGGCCATCCAGCGCGCCTTCAAATTCCGTGACCTGCTGCGCCGTGGCTTCGACTTCCAGCAACAGTCGCTCGAGCTCCTGCTGGCGCTGGATCACGCCGCCTTCCTGCTTGCCCGGGCGCGTCACTCGTAGCCAGTCGCGGCCCAGCCAGATCCCGTCCGCGGTAATCACCGACTCACCCGCACCCAGGCTGGCGCGCAGCTGCAATGCAGCGGGCAGGTCTGCTGCCACACGCACACCTGCCAGAAGACTCGCGGCAGCGGCGCTGCCATGCACATATGAGGCGAGGAACTGCGGCCCCGGGTTGCCCTGTGCAGCACCGCTTTCCACCAGGCTGACCTGGCCCTGCTCCAGCGCCTGCAGGCAATCAGCGAGGTCACCCAGCTGCTCGACACAAACAGCCTGCAGGTAATCCCCCAGCGCGGTTTCCACCGCCTGCTGCCAGCCTTCGTCCACCTGCAGGTTGTCCAGCAACCGCGGACGCGACTGCAAGCCCTGAGCGGCAAGCCACTGGCTGACGCCCTGGTCGCGATCCTCGGTAGCCGCCTGCTGCAGCGCCTCCAGAGACGCCTGACGACCGCGTAGCTGCTGCAAGCGGGAGCGGCTTTCGTTAAGCTGCCCTGACAGCCGGCTCTCTTCCTCGCGCGCCGCCGCAAGTTCCTCCACGCGCTCATCGCTGCGCAGTTCGGCTACCGCCATCTGCTCTTCCAGCAGTGCGATCTCCTCGGCAGCGGCCTCGAGGTTGGCATCGTCTTCGCCTACAACCAGCCCTGCGCGCTCCTCTTCGAGCTGCTGGACGCGTCGCTGCAGACGCTGTTGCGCCTGTTCCAGGTGCTGGATACGCGACTGCTGTACTTCGGCCTGCTGGCGAGGCGCAGCGGCCTGATGGTTGAATTCATCCCACTGCTGCTGCCAGTGCAACATGGCGTCTTCGGCTTCCTGCAGCGCGCTGGCGGACTCCTCTTCAGCCGCCTGCAGCAACTCCAGTTCCGGCGCCAGCTCTTCCAACTCCAGCTCCCAGGTTGCGAGCTTGTCCTGGTCCTGCTGCAAATGCGCCTCTGCCTGCTCCAGGCTGTCCAGCGCCTGGCGCAGGTCTGCATGCAGCTGCTGCGCGCGCTCCTTCTGGAACTTGATGGCCTGTTCCAGACGGGCCACTTCGGCGCCCAGCGCGTAATAGGTGGCCTGCACGGCATTGAAGCTGTCGGTACGATCGGTGTAATCCTGCCGGTGCTGCTCAATGCCGGTGTCCACCTGCTGGTGTTCCGCATTCACGGCCTCCAGCCGCACCTCGAGCTCACCTATCGCCTGGCCACAGCGGCCGGCCTGGCTGTCCAGCTGCTGCCACTGCAGCGCGTGCAGCTGTGCTTTCAGGGTGCGCTCTTCAGCCTTGAGTTCACTGTACTTTTCCGCCGCCTGCGCCTGGCGCTGCAGGTGCTGGAGCTGACGTTGCAGCTCGTCACGCAGGTCCGTGAGGCGCTCGAGATTCTCCATGGTGCGGCGCATGCGGGTTTCGGTTTCCCGGCGCCGTTCCTTGTACTTGGAAATACCCGCCGCTTCCTCGATAAACACGCGTAAATCTTCCGGACGGGACTCGATCAAGCGGGATATCATGCCCTGCTCAATGATGGCGTAGCTGCGCGGCCCCAGGCCCGTGCCGAGGAAAATATCCGTGATGTCGCGCCGCCGACAGCGGCTGCCGTTGAGGAAATACTCCGATTGCGCCTCGCGGGTAACCAGGCGTTTGATGGAAATTTCGGCATAGCTGGCGTATTCACCACCCACACCACCATCGCTGTTGTCGAACACCAGTTCGATGGAAGCCTGCCCCACCGGTTGGCGGTTGACTGAACCGTTGAAGATGACATCGGTCATCGATTCGCCGCGCAGGTTCTTGGCGGAACTCTCGCCCATCACCCAGCGCACGGCGTCGATGACGTTCGACTTGCCACAGCCGTTGGGCCCAACCACGGCACACATGTTGCTGGGGAAGTTGACGGTAGTGGGATCGACAAACGACTTGAAGCCGGCAAGCTTGATGGATTTTAGTCGCATATCACTTTAAATTTGTATTGTATCTTAATGTTTTATATAGCATTTATGCCCGCAAACCCGGCTTGACTGCCACCCCGATAACACTAGATGTAGTGTACCCAACTTCCCCCGGCAACACTATGCCTGAGGCACTTAATGTAGCGTCACCCCTGGCGGGGCTGCAGGGTAATGAGCTGCGGTTCTTCAGAGAGAGAGGGCTGCAACGGCCCGAGGCGACCAAGCCAGGTGGCGTTCTCCTCGCCAGGGGTACCCGCCGGAGAGACCTGCACCAGCACCAGGATTTCGCCCACCGTGGAGAGTTTCTGGCCCGCCATGGTGCTGTTATCGTCCAGGCGCAGGGTGGCCGGCAGCTGGCTGGCCGCCAGGCGCTGCGCCGCAATCGGCATACGGCTTTCGCTGCCTGCAGCGCGCGCGAGCACGAATACGGTGTCGGAATCAGCCAGTGATGCGCCCTCGGGCAGGGCTACGGTGACCGTCACGCCAGTGCCCGGAACCGCCACCTCATCGGTGGGGGATACCGCTTCACCCAGTCGCTGACGCGCCTCATTGATCACGCCGGCAATCAATTGCTGTCCCTCACTACCGGGTGCCTCCATGACAATCAGGCGCTCCCAGTACTGAATAGCGGCGCGAAATTGCCCGCGCTCAAACGCCGACATGCCCAGCAGGCCCAGGGCCGTGCGCTGCTGCGGATCAATGGCCAGCGCCTGCTCCGCACGCGCCTGCGCGCTCGGGCTGAGCGTGCGCCCGTCCGCCAGGAACCTGGCCTGGGCCGAATAGGCCAGGGCCTGCGGGTCCTCCGGGGCGGCCTGCACCAGACGATCATAGCTTTCCGCCGCCAGCGCATAATCGCCCTGCCCCATCTGGTAACGACCCAACAGCGCCAGGTAATGGAGATTGTCCGGGCGCTGCGAGGCGCGCTCCTCGATCGCCACCATCAGCTCGCTGAGCTGCGCCTCTGTCGGTGTTTCACCCAGATCGCCGAGCTGCTGTGCAATCCTGACATCGGTCACCGAGCCCAGCTGGTAATAGAGGAATGTGGCCATCACTGCGACAACCGGCACGAGCGCCCACAGCGGAAACGCTCGGCGCGCAGGCTCCTCGGTTGCAGCGGCTGCCAACTGGCCCTGCTGGTCTTCCAGCAAACGCAGCTGGGTATCGGTTTCCAGATCTGCTTCCCCGGCATCCGCCAACTCCGCGCGGCGCAAGCGGTACCAGTCGAGATTGGCCTGCGCGCCATCATCAACCGGGCGCCTGGTCGCCCGGCCGGGGAACAGCAGAAACAGGCCACTGAGCACAACGAGGCCGGCACAGGCGAGCAGGAATGTCGTCAAGCGTCTTTCTCCGAATTCTTCAGCAATGCCGCCAGCTGCGCTTCGTCGTCCGCGGTGAGTGAGCCGCCGTCCTGGCGCCGACCGCGCAGTATCAATAGCAGACCGGCCACGCCCGCCAGCAAGAGCAACAGGGGAGCCAGCCAGAGCACAGCGGTCACCGCGTTGAACGCGGGTCGGTAGCGCACGAACTCGCCGTAGCGGGCAACCATGAATTCCAGTATCTCTTCATTGCTGGCGCCGGCCTCCAGTTGCTGGTGCAGCAGGCGCCGCAAATCCTGCGAAATTGGAGCATTGGAATCGGCGATATTCTGGTTCTGGCACTTGGGACAGCGCAACTCTTCACTGAGCAGCTGGTAGCGTGCCTCCAGTGCCGGCGTGCTGAACTCGTAGGTTTCTATCACCGCTGCGGCGTACGCACTCAGTAACAGCATTACACCCAACAAGCAGGCACGCATGCTCATGGCTCCTGTGCCATGGCCAGAACCTCGCGCCACAGCGGCTCCAGGGTATCGCGCCATACACGGTCATCGACCACGCCCACATGCCGATAGCGGATCACGCCGTCAGCGTCCACCAGGTAGGTTTCCGGGGCGCCGTAAACACCGAGGTCCACCCCCAGGGAGCCCTCGCGATCAACGATATTGGCGCGGTAGGGGTCACCGAGTTCTTGCAGCCAGCGGCGCGCGGCCTGGTCTTCGTCCTTGTAGTTGATGCCGTAGATGGGAATACCAGTGTCAGCCAGTCGCTGCAGATACGGATGTTCCGCGCGGCAGGAAATGCACCAGGTGGCCCAGACGTTGAACAGCGCAGGCTCGCCGATGACATCGTCGCGCGTGAGCACGCGCCCATCCGCGAGCGCGGTCAGGGAAAATGCCGGCAGAGGCTTGTCAATGAGTGCTGAGGGCAGCTCCATCGGGTCCAGCGACAAGCCGCGATACAGAAACCCGGCCAGCACCACGAAGATCACCAGCGGCAGGAAAAGCTTAAGCCTGGGCGCCACGCACACCCCCTTCACGCAGACTTTCACGCGCCACTGTGCGCTGGCGACGGTAGCGCTTGTCCGCCACCGTCATGAAACCGCCCAGCGCCATCAGCAGAGCGCCTGCCCACATCCAGCGCACGAAGGGCTTGTAATGCAGACGAATAGCCCAGGCGCCATCGCCCCCCACCGGCTCACCCATGGCGACAAACAGGTCGCGGAACACGCCCGCATCAATGGAGGCCTCCGTCATCACGCTGCCGCTGGCGAGGTAACGGCGCTTCTGCGGGGCCAGGCGCACCACCTCGCGTCCGCCCCGATAGACCACAAAGCGCGCTTCGTCGGCCACGAAGTTCGGGCCCTGCACAGCGCCCACATCAATAAACCTGAACTCATAGCCGGCGAGAGTGTCACTTTCGCCCGGGCTCATCTTGAGGTCGTGCTCGATCGTGTACTGACTGGTGAGCACCACGCCGATAATAGTCGCGGCGAAGCCCACATGGGCGATCACCATGCCCCAGTAGCTGGGAGTGAGTCGGCGCAAGCCTGCGCCCAGCGAAGCACTGTTGCGAACCCGGTTGGCCAGATCGCGCAGCAGGCCAACCACCAGCCAGCCGGCAAACAGAACCGCAAGCGCCACCCAGAGGTTGTAGTCGCCGGTGTGCAAGAGGGGCAGCGTCAGCGCGCAGGCAAGCGTGACCAGCCCCGGCACCAGCAGTTCCGCCTGCCAGCGGCGAACACTGTCGCGCTTCCAGCGCGACAGCGGGCCAACGCCCATGAACGGCACCAGCAATGCCATCAGCGGAATGAACACCGCGTTGAAATAGGGGGGGCCGACCGAGTACTTGCCCTGCCCCAGCGCATCCATCAACAGCGGGAACAGGGTACCGAACAGCACCGTCAATGTGGCGACCAGAAACACCACATTGTTCACCAGCAACAGCGATTCGCGGGAAATCCAGGTGAAACTCACCCGGCTGGCCACGGCCGGGGCGCGCAGCGCATACAGCACCAGTGAACCGCCAGTAACAATACCCAGAAATACCAGGATGAACATGCCGCGGGCGGGGTCTGTGGCAAAGGCGTGCACAGAGGTCAGCACCCCGGAGCGCACCAGGAAGGTACCCAGCAGGCTCAGGGAGAAGGCAAAGATGGCCAGCAACACCGTCCAGCTCTTGAACAGTCCACGCTTTTCCGTCGCGGCGAGCGAGTGCACGAGCGCGGTGCCCGCCAGCCAGGGCATGAAGGATGCGTTCTCCACAGGATCCCAGAACCACCAGCCACCCCAGCCGAGTTCGTAATAGGCCCACCAGCTGCCGAGCATGATACCCAGGGTCAGAAAAGCCCAGGCGACATTGGTCCAGGGCCGCGACCAGCGTGCCCAGGCCGCATCCAGGCGACCGCCGAGCAAGGCGGCGATGGCAAAGGCAAAGGCCACCGAAAAACCCACATAGCCCATGTACAACAGCGGCGGGTGGATGATCAGGCCGAAGTCCTGCAGCAGCGGATTCAGGTCCTGACCATCTGCGGGTATGCCCGGCAGCAGGCGCGCGAACGGGTTCGACGTGAACAACGAGAAGGCGAGAAAGCCCACGCCGACAAAACCCATGACGGCCAATACACGCGACAGCATCACCAGCGGCAACTGCGGGCTGAACACGGCCACAGCACAGGTCCAGAGGGCGAGAATCAGCGCCCACAGCAACAGCGAGCCCTCGTGATTACCCCACACAGCGGAGAACTTGTAGTACCAGGGCAACAGGCTGTTGCTGTTGTTGGCGACCACCTCTACCGAAAAATCGTCCTGCAGGAAGGCCCAGGTGAGGCAGGCAAAGCTGAACGTGGTAAAGACCAGTACGCCAATCGCGAGATTGGGGGCCAGCGCCATGGCGGTGACGTTGCGCTGCCAGCTACCCCACAGCGGAATCGTGCACAACAGCACGGACAGGCAAAGCGCCAGGATGAGGGCGAAGTGACCCAGCTCCGGGATCATTGGCCATACCCCTGTTCACCGCTTTGCTCTGCCATGCGCGATTTAGACGCCTCCAGTGCCTCCGCAACCTCCGGCGGCATGTAGTTCTCATCGTGCTTGGCCAGCACTTCCGACGCCTGTAACACGCCATTTTCGTCGAGTTTGCCCGCCGCGACGGCGCCCTGCCCTTCATCGAACAGATCCGGCAGGATGCCGGTGTAGACGACTGGCACAACGGCCTCGTAGTCGGTGACATCAAAGCGCACTTCCAGGCTGCTGTCGCTGCGCTGCACACTGCCCTCAACCACCATGCCGCCCACACGAATGTTCTGCCCGACTGGCGCGAGCCCGGCGGCCACTTCAACAGGGGGGTAGAACAGATTGATATTGCCGCGCAGGGCATAGGCCATGAGGCCGATCGCGGAACTGGAGAAAACAACAAGAAACAACACCAACCACAAACGCTGCTTGCGAACCGGGTGCATCACACCTCCTTGCTGGCGCCGGGCGGCTTACCGCCCTCGCTGCGCCGAATTTGCCCCTCAAGCTGGTGCAGGAACCGTTGTTCCCGCCGCCGGGGTGCGTAGACCATGAAGGCCACCACACCAATTGTAATGAAGTAGGCAGACCAGACAAACGCGCCGTGGCCATCCATCTGCAACGCTGCTGCCAATGAGTCGAAGTACATCAGCCTGCCGCCCCCTTGTTGGCCAGCGCCTTGACCCACGCGGTACGTTGCTCGCGCTGCAGGATTTCCACCCGCATGTTGAGCAACAGGGCACAGGTGAACAGGCCGTAGAATGCCGTGACCATGAACAGCAGCGGGTAAAGCATGCTGGGGTCAATCGTGCTGCCGCCAGTGAACTTGATCGAGGCCGGTTGGTGCAGGCTGTACCACCAGTCCACCGACTTGTAGATGATCGGAATGTTCACCGTGCCAACCAGGCTGAGTATCGCGCAGGCCTTGGCGGCAAGGGCTTTGTTCTCGTAGGCTTCATACAGCGCCACAACCCCGAGGTAGAGGAACAGGAGGATCAGCATCGACGTGATGCGCGCATCCCAGACCCACCAGGTTCCCCAGGTGGGCTTGCCCCAGATGCTGCCCGTTACCAGCGCTACGAAGGTCAGGGCCGCGCCGATCGGCGCACAGGCGCGCATGGCGATATCGGCCATTTTCATACGCCAGATCAGGCTCACCGCGCCGGCTATGGCCATCACGTAGTAGCCAGCCAGAGCCACCACGGCCGCCGGTACGTGAATGTAGATAATGCGGTAACTATTGCCCTGGCGGAAATCCGGTGCGGTAAACAACAATCCCCATGTCGCCCCGGCTATCAATGCCAGCAGGGTAATCGGCAAAAGCCAGCGCAGGATGGACCCGGACAGGCGATACAGCCAGGGCGGGGAACCGAATTTATGGAAGAGCGTCCACATGGCGCGCGATTATACAGCGACCGCGGCCCCGAACAATCCAAATCAGACGAAATCGCTCAGGTATCGACGCTGATACGTAAACCCGCTGCAATCGCCATGGGGGCAAGCGCGATCGACATGCACAGCAGAGCCCCGAGAATCGCCAGAAAAGGTCCCGCCGGATTGCCATTCAACGCCGCCTGTACGGCGCCACTGCCGAAGATCAGCACCGGCATGTAGAACGGCAGAATCAGCAGGGAAATCAGCATGCCGCCACGCTTCAACCCCACGGTCAGCGCGGCGCCAATACCCCCGATGAGGCTGAGCACGGCGGTACCCAGCAGGAGGCTCGCCGCGAGCGCGGGGATGGCGGCAGGCGCAAGGCCCAGCATCAGCGCGAATAACGGCGAAGCCAACCCCAACAGCAGGCCCGTGAGCAACCAGTGCGCCAGCACATAGGCCAGCGCCGAGAAATACAGCGGCTGAGGCGCCAGCAGCAATTGCTCCAGGCTACCGTCCTCAAGGTCACTGCGGAACACCGCATCGGAGGTGAGCAGGTTCGAGAGCAGCGCCACAATCCACAGGATACCCGGGGCAAACGCCGCCAGCGTGTCGGGCGCGGGACCGAGACCGAGGGGGAACAGCGCCACGACCATGGCAAAGAACAGCAGCGGATTACCGAGCTCTACCGGCCGGCGCAGCCCCAGCACCAGTTGTCGGCGCAGCAGGCGCAGGCAGAAGGTGGCAGTGGCTGCAGGAGTCATTGCAGGGTACCCGTGGCGAGGTCCAGCCGCAGCAACGGGTAGGCCAGGGTGACCGGCTGATGCGAGGTCAGGAGCACAGCACCGCCCTGCTCCAGGTGCTGCAGCAGACGCGCCTCCAGCGCACCAACACCCGCCCGGTCAATGGCCGTGAAGGGCTCGTCCAGCAGCCACAGCGGTGCCCGGGACAGGTAGAGCCGGGCGAGATTGACGCGGCGATGCTGGCCGGCGGAGAGCGCGTGGCTGGGCACATCCTCGTAGCCATACAGGTTGACCGCTGCCAGCGCCGCGTCGATCTCTGCTGCGCTGAAACCGGCCTCCCCCGCCACATGCCAGGCCAGGTTTTCCCGCGGCGTGAGCAACCCCTTGACGGCACTTTGATGACCGAGGAACAGCTGGGGTGCCCTGTGCTCAACACGTCCGGCAAAGCCGTAGCGGGAAAGCCCGGCAAGAATGCGCAGCAGGCTGGTTTTGCCGGCGCCGTTGGCGCCCTCTATCTGTACCAGCTGACCGCGCAGCAGCTGCAGGCTTATGCCGCTGAACAGCTCCCGGCCACCGCGCTCCAGGCTCAAACCGGACGCACTGAGCAACACATCTTCTGCCGCGCTGCCGTCTGTCACCTAGAGGTTGACGACACGGATCGCGGGCAGGTGAAGGTCGCGGTCGACCTCGGCGCGCAGGTTGCTGAAATCGAACAGGGCGGTATCCGCCAGCTGCGAGGGGGCCACGTTGCAAATTCCGCGGAAAATGGTTTCTGTGCGACCCGGGTACTGGCGCTCCCAGTCCGCCAGCATCTGCTTGATCTGTACCCGCTGCAGGTTCTCCTGGGAACCGCAGAGATTGCAGGGAATGATCGGGAACGCCTTGTAGTCGGCGTAGGCTACGAGGTCTTTTTCTTTGCAGTACGCCATCGGCCGAATGACCACGTTGCGCTTGTCATCGCTGAGCAGTTTCGGCGGCATCGCTTTCAGGCTGCCACCGAAAAACAGGTTCAGGAACAGGGTTTCGACGATATCGTCACGGTGATGCCCGAGGGCGATTTTGGTGGCCCCGATATCGGCGGCGAAACCGTACAGGCTGCCCCGCCGCAGGCGCGAGCAAAGGCCGCAGGTTGTCTTGCCCTCGGGGATTACCGAGCGCACCACGCTGTAGGTATCTTTCTCCAGGATGTAATAGGGAACATCCAGCGCTTCCAGGTAGGCCGGCAGCACGTGTTCCGGAAAGCCGGGTTGCTTCTGGTCGAGGTTTACCGCTATCAGTTCGAAGTCCACCGGTGCGCTGCTGCGCAAGGCCAGCAGCACATCCAGCATGGCGTAGGAATCCTTGCCCCCGGACAGACACACCATAACCCGGTCACCGGCTTCAATCATGGTGTAGTCGGCGATGGCATTGCCCACATTGCGCCGCAAGCGCTTCTGCAACTTGTTGAATTCGGTTCGTTCTTTTCTGGAAAGCTCGCGCACTAGCCGCCTGCCACTGATCACCCGGAAGCGGCGCATTTTACAGGTAGCGGCTTGTTTTTTCACCCGTTTCACTCGACAATATGGCCCCCTTGTTTGCCATCCACCCGACCCTTGAGGACTCCCTTCCCATGAAAGCACCTGTTCGAGTGACCGTTACCGGCGCCGCCGGCCAAATTGGCTATGCGCTGCTGTTCCGTATCGCCTCCGGCGCCATGCTGGGCGACGATCAGCCCGTGATCCTGCAGTTGCTGGACATCACGCCGGCCATGGAAGCCCTCAACGGCGTGCGCATGGAGCTGGACGACTGCGCGTTTCCGCTGCTGACCAACATCATCTGCACCGACGACCCCGCTGTCGCCTTCAAGGACACCGATTACGCCCTGCTCGTGGGTGCACGCCCCCGCGGCCCCGGCATGGAGCGCAAGGATCTGCTGGAAGCCAACGCCGCCATCTTCTCAGTGCAGGGCAAGGCCATCGACGCGCACGCCAGCCGCAACATCAAGGTACTGGTGGTGGGTAACCCGGCGAATACCAACGCCCTCATCACCCAGCGCAATGCGCCGGACATCAACCCGCGCAACTTCACCGCCATGACTCGCCTGGATCACAACCGTGCGATGACGCAGATTGCCCAGAAGACCGGCAAAACCGTGAACGATGTGAAAAAGATGACCATCTGGGGCAACCACTCCGCCACCCAGTACCCCGATCTGTTCAACGCTGAAGTCGATGGCAGCAAAGCCATCACCCTGATCGACCAGGCCTGGTACGAAGGCGACTTCATTCCCACCGTGCAACAGCGTGGCGCGGCAATTATCAAAGCCCGCGGTGCGTCCTCTGCCGCCTCTGCCGCCAACGCCGCCATCGACCACATGCGCAGCTGGGCGCTGGGCACGGAAGGTGACGACTGGGTCTCCATGGGTGTTTATTCCGACGGTTCCTACGGCATTGCCGAGGGCCTCATCTACTCCTTCCCCTGCCGCTGCAACAACGGCGACTGGGAAATCGTCCAGGGCGTTGACGTCGGCGACTTCAGCCGCGGCAAAATGCAGGCCACCGAACAGGAACTGGCCGAGGAACGCGATGCCGTTGCGCATTTGCTGCCCTGAATGACGGCTTCTGAACCGCGAGCCGTCCGGCAACGCAGCTACCATCACGGTAACTTGCGGGCGGAACTGCTGGATTCGGCACTGGAGCAGCTCGAGACTGCCGGTGCCGACGCGTTGAGCCTGCGGGCGCTCGCCCGCGGTGTCGGCGTCTCGCAGACAGCGCCCTACCGACACTTCAACGACAAAGGCGACCTGCTCGCCGCGCTGGCGGCGGTCGGCTACCGGCGCCTGCTCAACGACTTGCGTCAGGCGGCGGAAGACACCGGCGATTGCCCTGAGGAACAACTGCACGCGCTGGCGAACAGCTACGTGGCCTACGCCGGACGCTACCCGCAGATGTTCAAGCTGATGTTCGGGCCCGCCGTACAACCCGCTGAGGCCTACCCGGAACTGCGCGAGGCAAGCCGCGATACCTTCCAGCAGGTGCAATCCATCCTCCAGCACGGTATCGAGCGCGGCACCTTCCGTGAACTCGACCTCGCCTACCTCACCAACGCGGCCTGGGCTGGTATTCACGGCCTCGCCACCCTGCTGGTGGACGCCCCCCAGCTGTTCCGGCGCCACATTGATCTGCAGCGGCAAATTCAGCTGGGCGTGCAAACCTTCATCGACGGCATCAGCACGCACTGATCCGTGAGCGCAGCGCCTAGAGCTCGCGCAGCACGGCCAACGGCGGGCTGGACACCACTTTGCGGCAACTGAACACACCCAGGCCGGCAATCAGCAGCGCGCCGCCCCCAATACCCACCGGCCACACCCAGGGCGAAGGCGCATAGTCCATGCCCATGACCTGAGCCTGCAGGATATACACGGACAACTCCGCCCCCACGGTGGCGAGCACGCCGGCGAACACACCCAGCGCGGCAAACTCGATCCACAGGCCACCCAGCACCAGGCGGCGGCGGGCACCGAGAGCACGCAGGATTGAGCTTTCGTGCATGCGCGCATCCACGCTGGCCTGCACGCCCGCCACCAGAACCAGAGCGCCCGCGGCCATGATCACCGCGAGTACCAGCTCCACCGCCGCGGAAACCTGGCTGACTATGCCGCGTACCTGTGCAACCACCACATCCATCTCAACCACCGTGACCGTAGGGAACTGTCGGATAAACCCGTTCAGAAACGGTTTCTGCTCCGGCTGCAGATAAAAACTGGTCATGAAGGTAGCGGGATACGGGGCCAGCAGGCGGGGTGGAAATACCAGCCAGAAGTTGGGATTGAAAGATTGCCAGTCGAGCTCACGAATGCTGGTGACCGTGGCCTCGAACGGCTCTGACCCCACCTGGAAGCCGATACTGTCACCCAACCCCACGCCGAAGCGCTCGGCAAACTCGACTTCGAGCGACACCTCGGCGGCATCGCTGCGTGGTGCCCACCAGCGGCCTTCCAGCAGGCGGTTATCCCCGGGTAACGTATCTGCCCAGGTGAAATTGGCTTCGCGCTGACGGCGCCCCTCTTCCGGGTCATCCGTCTGCGGCAGGGCCACACCGTTCACCGACAGGATACGCCCGCGTATCATCGGGTACAGCGGCGCCCCGGGAATATCGCCGCTGCGCAGCAGTTGCTCGACGCCCTGCACATCTTCAGGGGCAATATTCAGGGCGAAATGGTTGGGGGTATTCTCCGGCAGCTGGGTTTGCCAGGTATCTATCAGCGATGTGCGCACCAGCAGCAGCACGAGTAGCAGCATGATAGCCATGGCAAATATCACCACCTGCAGCGCATTGGCGGTGCCGCGCCGCTGCAGGCCCGCCAGCGCCAGACGCCAGATGCTGCCGGCGCTCATACCCACAAGGCGGCCACCGCGCAGCAGAGTGAGGGCCAGGCCTAGCCCGAGTAACACAGTGGCGGCCAGCCCGCTCAACACCGCGAGCGTGATTTTCCAGTCGCCGCTGTACCACCACATGAGGCTGGATACTGCGGCCAGGCCCACCGCGTAATCAGTGAGGGTGCGCCGCTGTTCCTGCGGCATATCGCGACGCAGCACACGCAGCGGGCTGGCCTGGCTCAAGCGGCGCAGCGGCGGCCAGGCGAAGCACAACAGGCAGACCAGCGCGGTGGCGGCGCCAATGCCGTAAGGACGAATGCCCGCAGGCCCGGGCGCCACCGGCAACTGGTCGCCGAACAGGTTGAAGAAGGCTGACTGCAACGCCCAGCCCAGCGAGCAACCCAACAGCGTGGCCAGCAAACCCAGCAGGAACAGACTGCGACCGTAGAGACGTGTGATGCTGCCGGACGTGGCGCCAAGGCTTTTCATGATGGCGACATAATCGTTGTGGCGCTCACTGAAGCGACGAGCGGCCAGCGCGATGGCCACGCCGGCGAGCACCACACCCAGGCTGCCCGCCAACAAAAGAAAGCTCTCAGCTCGCTCCAACGCCTCGCCAAGACCTGGCTGCCCCTCGTTCACATCCAGCAGCCGCTGCCCTTCCCCAAGCTGCGGTTGCAGCCAGCGCTCGAAGCTCTCGACGGCAGCGGGCTCCCCGGCATACAGCTGTCGGTATTCTACCCGACTGCCGGGTTGTACCACGGCGGTCGCCGCTATATCGGCGTAATGCATCAATACGCGCGGCCCCAGGCCGAGGAAAGAACCGCCCTGGTCAGGCTCGGTACGCGCCGCCGCTACGACCCGAAACTCCGCCTCACCCACCGCCACGGTGTCGCCTATCGCAGTGTCGAGCAGCGGAAACAGCCGCGAGTCCAGCCACACGGTGCCGGGTTCGGGCCCACGGCCACCCGTGATCAAATCACCGAAGGGCTGGTCGCTGTAGCGCAGTTCTCCGCGCAGCGGGTAGGCATCGCTCACTGCCTTGACGGAGGCCAGCACCATACCCTCCTCACCCGCGTAGACCATGGAGGGAAACGTGAGTACCTGCGCGGTACCGAGGCCCAGACGCGACGCCTCCTGCAACCAGTCCGCCGGCGCCTCGCGCCCACTGCGCACCACCCGGTCTGCAGCGAGGAAGCGGTGGCTCTCCTGCGCCAGAGCCGTTTGCAGGCGCGTGGTGAAGGCGCTGATGCCGGAAACCACGGCAACCGCCAATACCAGCGCGGCCACCAACACACCCAGCTCGCCGCCACGCCAGTCCCGCGCCAGCATGCGCGTTGCAGTCATCGACATGACTCAGTCTCCGTCGACCAGGGCGCCGGCTTCCAGCCGAAACCGGTGCTGGCAGCGCTCCGCGAGGCCGAGGTCATGGGTCACCAGGACCAGGGTGGTATTTTGCTCGCGGTTGAGTTCGAACAGCAGGTCGATGATGTGACTTCCGGTTGCGGTATCCAGGTTACCCGTGGGCTCATCCGCGAACAGGATCGACGGCGTGTTGGCGAAGGCGCGGGCAATCGCCACCCGCTGTTGTTCACCGCCGGACATCTGCCGCGGGTAATGCTGGATACGCTCACCCAGGCCCACCCGCTCTAGAAAGGTCTGGGCCAGCGTCAATGCCTTGCCCTGCCCCTGCAACTCCAGCGGCAGCATGACGTTCTCCAGCGCGGTCAGGGCCGGCAACAACTGGAATGACTGGAACACGAAACCGACGTGCTGCCCGCGAAACAGCGCGCGCTCGTCCTCATCCAGCGCGCTGATGTCGGTGCCGTTGATGACCACCCTGCCGGCACTCGCCTCGTCCAGCCCGGCCAGTAAGCCCAGCAGTGTAGATTTGCCGGATCCGGAAGCACCGATGATGGCCACCGACTCCCCCGACTTGATTTCCAGAGTGATCCCTTTCAGTATCTCCAGCTCGCTGCCCGCCATGGGCACCCGTTTCTGGAGATTTTCAGCCTTGATCATGTCGCGATTCCTTTTCGCACTGATACGCACTTCACGCGCCGCCGGATTGTGTCTGCTGCTGGCAATGCCGCAGTCGGCACTGGCGGAGAAAGCCCTGCTTGTGTTGGGTGATAGTATCAGCGCGGCCTACGGCATGTCTCTGGAGCAGGGTTGGGTGAGCCTGCTTGCCGCACAACTGCGCAGTAGCCACCCCGACTACACGGTGGTCAACGCCAGCATCAGCGGCGAAACCACAGGTGGCGGCCTGCGCCGGCTGCCAGACCTGCTGGCGCAACACCGCCCGCAGGTGGTGGTGCTGGAGCTGGGCGGCAACGATGGCCTGCGCGGCCACCCACCCGCCCGGATTCGCAGCAACCTGCTGCGCATGGCGGAACTGGCTGAAGACAACGGCGCTAAAGTGTTGCTGCTGCCCATGGAGATCCCCCCGAATTACGGCAAGCGCTACACCGCTGCCTTTCGGGAGAGTTTCGCCGCCGTGGCGCAACAAACCGACGCACACCTGGGGCCCTTCATTCTCGACGGTATCGCCACCGATGCCACGCTGATGCAGGATGATGGCATTCACCCCACCGCCGCAGCACAACCCCTGCTGCTCGACAATATCATCGCAAGCCTGCTGGAGATTCTGTGACCGCAACAGCACCCGACTGGATGCAGCTGCAAACTGCCGACGCCGCGCATATCTGGCACCCCTACGCATCCGCCATTGACCCACCTGAGGTTTACCCTGTGCGCAGCGCGCGCGGGGTGCGCCTCACCCTCACAGACGGTCGCGAGCTGATTGATGGAATGGCGTCCTGGTGGTGCGCCATCCACGGCTACAACCACCCGGTACTGAACCGGGCCGCCCAGGCTCAGCTCGAGTCGATGTCGCATGTCATGTTTGGCGGCCTGACCCACGCCCCGGCAGTGCGTCTGGCACAGCTGCTGGCGGAAATCACACCCCCTGCGCTGGAACGGGTTTTCTTCAGTGACTCCGGTTCCGTGGCCGTGGAAGTCGCGCTGAAAATGGCCATCCAGTACTGGTACTCGACCGGCCACCCGGAAAAGCAGAAATTCGTCGCCCTGCGCAACGGCTATCATGGCGACACGTTTGGCGCGATGTCCGTGTGCGACCCGGTCACCGGCATGCACCACTTGTTTGGCGATGTGTTGCCACAACACCATTTTGCCCCGGCACCGACCACACCCTTCGGGGAAACCTGCGACGACAGCGCAATGGCGGCCATGGAGGAACTGCTGGCGACCCACCATCGGCAGCTGGCAGCGGTGATTGTCGAGCCGATCGTGCAGGGTGCCGGCGGTATGCGTTTCTACTCGGCGGACTATCTGGTGCGCCTGCGGGCGCTCTGCGATGCCTTCGACGTGCTATTGGTGTACGACGAAATCGCTACCGGCTTCGGCCGTACCGGCAAACTTTTTGCCCTCGAGCACGCCGCTGTGGAGCCGGACATACTCTGCCTGGGGAAAGCGCTGACAGGTGGCTACATGACGCTCGCGGCCACCCTGTGTACCCGCCGCATCAGCGACGGTATCAGTGGCGGCGAAGCCGGGGCCTTCATGCACGGGCCGACCTTCATGGGCAACCCGCTGGCCTGTGCGACCGCCGTGGCCAGCGTGGAATTGCTGCTGTCACAGCCCTGGCAACGCTGCGTGCAGCGCATTCAGCGCGGCCTTGAGAGCGGGCTCGCGCCGGCACGGGACCTGCCCGGCGTCACGGATGTGCGTACCCTGGGTGCGATTGGTGTTATCGAGCTTGCGGAGCCCGTGGACATGCGGAAGGTGCAGCCGCTGTTCGTGCAGCGGGGCGTCTGGGTGCGGCCCTTCGGCCGACTGGTTTACTGCATGCCGCCCTACATCATGAATGACGAGGACCTCACAACGCTGACCAACGGCATGGTCGAGACCGTGGCTGAAATAGGCACCGGGCGGTAATCAAGGGACCAGCCCGCCGTTCTCACCCAGCTTGCGGGCAACTGCAACACTGGCTTCGCGAATCGTCACCCAATGCTCAAGCACATCAGCGAAGCCCGTCGCATAATGCCGGAACCTGTTCAGAATGGCCTGCTCGCTGGAGCCCTCGGGGACACCGTGCATCCTCAAGAGGGATTGCGGTTCGGCTAAAGAATGCTGCGCTTCCTCGACTGCGCGCTGCAAATAGGCGTCCCAGGAAGCGGTAGACCCCGCATGAGCTGCCTGACGCTGATGTGCGGCAAAGAGCGCCAGCTTCTGTGCGTGATCGCCCGCCACTGCCACGCGGTAGTCAACCAGCAGATCGGTGTCGCTGCGTGTGGCAGAATGCCGCATTTTTTGCGCCAGCTGCTGCAGCCGCAAGTGAGGATCTGGTGCGTCCATTGCTTTTACAGACGCAGCAAAATGCTGGATCAACAGGGAAATTACACCCGTCACGACAATTGGCTCGCGGATACTGTAGTGGCGTCCCTCCATCGGCAAATGCGGTACACACCACGGATACTCGACGGCGGCAGCCTGCGGATGCAGCGCCATGAGCATGGCGCCGAACAAATGATCCTCGTTGCGAAAGGCTGGAAAATAGGGCGGCAACAAGGCTGTGTTGTCCAACCCCGTCACCTGTGACATGGTGGGCAATCTAAGCAGAGACACCCTCGGGCTACCCAGCCCCACACAACGACTTTCCACCAAATCAACCAAAGGCGTTTCTCGCGCCAGTAACTGTGCTACCGAAGCGTCATCCAAGTTTAGCACCCAATGCGGAGATGAGGTGCCCGGATCGCCCCAGGCGCCGCTCTGAGTCAACAACACACGCGCATCAGCCTGCAGAGAACTCACGTCGGAGGCATCCACCCCATAGAGCTCTTCAGGCAAAAACACTCCAGATGTGCAGGAATCGATAGCAGAACCCACTGTTCGCCCCAACAGGCTGGCATGACCGCCGAGCGGGTCAAAACCGGCAGGCTTGGCGGCCCGCATCAGCTCAATGTGGTCGGCAAAGAAAACCGCCTCGCGAGCAGCCGCATGATCGAAACCCAGACCCTCTTTACGACCAGGCGGCAGCACAGCCTGGCAAAGCACATCGTCGTCCATAACGATGGCGCGGAAGCCCACTGATAGCAACAAACACACGGTACGGGCGCGGCCATAGGTCTGATGGCCAGACCACTGCGCAGAGTCGAGAAGAAACCTCAGAGCCGTTTCAGCGGCGGGCGCACGAGCAATCAATCCTTCAAGCAGTGATTGCTGGGCTTCCACGCCGACGTAACCCATTTCTCTGGGGCTGCGCGTGTTGAACCTTGCCACCAGTTCGCGATTTGCAGCACGGGAGTCTGTCTGGCGAGAGTCATCGACCAGGAATATACTCTCATGCCGCGACAACTTGGCATCGCTTAGCATAGATTCAAGCAACCGCTCCACGGCCGCAGGCCTATCACAGGTGACGACAAAAACTCTCGAGGGCGCCAGACCGGATTCCGCAGTACCGTTGAGTCGCTCAACAACGTCTTCCGCCCGCACCATCATGCCATTGGCAAGAAGGGTATCCAGCACGTCTTTCGCGATTTCCGGTTTGTTCTGCAACTCAGGCCGTATCTCAGCCAAGACCCCCGCATGTTCGGCGATCGTTCGGAATTCAGTGCAAGCAGCCAGACCCTCGACGACCGCTGGCGACATCATCTGCTGCCGCCCATTCTCCCTGTTAATCGCCAGCACCGTTGTTGCGCTGACGCGCACCAATTCACAGCGCGCAAAAGCCACCAGCTTTTGACCGTCAGCGAGCGCTTCCGGGATAACATGGGCAGACATGAAGGCAAAATCCTGTAGTGGAAATGAGCGCGGAATTCTACCAGAGTCCATCCCGACATGGCCCGGATGCGCAATAATACCGCCAGGCGCGTCGGGTCGCGCGGCAGGAAGCGCTGCAATCGCGTATACTACGCGGTCACTCTGCCAGCGTTCACCAACCACTGTCATGTCCAACAGCCTCACTACACAACCCCTGTTTTCCTACCGCAAGTACTGGGCGGAGTGCTTTGGGGCGGCCCCGGAGCTGCCCATGTCCCGCGCGGAGATGGATGCGCTGGGCTGGGACAGCTGTGACATCATCATCGTCACTGGCGACGCCTACGTGGATCACCCCAGTTTCGGCATGGCGGTTGTGGGCCGCACACTGGAAGCGCAGGGTTTCCGGGTGGGCATCATCGCCCAGCCGGACTGGACCAGCGCAGAGGCGTTCACGGCACTGGGGCGGCCCAACCTGTTTTTCGGCGTGTCTGCGGGCAACATGGATTCCATGATCAACCGTTACACGGCCGACCGCAAACGGCGCAACGACGACGCCTATACACCGGGCAACGTGGGGGGTAAACGCCCCGACCGAGCGGTGATCGTGTACAGCCAGCGAGTACGTGAGGCCTACCGGGATGTGCCCCTGATCATCGGCAGTATTGAGGCCAGCCTGCGACGTATTGCGCATTACGATTACTGGAGCGACAAGGTGCGCCGCTCCATTTTGCTCGACTCCCAGGCCGATCTGCTGCTCTACGGCAACGCGGAGCGTGCCCTGGTCGATGTTGCGCACCGCCTCGCCGCCGGCGAACCGGTACAACAGATTCGCGATGTGCGCGGCACAGCCTATGTCTGCAAGCGCCTGCCTGAGGCCTATCGGGTCATAGACTCCACCAGTATCGACCTGGTCGGCCCCATCGACCCGCCAGTGAACCCGTATATAGACACCAGCAGCCCCGCCTGTGCCGACGCCTCCGAGGCCGGTCAGAGCGAGGCACTGGAAGTGGTACCGGTGCGTCTGCTGGACCGGCCCGAGGCGGACGAGCAGACGGTCATTCGCCTGCCCGCCTACGAACAGGTGCGCGACGACCCGGCGCTGTATGCCCACGCCTCGCGCATCCTGCACAAGGAAACCAACCCCTACAACGCACGGCCTCTGGTGCAGGCCCACGGAGACCGGGATGTGTGGCTGAACCCGCCACCCATCCCGCTGGAAACCGAAGAGCTCGACCTGGTTTTTGAGCAGCCCTACACACGGCTGCCCCATTCCAGCTATGGCGATGCGCGCATCCCGGCTTACGAGATGATCCGCCACTCGGTGAACATCATGCGCGGCTGTTTCGGTGGCTGCACCTTCTGCTCCATCACGGAACATGAAGGACGCATCATCCAGAACCGTTCGGAGGACTCGATCATCCGCGAGGTCGAGCGTATTCGCGATACCTCCAGGGCTTTCACCGGCGTCATTTCCGACCTCGGCGGCCCCACCGCAAACATGTGGCGCGTGGCCTGCAAGAGCAAAACCATCGAGGCGGCCTGCCGCAAGCCGAGCTGTGTGTACCCCGGTATCTGCAAGAACCTGAACACCGACCAGACACCGCTGATCAGCCTTTACCGCCGTGCCCGTGCCGTGAGTGGCGTGAAAAAAGTGCTGATTGCCTCGGGGCTGCGCTACGACCTCGCGGTGGAAACGCCCGAATACGTGGAGGAGCTGGTCAAGCATCACGTGGGCGGCTACCTGAAGATTGCCCCGGAACACACGGAAGACGGGCCGCTGTCGAAGATGATGAAGCCCGGCATGGGCACCTACGATCGCTTCAAGGCCATGTTCGAGCAGTACTCCCGGGAGGCCGGCAAGCAGCAGTACCTCATTCCCTATTTCATCGCCGCACACCCGGGCACCCGGGACGAGGACATGATGAATCTCGCCCTGTGGCTGAAGCGCAACAAGTTCCGCGCCGACCAGGTGCAGACGTTCTATCCCTCGCCCATGGCCACCGCCACCGCGATGTACCACAGTGGCAAGAACCCGTTGAAACGCGTCAGCCGGCAGAGCGACTCCATGCCCACCGTGCGCAAGCTGTCGCAGCGTCGCCTGCACAAGGCCTTCCTGCGTTATCACGACCCGGAAAACTGGCCCGAACTGCGCACGGCGCTGAAGAAGATGGGCCGGGCTGACCTGATCGGCAATGGCAAGCTGCACCTGGTGCCGCCCCGGCAACCGGCCAAGCGCCACGCCACGGTCCCTGCCGGCACGCGTGCCTTCGCCACCCAGCACAATGGGCTGCCCCGCAACCCGGCGCGACGCAAGCGGCGCTGAGGCAGCCGGGGGCTACCTCAGCGTCCCGTAGACCGCCGCCGGCCCGGCATTACACCGAAACAGGATACTCCCGTGAGCACTGAATCCTTTAGCGCACTGCCGCTGCACCCCGACCTGCTGGCCAACCTTGACTCGCTGGACTACCACCGGATGACGCCGATACAGGCAAAAAGCCTGCCGCCGATTCTTGCCGGGCGGGATGTCATCGCCCAGGGTAAAACCGGCTCGGGCAAGACCGCGGCTTTTGGGCTGGGGCTGCTGCAACAACTGGAGGTCAAGCAGTTTGCGGTGCAGGCGCTGGTGCTCTGCCCCACACGAGAGCTTGCCGACCAGGTCGCCAACGAACTGCGCCGCCTGGCACGCAGCATCCACAACATCAAGATCCTCACCCTCTGTGGCGGCGCGGCCTTTGGCCCGCAGATTGGCTCGCTGGCACACGGAGCGCACATCATTGTCGGCACGCCGGGACGTATTGAAGAGCACTTGCGCAAAAGTACCTTGAAACTTGCGGAGCTGCGCACCCTGGTACTTGACGAAGCCGACCGCATGCTCGATATGGGGTTTCAGCCGTCGCTGGACGCCATTCTCGAGTACGTTCCCGCACCGCGGCAGACCCTCCTGTTCAGCGCCACATTTCCAGCGGGGATTGCCGACATTGCAAAGCGCGTGATGCAGGAGCCACTGCAAGTGCAGGTCGAGTCAACCCACGACAGTGGCACCATCGCCCAGGCTTTTCACCGGGTTGCAGACGACGAGCGCCTGACCGCGCTGCGACTGCTCCTGTTACAGCAGCGGCCCGATTCCGCCGTGGTGTTCTGCAACACACGGCAGGAGTGTGCCGCCGTCGCCGGCGAGCTGCGCCGCAGTGGCTTCAGCGTGCTGCCCCTGCACGGCGACCTGGAACAGCGCGACCGGGACCGCACCCTGGTGCAGTTCGCCAACAAGAGCCTTTCCGTGCTCGTCGCAACTGACGTCGCCGCGCGCGGCCTGGACATCGACGCACTGGACGCGGTGATCAACTACCACATCCCGCGCGACCTCGACGTGTACATTCACCGCATCGGCCGCACCGGGCGTGCCGGCAGGCATGGTCTGGCCTGCACCCTGTTCAGCGAGAAAGAGCAGCACAAGCTGGCGAAGCTCGAGGCACTGCTGGAGCAGCCCATCACGCCCAGTGCGCTACCGCCGGCGAGCGTGCTGGAGCAGCCGGGCTACAAACCGCCCATGGTGACCCTGGAGATCGGCGCGGGCAAGAAGCAGAAGTTGCGCCCGGGGGACATTCTCGGCGCTTTGACGGGGGAAAACGGCGTTGACGGCAGTGCCGTGGGCAAGATTACCCTGCAGGACAACTGTGCGTTTGTTGCGGTGGCGCGCGTCGCCGCCGGCGATGCCCTGTACAAACTTCAGCAGGGCAAGCTGAAGGGGCGCAGCGTGCGCGCCCGTGCGCTGGACACACGCACCTGAATCGCGGCGTTGTCGCACGCGCGCACACTGCCGTGACGGCGCTTCAAGGGCCCGCGTGACAGCGGCTGACAAAGTCACCCAACAAGCGGAACTCGGCCCGGCGCGGTGTTTTCCGCCGCCACATCAAGCCGATGCTGCGCGCGACATTGCGCTCGCTGAACTCGCTGATGCAGACGTTGGTACCCGAGAGTATATGGGCATCCAGGGCCATGCGCGGCAACAGGGTAATGCCGATGCCGTTTGCCACCATTTGCACAATCGTATTGAGGCTGGTGGCCTGGTAGGGCACTGACACATCGGAATCGCGCAGTTTACAGGCCTCCAGTGCATGCTCACGCAGGCAGTGGCCATCCTCCAGCAGCAACAGCCCCTCGCCTTTCAGCTGCGCCGTGCGCACCACAGGCTGCCCCGCCAGTACATGGCCGGGCGGACTGGCCAGCAGGAATTCATCGCTGAACAGGGGCATGGTTTCCACACCCTCCGCCGGAAACGGCAGCGCCAGAAGCAGTACATCCAGCTCACCGTGATGCAGCGCCGTGACCAGATGCTGGCTGAGATCCTCGCGGATAAACAGCTGAAATGCGGGGTGTTGTTCACGCAGACGGTTCAGCAGCCGCGGCAGGATGAACGGCGCCACGGTGGGAATAACACCCAGGCGCATTTTGCCCGAGAAAGGCTCGGCTGCCGCATCGCACAGGGTTACGAGGTCTTCGACATCCCGCAGCAGATCCTGACTGCGGCGCACCACATCCTCGCCCAGTGTGGTCAGCAACACCTGCCGGTTGTTGCGCTCCACCAGTGACACGCCGAGCGTGTCCTCGAGCTCCAGGATACCCGCACTCAACGTGGACTGGCTGACATGGCAGGCCTTCGCCGCCTGGCCGAAATGGGCGTACTCAGCCACCGCGCAGAGGTAGCGCAACTGCTTCAATGTCGGTTGTCTGCTCATACCATTTCTATCGCTTTGCTCGACCAGATTTAACCACTTTTGAGACTAGACGAATACCCACGGGTAGCCTGGCTTTCTACCACCACGCATCAGTGTCGGCACCGTAACGCCAACGGGGAAAACGCCCTACCCTGGAAAGACCGTCAAACGGAACCAAATCTGGAAGATGCGTTTGCCGGTGAATCCCGAGCCAACCGTCGCTACCTGTATCCAGGTGGGCACTATTCCGCACCTTTTTAAAGTTTGACATTGCCAATGCAAAGTATACCGTGCGCACTTGCACTCGGGACATCACCAATGAATGACGAACAGAGCTTCTTAGTGGAATTACGAAGTGCGATTGCATCGGGAAGTATCACTCTGCCCACTTTGCCCGATGTCGCGATAAAAGTCCGGGATGCAGTGGACGGAGAATCCGCATCTGCCAGAGAAATTGCGGAGATCGTCACGACCGACCCGAGTATCTCAGTGCGACTGTTGCAAGTGGCAAACAGCCCCCTCTATCGCGGCAGAACCCCGATCGAGGACGTCCATACCGCAATTGGGCGTCTGGGCACACGTATGGTTCGTTCATTAGTGACGAGCTTGGCAATGCAGGGGCTCTATAACGCTGCCTCCGGCGCGCTCGATAGACGCTTTCGAAAACAGTGGGAAATGAGCGTTGAAGTCGCAGGCATGAGTCGAGTTTTGGCCCGACTGCAACCACAGCTCAATGCAGAACAGGGAATGCTAGCCGGACTTATCCACAGCATTGGGACACTACCCATTCTAGTCTATGCCGAGTCGATTGATGAACTGAACCACGATGAAGAGCAGCTTGACACGCTGCTGGAGCGCCTTAGCCCATTATTGGTCAACAGATACTGGAAACCTGGGATTTCCCGAGCTCTCTGGTGGCCGTCGCCCGTCACTACAATGACCCGAACTACGACGGTGGACCGATGGCCGACTATGTGGACCTGGTAATCGTGGCCCGTGTGCAAACGTTGGCGGGAAGCCTTGACGCGGCTGCGCTAAACAGATGGAAAGAGTCAGCCTCTTTCGCCAAACTCGGCTTGTCAGCGGATATCGAAGTCATTGAGATGGCGGGTGTTGCAGAGCAACTTACCGATGTGAACAGCCTATTCTTGCATTGAGCCGCACACGATCATTTTCGGATTGTGACCACCGCAATCCGACACAAGCAGTTCCTCATCGCTAGCATTCCGTAGACCCTATTTTTCTTCTGCGCGTTTGCGGGTCAGGTGCGTGGCGACGGCGGTCAGCGGGTTGTCCGGCCAGGGGTGCTTGGGATAACGCCCCTTCATTTCCTTTTTCACCTCGGGGTACACATTGCGCCAGAAAGTGGCCAGGTCCTGTGTCACCTGCAGCGGCCGACGCGCAGGCGACAGCAGCTGCAGTTGCAGGGGTTGCAAGCCGCCGGCGATACGCGGGGTGTCCTCGCAGCCGAACATCTCCTGTAGCTTCACCGCCAGCACGGGCGTGTCACCTGTGTAATCAATGCTGATGTTATTGCCGGAGGGCACTTCGATGCGCTCCGGTGCCAGCCGCTCCAGTTCCCGCGGCAGGGGCCAGGGCAGCAGACCGGCGAGTATGCTGCGCAGATCAACGCGGCCGAAGTCGGCCAGACGTGTGACGCCCCCCAGATGGGGCAACAACCAATCGTCGATCGTAGCCAACAGGGTTGCATCATCCAACGCGGGCCACGACGCATCCGGGCGCGCTGGTTGCAGGTGCCGCAACAGCCTCACCCGCGCTCGCCATTGCTCCAGCCACGGTGTCCATGGCAGCACCTGCAAACCGCGCCTGTGCAGCAGTGCACGCAATGCCTCATCTCTGGCACCGGCTGGCACCACTGCGAGGGTTTCGCGCTGCAGCAGCAACTGGCCTACCTGCCGCCGGCGTTCAGCAACAAACCGCTCTTGGCGATCATCCCATTCCACCCGTTCCACAACCCGTACCAGCGGCGCCAACACATCTTCAAAGCGCACACTGTCCAGTGCGGCAGCGGCATAAACACGGTCACTGGACTGCCCCTGCACACCGCCCAGATCCGCTACCGCCAACCAGCGTGCAGCGGCCAGCGCGTCCTCCGGCGGCAGGCTGGCACTGCGGCCATTCGCCAACTGAAAAGCACCCGGCGCAGCGCCCGGCCGGGCGCAGGCAACCCGTTCCGGCCAGGCCAGCGCGATCAGCACGGCCAGTTGCTCATCCGCCGAAAGGGATAGCAATCCCACATCGACTTCATGCGCACCCGGTGCTGATCCATGCTTGCGCGCAAGACTGGTATAACGCCGTGCCTGTTGCCAGGTGCGCTGAAACCAGGCGCGCAGCGGCGCTTGCCGGGGCAACTCTCCCCGCAGGCACGCCAGCGCAGGGCTCAGGTCGACCCCATCGGAAGAGAGCGGGTTGCGCTCGGCGAGCAGCGCCGCGAGTAACGCTGCGGTTTCAGCCGCACCCATGTCGGCCCCGCACAGCAACATATGGCCAAGCCGCGGGTGCAGGGGCAAACCGGCCAGCCGCACACCGTGCCGGGTCAACTGCCACTGCCCTGAGTCACGCACAAACGCCGCCGCGCAACGCTGCAATACCTCCAGAGCCTGCTGCCAGTGTGCCGCCGGCGGGGTGTCCAGCCAGGCCAGTTCCGCCGGCGAGCTCACCCCCCAGGTCAGCAATTGCAGGGCCAGCGGCGCCAGGTCGGATTGCAGCACCTCGGGAGCCCGCTGTTCCGGCAGCGCGGCGTACTGATCCGTACTGTACAGCCGCAGGCAATAGCCGGGGGCCAGGCGGCCGGCGCGGCCAGCCCGCTGAGCTGCGGACGCCTGGGAAATTCGCCGCGTGGCAAGGCGTGTGGTACCCGTGGCAGCGGCAAACAGCGCCTGTCGCTCCAGACCGCTGTCTATCACCGTGGTAACACCCTCAATGGTCAGGCTGGTTTCGGCAATGTTGGTCGCCAACACCACCTTGCGCTGTCCGGCAACACAGGGGTCAATCGCTGCCTGTTGCTGGGCCAGGGAAAGGCCCCCGTGTAGCGGCAGTATGCGCACATCTTCTGTCACACGGCCGGCAAGCCGGCTTTGTACACGGCGAATCTCCGCCTGACCGGGCAGGAAAACCAGCACACTCCCGGCGCGTTCCGCGAGTACGCGCTCTACCGCCCGCACTACCGGCCCCTCAACAGGCTCCGTGCTGGACAGGCCCTCGCCATGTTCGATATGCACCGGAAACTGACGCCCCGGGGACACCAGCACGCAGGGCGACTGCAACAGGCCCGCCACCGGAACCCCCTGCAGAGTCGCCGACATGACCATGATGCGCAGCGGCTCGTCATCGCGAAAAAGCGCACGACTCTGCAGTGTGAGGGCCAGGCCCAGTTCGGCATCGAGATTCCGTTCGTGGAACTCGTCGAAAATGACCAGCCCCACACCGGACAGACCCGGGTCTGCCTGCAGACGGCGGGCGAGCACACCTTCGGTGATGACCTCCACGCGTGTGGCTGCACTGACCCGGCTTTCCAGACGCATGCGATAGCCCACCCGCTGCCCCGTCGTCTCGCCCAGGAGCTGTGCCATACGGGCCGCCGCTGCGCGCGTGGCAACGCGTCGTGGCTGTATCAGAAGAATCGATTGCTCTGCCAGCCACGTCTCAGAGAGCAGGGCCAGTGGCACCAGGGTGGTTTTGCCCGCCCCGGGCGGCGCCTCCAGCACCACGTCAAGGCCCGCCGCCAGTGCCTCTCGCAATGGTGGCAGTACGTCGGTAACGGGTAGTGCTGGCAGGTTGGGGGCTGGCATCGCGTCATGGTAGCTGAGCACGCCGGGCTGGCCAATGCTGGTGCGCAGCGGCGATCACTTGCACCGCCCAGGTGCACGCAGCCCGGTTCAGGCCTGGCTGTACACACGCCTGCATCGCACTGTCACACCAGCTTCAAGCCTCCGTCATGCCCTTGTCACCGCCAAGAGGCACCGTGTAACGCAGGTGGCAGGCTTATTGCAGCAAGTAATGCAACACACAGTACCCCGGTTGGCACCCGGCTGACGACGACTGCGGTACCCGCAGAGGAGTAGCAGGCATATGAACACCCTGGTGATGCGCAATGAAAGGAACGCGCCTGCGCCGCAGCGCAGTTTGCCGGACCTCGAGTCGGTACTGCGCACGGCCCTCACCGGCCAGGCCGTGGCAGCCACATCCCTGCTGGGCACACTCGCTGCACGTTTCGGCGGCTCGTCACGAGGCAATGCCAATCGCATTACCCAGCTACTGGGTGACCTGGGTTGCGGCTTCGCCGGGCTGGAGCTGGATATCGATGGTCCTGAATTTCTGCGCCAGCGCGGGCCGGTGATCTATGTGTTCAACCACCAGAGTCTCCTCGACGCGATGATCCTGGCGCGGCTGCTGCGGCGTGACGTCGTACCGTTCTGCAAGCAGGAGATGGCTGGCAAGCCGCTGCTGGGCGCCCTGCTGGCCAACGCCGGTACTATTTTTGTTGATCGCGATGCGCCGGACCAGTCCGCGGTGCTGCAGGCAGCGCAGGCTGTGCTTGCCGACGGTCGCTCGATGGTGATTGCGCCGGAGGGCACCCGCAGTGCCAGCGGCGCTCTGCAGCCGTTTCGCCACGGCGCCTTCTTCCTGGCAAAAAAGGCCCGCGTGCCCATTGTGCCCATCGTCCTGCACAATGTTCACGATGCCCTGCCGAAGGGCGGATTGCTCCTGCGACCCGCTACCGTGCGGGTTTCTGTTCTGCCCCCTGTCGCACACGATGCCGAGCGCAACGTACGCGGCTTGTGTGCACGGGTGGAGGGGGCCTACCGCAGCCGGCTCGGCCAGCCGCAGCTGGCCTCGGCTGGCTGATTCAACTGCGCTGATTGGCAATCCATGCATCCATACGGCGCTCCAGGGCATCCAGCGGAATCGCACCCGCGCCCAGCAGATGGTCGTGAAAAGCGCGAATATCAAACGCGTCGCCCAACGCATCTTCGGCGCGTTCACGCAGCGCCAGAATCTTCAGCTGGCCAATCTTGTAGGCCAGTGCCTGCCCCGGCCAACCGATATAGCGGTCAATTTCGTTGACGATATCGGCTTCGCTCTTGCCCGCATGCGCCGTGAAATAATCGATGGCTTCCTGCCGGCTCCAGCCAAAGTAATGAATGCCGGTATCGACCACCAAGCGCAACGCACGCCACATATCGTAAGTCAGCTGTCCGTAGCGTGAGTAGGGATCGGTATAGAGTCCCATCTGATAGCCGAGCCGCTCGGCGTAGAGGCCCCAACCTTCGATAAACGCCGTCTCCCCTCCCGTGGTACGAAACAGGGGCAGGCCCTCGAGCTCCTGGGCCAATGCGATCTGCAGATGGTGGCCTGGCACCGCCTCATGCACCGACAGGACTTCCATTTCGTATTTCGGCCGCACCTCCGGGCGATACAGGTTCACGTAGTAATAGCCGGGCTGGGTACCGTTGGCTGCTGGCCGACTGTAGTAGGCCGTTGTTGTGTCGGGGGCGATGGTATCCGGGATCGGGCGCACACCGTAGGGCATACGCGGCAACTTGCCAAACAGCTGGACCAGCTGCGGATCGAGGCGTTTGGCAATGGCCAGGTAACCCTCGAAAAGTGCCTCCGGGCTGTTGTAGTAGAACTGCGGATCCGAACGCAGGAAGGTATTGAAAGCCTGCAGGTCTCCCGCAAAGCCAACACTGCGTTTTACGTCTTCCATCTCCTCCAGCAGGCGCGCCACTTCGGCCTTGCCGACTTCGTGGATAGCCTCTGGCGTCATGTCGGTGGTGGTGAAATAGCCTGCGAGGAAGCGGTACAGTGCTTTGCCTTCGGGCAGGCTGCCGATGCCCGGCTGTTCGCGGCAGGCAGGCAGATAGGTGGTGAGGAGAAATTCGCGGAATTCAGCCAGCGCCGGATTCAATCCCCGCGCAATCACCACACTGGCCTCGCGCCGCAATTCAGCCATCCGGGCTTCATCAAGCCCCGCGGTGGCGCTGTTGAACGGTTTGTAGAATGGGCTATCTTCAGCTTCGCCCGCCAGCAAGCGGTCGATTTGGGCGGGAACACGTTCCATAACGACGCGCGCCTGGGTGCGTTCCTGGCGAATACCCTCCTGCAATAGCGCGCGGTACTCAGCCAACAGCTGCGGCAGCTGCTGCAGGCGTTGCAGCCAGTCGCGGTAATCGCGCTCGCTATTGAAGGTCACACGCTCCTGCAGGGTGTGCAGGTGTTGCGGTCCTGAACGCATATTGATCGGCATCAGGTAGAGGCCAAGGGCGTATTCACTGCGCTCGCTGCGCAGGCGCCGCAGGAGCATGGCATGGCTAAGCTGCTGCTGCTCGTTCAGGGCGTCAACATCCACCGCTTCAAGCTGCGTGAGAAAATCAGCACGCTGTGCGTCGCGCTGTGCGTGTGCTGCCAGGCTCATGTCGCCCCAGCGGTCATTGGCACCGGTGTCCCCGAGGTAGGTGCGCAACTGCGGTGATTGCTCCAGTGTCCAGGACCAGTGGGCATCCACTATTGCGTTGAACCTGTCGGCCGGGGCGGCAACTGCGCAGCTGGCACCCAGCACGAGCAAGGCAAAGAGTACAGATTTCATGTCGGCCTCCTGTCCAAACGGGGAATCATACCTGTACCAGACGCAGTGTGTCGTGGGTGCTCACGACAGGCCTGGCACCCTCCGCATCGCCATAGGCGCCATCGCTGCGCTCGTGTGACCCTGATGGCAGGCCCCCTGATGGCAGGCCCCCTGAAGGCAGGCCCCCAGCGACAGTCCGTGGAGATTCACGTGGATGCACAGGGTGCGCCCGAGCGCGTCATCTTCCAGCGCTGGAGCAATGCCAACCGCGATCAGGTTTATCGACTACAGCCCTTCGGCGGTGAGCTTTCCGGATTTCAACAGTTCGATGGCTACCGGCTACCCACGCGCGTGATCGCAGGCAACCACTATGACACGCCGGACTACTTTCCGTTCTTTAAAGTGACCGTAACAGACGTGCGCTTCCCTTGAACGAAGCGACCTGCTCATATCACGCACTACCCGCACCGGGCCGAACGGGGCGGGAGCGCGAGAACAAGCGGCGGCACGTCAGTCCTGCGGCAGCACGAGGTATTTCTCACCCGTGGCGCGGCGATTGTAGGCTTCTATCGCGTCGAGACTGAGCGCCTCGGCGAGTGTGACCCGACGTGTGTAGTGGCTGGCAAAGGTCGTCTTGATTTCCGCCGCCACCCGCGCACGCATCTCGCCCACCTTCTGGTGACCCGCCTTTTGCAAAAACAGGGGCAACAACCAGCCGCCAATGTTCCACGCGAACCCGAAATTACGTGTCAGCACCGTTGGGCCCAGGTCGAGGGCGCCGTAAATATACAGCTGCTTGAACGTGTTGGACCCGTAGCGGTTGTACTCGGTCATCTTGCGCGCCGCTACCGCCTCCATGCTGTTGAGGATGGTGCCGCCCAGCTTGCCGCCACCGATGGCATCAAAGGCGATCGTCGCATCCGTGGCGTCCAGCGCTGCCAGCAAATCCTGCTGGAACGACTCGGACCCGGAATTCACGACGTATTCTGCACCCTGCGACGTCAACAGCTCACCCTGCTCGGTTTTGCGCACAATATTCACCAGCGGAATGTCGTCAGCCTGGCACAGCCGGTTCAGCATCTGCCCCAGGTTCGACGCGGCCGCTGTGTGCACCAGCGCCTTGTGACCCTCCATGTGCAGCGTTTCCACCATGCCCAGTGCCGTCATCGGGTTGACGAAGCAAGACGCACCCTCAGCGGCTGTCGTCCCCTCATTCAGCACCAGACAGGCGTGCGCGTTCACACAGCGATACTGGGCAAACATCTCACCGCCAAATGCGCCGACGGTTTTACCCAGCAGGGCCTGCGCGGCATCGGAGCTACCCGCGGCGACCACGGTGCCGGCGCCCTCGTTGCCCGCCGGCAGCGCCTGCCCCAGGCGCGCCTGCACGAGGCGCATAGCCGGGGCCGGAATATCTGCGGTGATAACCGGACGCTCAGCGCTGCCGCTATTGCGTGCGGTGCTCATGTCGGCCGGCCCGAACAGCAGGGCGAGGTCGGACGGGTTGATCGGCGCCGCCTCCACGCGCACCAGCACCTCGTCGGGGCCCGGCTGCGGCAGAGCTACATCTTCCAGCCAAAGCGTCAGGGTGTTGTCATCGTTCACGCGCGTACGCAACTGCAATCCAGTATCTGCCATGCGGGTTTCCTCCCTTTGTAGGCTGGCAACAAACAGGCACTATAGCGGATACTAGCGGTAAGTGCTTCACTCCCCGCCACCAGGGCACCGGAACACCAATCGATGAATACGCTGCAGGAACTGACCCGCATTGTGCAAGCCGCCGCCCAGGCGGACCAGACCGAAGATCAGGTAAAGCTGATCGTGGAAGCGATCCACCGCGCGATCGCGGTCGATGTCTGTAGCCTGTACATTGCCGCAACCGATGGCGCCATGGTACTGGTGGCCAGCCACGGCCTGGATCAACAGGCCGTGGGCTACAGCCGCTTGCCCGCGGGCCGCGGCCTGGTGGGTCGCGTGGCGCAAACGCGACACCCCATCAACGTGGCCGAGGCCGCGTCGCACCCTGATTTCTGCTATCTGGCGGAAACCCGCGAAGACGAATTCATCAGCTTCTGCGGGGTTCCCGTGGTGCGAGCCGGTGCCGTTATCGGTGTGCTGGTAGTACAGTCTCGCGAAGGCCGCCTGATGTCCGCCGATGAACAGGCGTTTCTGGTGACGCTCTCGACCCAGTTGGCCCTGGTGCTGCCGCCCGAACCCCTGGCGGTGCATGCGCCAGCCAACGCGGTGCGGCGGGTGCGGGGTGTGAAGGGTGCGCCCGGCACCGGCATCGGCAACGCGTGGCTGTGCGAGAACATCGACCTCTACGCTGTTCCCGACCGCCCCTGCGAAGACCCCGCCGCCGCCATCAGCGAGTGGCACCAATTGCTGGCGACAGTGAGCGATGACGTCGAGAACGAACGCAGGCAACTGGGGGAGCAGCTCTCGGAAGGGGTCAGCGCGGTGTTCAAGGCCTACCAAATGCTACTCAATGACCCGGGGCTGCGCCTGGGTGTGGAACAGGCTATCGCAGGTGGACAATGGCTACCCGGTGCGCTCAGGCAGGTCGTGCATCACTACGCCGAAGTGTTCCTGGCCATGGAGGACCCCTATTTGCGCGCGCGCAATGAAGACCTCCACCACCTCGGCAACAAACTCTACCAGTCCTGGGCCGGTGCCAGTGGCAATGCACCTGGCGACGATCACGGCCCCCTGGTGCTGGTTGGCGCCAAGGTGAGCGTATCGGATATCGCCGCCTGTGACCCGCTGCGCCTCGCGGCCATCGTCTGCTACGAGGGGTCGAGCCTGTCACACACGGCGGTGCTGGCCAACGCGCTGGGCGTACCCGCCGTCATGGGAACCGGCAAGTTGAAAAGCATTGATGACGGCAGCCCCCTGATTGTGGATGGCAATACAGGACAGGTCATACTCTACCCCAGCCCCTCGATCCGGCTGGAATTCGAGCGGCTGCAGCGCGCCGAACAGGCACTGAAAGGGGAGCTCGCGAGCCTGCGGGACGAGCCAGCAACCACGACGGATGGTGAACGGGTACGACTCATGGCCAACACCGGCCTGCTCGCGGATATTTCGCCGGGGCTCGCCAACGGCGCCGAGGGCATCGGACTGTACCGCACCGAAATGCCGTTCATGATCAGCGAGACCTTCCCCTCGGAAGAGGAGCAGCTGAACATCTACCGGCAGGTGCTGGACGCCTACCGCGGGCGGCCGGTCTATATGCGCATCCTCGACATCGGTGGCGACAAACCGCTGCCCTACTTTCCGATACACGAGGAAAACCCCGCTCTGGGCTGGCGCGGCATCCGTTTCTGCCTGGATAACATTTCCCTGCTCATGACCCAGGTGCGCGCCATGCTGCGTGCTGCAGAGGGCGGTGCTGACCTGCATATTCTGCTGCCCATGATCAGCAACAGCGGGGAAATCGCCGCTTTCCGTGGCGTACTCGACGATGCCCTGCAACAGTTGCAAGGTGAGGGCGTTGACGTGCAGCGGCCCCGGGTGGGCATCATGGTCGAAGTGCCCGCCGCCATATCACTGCTACCGGTATGGGCAGGCCGCCTGGATTTTATCTCCATCGGCTCCAACGACCTGAGCCAGTACCTGCTGGCACTGGACCGCAATAACCCCCGCGTGGCGGGTGCCTACGATCACATCCACCCTGCAGTGCTGCAGGAAATAGCGCGTATTACCACCCACGCTCATGCTGGCGGGCTGCCACTCAGCCTCTGCGGCGAGATGGCGGCAGACCCCGCCGCGGTGGTGTTTCTGCTCGGCATTGGCATTCGCACGCTGAGCATGAGTGCGTCCAAACTGCCGCGAATAAAGTGGTTACTGCGCTCAATATCGGCCCGGGATGCCGCAGACCTCGCGCAGCAGGCACTCACCCTGGACAACAGTGCTGACATCCGCGCGCTGCTGGAGGGTGCCCTGCATCAGCGCGGCCTTGGACGCCTGCTGGGCGGTGAATGATACAATCATGCGTTGACGCTATCGGGGAAACACATGACGGCTCTGGACAAAGACAATCAGCCCCTGGCTGGCGAACGCCTGCAACGGCATATCGAGCGCGCGCTGGCACTGACTGAAGTACCGCAGAGCCGTGATCTGCAAATTGCCTACCAGCTCATCAAACGCCTTTTCCGGCCGGTGGTCAGCGGCGTAGAGCACATTCCCGATAAACCGTGCCTGTTCGTAGGCAACCACAGCCTGTTTGCCCTGGACGGCATGATTGTTGTTTCGATGCTGCAGCAACAGTACGGGCGTTTTCTGCGTCCCCTGGGCGACAAGTTTTTGTTCACGCATCCATCGCTGGAAAGTGCCTTGTTGGCACGCGGCGCGGCCATGGGCCACCCCGAAGTCTGCAGCGCGCTGATGGCCCACGGGCAGGACCTGCTGGTATTTCCAGGCGGCGCGCACGAGGCCGTGAAGCCCAACCGGCTGCGCTACCAGCTGCAGTGGAAGGAGCGCTTCGGCTTCATTCGCATGGCCGCGGAACACGGTTACACCATCATGCCCTTTGGCATCGTTGGTCCGGACGAGTTCTACGACCACCTGATCGAAAGCGAAGCCCTGCCCGACTCACTCCCGGGCCGGCTCTTGCAGCGCGTGGGCCTGCTCTCCGACGATACCCGCGGCGATGCCCTGCCCCCGATTGCACTGGGCGCACTCGGCAGCCTGCTGCCAAAACCCCAGCGCTGCTATCTGGGCTTTGGGCAGCCGGTCAGCCTCGCGGCCTACGCCCGGCGCAAACCGGGCAAGGTGCAACAGCGCAAAATTCGCGACCAGATTGCCGGTGAGATCGAACAGCAGCTACGCGAACTCCTCCTGCTGCGGGAGCAGCAACGCGGGGAGAACAGCCTGCTGCGACGTATCCTGACGCTGTAACAGGCAGGCTGCGCTAGTCCGCCATCACCCGCGCCAGCCGCGAGGGCTTGCGCCAGGTTGAACCGCGCAGGCGCAGCAGGTAGACCACCGCAAGGGCAAGCAACATGGCCACAAAGCCCCACCAGCTTACCAGCGGCCCCACCTCCAGATGCTTGATCATCACGTACTGCGCGACCAGCATCAGCACGTGCAGGCTCATTGACGTGTTCATCAGCCAGCGGGTGTCTCCAGCGCCACGCAGCACACCGCTGCAGACCAGGATCACCGCATCGGCCACGACATAAGTGGCCATACCCAGCATCATGCTCGCCCCAAGGCTGGCGATCTCGCTGAAGTCCTCTCCGGGCGTGGCGAACACCATCATCAACTCATAGCGAAACAGCACAAAGAACAGCGCCAGTACCACCGAAAATCCCAGCGCAATGGTGAAACCCGCAGCGATAAGCTGGCCCGCTCGCGTCATATCCCGCGCACCCACATAGCGGCCGATCATGCTGGTGATCGCGATATTCAGGCCGATCAATGGCACGTAGTTGAGCATATCCCAGTTGAAGACAATGGCCATGGCCGCACCTTCGGCAATGCCGTAGGACTGGAATAGCAACAAAAAGAAATTGAACGTTGCAGCGCCGACAAAGGTCTCGAAGCCAGAGGGCAGGCCCAGCCGCACGTAGCGACGCAGAATGCCCGGATCAAAACGGAACGAGTCGGCCACGTGAAACCGCTCGCGGTGAATACGATTGAAGTAAAAGGCTGCGTAGATCAACAGGCTGCAGGCCGTGGCAATCACCGTGGCCAGCGCCGCTCCACGGATGCCCAACTCCGGGAAACCCAGTTTGCCGAAGATCAGCGCCCAGGTCAGCGGGATATTAATAAGCACACCCAGCACATCGGTAATCATGACAACGCGGGTTTTGCCAATGCCACAGAAGTACCCCGCGACACAGGCCTTCAACAACGCAAAGAACGCGCCGCTCATCATCACGAAGTAGTACTGGCGTTCCAGAACAACCTGTTCGGGTGGATGGCCCATGGTGGAAAAGAGCTCACCCATGCCCCAGGCGATAACCAGCAGCAACGGCTGACACGCCAGCGCCATGATCGCGCCCTGAGTGAGTACCCGCGGGCATTTTTCCAGTTGCCCGGAACCGTAGTACTGCGCCACCAGTGCCGTGGCGTAGGACATAATGCCGATGAACAGCGACACACTGACGAAAAAAGTGACACCGCCACCCAGCGCTGAAGCGATATGCAGAGCGTCAATGCGGGATAGAAAAAAGCGGTCGGTGAATACCATGAGCGCGAACGCGCTCTGCGACACCACCATAGGTAGCGCCATGCGGAGCAATTCGCGTGTTTGACCCGTGCTGAGCATTACCCTCTCCAGCGGTGCATACGCGATGCCCGCCGCTGACTCAGCGCGCGCCTGCCTGCTACCTCAGGTACTGCGCCGTGATCAGCTTCGCTTGCAGAAAAAGGCTGACATTATAGGCTCAGGCTTTTGAAGTGCCAGCGCAGGGATGGGTAAAAAGACCAGCGGCAGATCGGCGCGACGAACGCCAACCTCCCGAGTGCCGGTAGCGCCCTAGCGTTTGGGGATGCCCAGGGCGGCGAGGTTTGCCGCCATATCCTGCGCCGCGGTGGCGGGGCTAATGGAGCGGTCTATCTTGAGAATGGTCCCGTCAGCGCCAATGTAGAACGTGTGGCGTTTGGCGAACCCCATCATGGCCAACACGCCATAGGCCTCCGCAACCTGTTTGTCGGGGTCACTCAGCAGCGGGAAATCCGCCTCCGTCTCCTCGGCGAAGCGACGATTTTCATCCACCTCATCCACGCTGGCCATGAAATACGTCACATCGTACTCCCGGATGAGATGGCCGTTTTCGGCCAGTGACTTGCACTCCACGGTGCAGCCCGAGGTGAAGGCACGCGGATACCAGGCCAGCACCACAGCCTGCTTGCCCTTGAAATCGGCCAATGCATGGCGTTTGCCATCACTGCCCAGCAAGCTGAAATCGGGGGCGGGATCGCCCACCGCCAACTCCTCGGCCATGGCAGGCAGCACACAGGCGAGGGCCAGCAGCAAGGTGAAAGATCGAATGATGTTCATGAGGACTCCAGTGTCAAGGTTGGGCGCGTTTCCCTGCGGACACACTCCGTAGTAAGGTACGCGCCTGTTAGCGGCTGGATCACCGCAGCACAGCATCCGCCGCTCTGTTGACGCTGACAACCCCGGATATTGCCATGCCCAGCCTAACCCGAACACTGTGTTTTCTGCTACTCGCCAATGCACTGGCAGCCGTCACGTCCCAGGCACGGGACGAGAACAGCTGGCGTGTAAACGACCCCGATTTCTCTACATCCGCCACCCGCGCCACGATTGACGTGAGCGAGGGTACCTGGATGAGTATTGACGTCTCGCCGGACGGCAAACACATTGCGTTTGACCTGCTTGGCGACCTGTACGAAATCCCCATGGAAGGTGGCCCCGCAAAACCACTGACCAGCGGCTTCGCCTGGGACATGCAGCCCCAGTACAGCCCAGACGGCCGCCATATCGCATTTACCTCCGACCGCGACGGCGGTGACAACCTGTGGGTGCTGGAACGCGCCAGCGGCGAACTGCGTCAGGTCACTTTCGAGGATTTCCGGCTACTCAACAGCCCGAGCTGGAGCCCGGACGGCAACTACCTTGCTGCGCGCAAGCACTTCACTACCTCGCGCTCGCTTGGCACCGGCGAAATCTGGCTGTATCACCTCGGCGGCAGCGAGCAGAACAGCGGGCAGATGCTGGTTCCCCGTCCCAGCCCGACCTTCCAGAAAGAGCAGGGTGAACCGGCCTTCAGCCCCGACGGCAAGAGCCTGTACTTTTCGCTGAACACCACCCCCGGCGATACATTCATCTATCACCAGGACAGCAACACTGAGTTGTTCCAGATTCGACGGCTCGACCTGGCAACCGGTGATACCAGCACCGTTGCCGGCGGGCCCGGCGGTGCGGTCCGCGCCACCCCATCGCCGGATGGCAAGCGCCTCGCCTACGTCAAACGGGTGCGCGCGCAGTCGCGACTCTTCGTGCAGGACCTCGCGACCGGCACCGAGCGCATGCTGTTTGATGGCCTTGACCTGGACATGCAGGAAACCTGGGCAGTGCACGGCCTCTATCCCACCATGGAATGGACGCCAGACAGCCGCGATATCGTGTTCTGGGCACAGGGCAAGCTCTGGCGCCTGAATACGGCCAACGAGTCGCTGGCGGAAATCCCCTTCGAGGTCAGCGGCAGTCGCGACATCTATCCCGCCGTGCGCTTTCCGGTAAAGGTCGCTCCGGAAGAATTCGACACCCGCATGGTCCGCTTCGCCACGGCTTCGCCGGACGGCAAAGCCGTTGTGTTCGAGTCTCTGGGCCGCCTGTATGTGAAACGTGGCGACAATGCCCCACAACGACTGACGAACGGTGACGCAGACGGCTTCGACTACGCACCCGTGTGGAGCCCCGATAGTCGCGAAATACTTTTCCTGCGCTGGAGTGACAGCGAGCTCAGCCGTATTCATCGCGTGGCCGCGCGCGGTGGCAAGGCGCGTGCACTGGACCACCCGAAAGGCCAGTATACGGAGCTTGCCATCGACCGCAGCGGCGAAACCCTCGCCGTACGCAAACTTGCCGGCAGCGCTCTGCTCAACCCTGAGTGGTCGGTGCAGCCGGGCCTGTATCTGGTCGAGCGCAAGTCCGGGGACATGCAGTTTGTCAGTGCGCGCGGTGAACACCCGCACTTCGGCCCCGACGGCCGCCTGTATGCCCAGGAACGCGCCGAAAGCGCCAGCGGTCGTGGCAGCAGCACCGCCAGCACGGTGCTGATTTCCATGTCCCGCAGTGGCCACGATGTGCAGCAGGTGGCCAGCGCCGAGCTGGCCACGCGCATCCAGCTCGCGCCCGACGGACAGCATATTGCCTTCATCAACGGGCATCAGGTGCACCTCGCGGCAACCGCGCCCAGCGCGGGTGAAACACTCATCCTCGACGCGACCAAACCCGCGTTTCCCACGTTGCAGCTGAGCCGCGTGGGCGGTGACTACCTGGCATGGAATGCCGATGGCAGCGCCGTGAGCTGGAGCACCGGGGCTGAATTCAAGACCGTGCCGGTCGCCGACGCCATGCGCCCCGGCTTCAGCCCTCCGCAGAACGGCACCAACCTGAGCATGCGCGTCGCCGCGGCCCGCCCCGACACACGCCTGGCACTGACCAACGCACGGGTCATCACGCTGAATGCGCAGCGCGACGTGATCGACAGCGGCACGGTGTTGCTGGAGGGCAACCGCATCCGCGCTGTGGGGGACAGCAGCCTGGCCATCCCCGATGGTTTCCACCAGGTTGATCTCGAGGGCAAAACCGTCGTGCCCGGCTTTGTCGACATACACGCACACGGCCCCTATGGCCGTGCCGACATCATTCCCCAGCAGAACTGGGATCTACTGGCTCACCTGGCACTGGGCGTTACCACCGTGCACAACCCGTCCAGCCAGGCCTCCCTGGTATTTGCTGCCGCCGAATACGCCCGCGCCGGACGCATCCTCGGGCCGCGTATTTTCTCCACAGCAGAGATCATCTACGGCGCAAAATCCACCTACTACGCCCCGGTGGAGACACTCGACGATGCCCTGGCACACGTACGCCGGCTCAAGGCCCAGGGCGCGGTTACCGTCAAAAACTACAACCAGCCGCGTCGCGACCAGCGCCAGATGGTGATTGAGGCGTCCCGGCGCGAGGGTGTGATGCCCGTGGCAGAGGGCGGCGCGCTCTACCATATGGATATGAACCTGATCGGAGACGGCATTACGGGTGTCGAGCACAACGTCCCCACCCTGCGTCTCTATGATGACGTGCTGCAATACTGGCGCCAGAGCGAGGCCGGCTATACACCCACCCTGGTGGTGACGTTCGGTGGCCTGACCTCGGAAGACTACTACTATCAGGACACCGAGGTGTGGAAGCACCCGCTGCTCGCCAATTTCGTGCCGCCGGCGGTGTTGCAACCGCGGTCAGTGCGCCGGCCAATGGCACCGGAAGCCGACTATCGCGACGATGATGCAGCGGCGGCGGCCAAAGCATTGCTGGACGCCGGCGTACTGGTCAACACCGGTGGTCATGGCCAGCGTGAGGGACTGGCCACGCACTGGGAGATGTGGAGTTTTGCGCGCGGCGGATTCACGCCCATGGAAGCGCTGGCCGCGGCCACCATTAACCCGGCACGCTACCTGGGTATGGATGCCGACATCGGCTCGCTGGAGCCCGGCAAACTGGCTGACCTGGTGATTATCGATGGCAACCCGCTGAAGAATATCCGCCACACCGACCACATCAGCCACGTGGTGCTGAATGGACGTGTGTACGCTGCGGACTCGCTGTCAGAAGTCTTCACCGGCGACAGCACCTTGCAGCCCTTCTACTGGCAGGGCAAGCCGGAATCGGCGATTCGCTGAGACCCACCCGCTGCGCTCAGGCAGAGCCGGATGGCGCGCCAGTGCGCGCCAACATCCACTCTGCCAGCGCCTGGCGTGCTGCGGCGGCACTGCGCGGCTGGCGCAGGGCAGCGAACCAGCGCGCCAACTGCCGGCGCTCCGCATCACTGACATCTGCCAACAACGCCGTATCCAGTTGCAAGGCACTGCGGTCAGCGTGGGTACGGCTGCACAGGCGCTGTTGATGCAGTAACGCCCTGCCCAGCAGAACAAACGGAAAGTTGGGGTTGCGCGATGGCCCGTAGCTGACCAGTTTACCGCCACTGGGAATGCCCTTGACTCGCAGCTGCGCGATTTCATCGGCGTACCGCAAGGCCGCTGCGCCACCGGAAGCGGCACCCAGGGTGCCGCTGATCAGCGTTCCCAGGCCGCCGGTAAGCCCCGCCGTCATGCCATCGAGCGCCAGACCGGTGCCGCCGCCGAGCAGCGCACCCGCCGATGCGGCCACGAGCGTCAGCGCGCGGCGGTCCAGCCCCCAGAGGTACCACTGCTCCACGTTGAACAGTTCGGAAGCCTCCAGGTCGATATCCAGCTCACTGCGCTGCAGGCGATGATAGTGATACACCTCCTCCACCTGGCGCCGACAGCGGCGCTCGCGCGTCTGCAGCTCGTGTTGGTAACGGGTGAACAGCAGGTCCTCGACCGGCTTTACCGGCAATCCCTCCGGCACCCGCTGCGACAACTGAAATGTCAGCGCATCGGCAATCCACTCGGTAATCAGGGACGCCGCCTCACGGTGCTCGCGGCCGCGCTCACTGCGCAAGACTGCCACGGCGCGGTCCAGTGCCTGTCGCCAGTGCTCGTCCAGATGCCCGAACAGCACCAGCAGCTCCAGCTGCTTTTCCGCTTCGGCTCGCTGCGCATTGAACAGCCGCACCGTCTGGAAATACTGCCCCAGCCCGGCCTGCCACTGGGCCACATAGTCTTCATTGTCGATGGGGTTGATCAGCGCCAGGCTGGGGCGTCCGGTCCAGCGCAGAATCTCCATTTCCGCTTCGTAGTCCGCTCCGAAGGGCACCGAGCCATCGACGACATAGATGATGCCGGCGCCATCGACAATGGGCTGCAGCAGCGCGCACTCGTCGTGAAAGCGGGCATCGCCGCGATGTTCGGCGACAAAATCGCGTACCGCACGCGGCCTGCTGGCAGCGTCCTCGGCGTGTGCGCGCAACCATTCGAGTACGGCGCGCGCACGCTGGATGCCGGGCGTATCCACCAGCGTGTAAAGCGTTTCGCCATCCACGCGCATGGGGAACTCACGCGCTTCCCGGGTCGAGCCCGCGCGGGCTTCGATACCCACTGAGTCGTCTCGCGCCAGTGTGGCAACAATACTGGACTTGCCTTTGTTGGGGCGCCCAACCACCGCAAATACCGGCACGTTCACGCGGCCACCACCGGGTTCAGCAGCTGCACATCCACGCCCTCAAAAGGCAAGCCGCGAGCAAACAGGCGCCAGTCCTCCACCTTGCGATGCGGCAGCGGACGGCCAGGCAACGGCACCAGCAGAATGCTGCAGCGGCTGACGGCGGACAAAGGCTCCAGCAGGTCTGACAATTCCGCGACCGGCGGCTCCCAACCTTTCACGGCCAGATAGAGCCGGTCGATATCCTGCAGCGGCAGCGCCGCGAGCGTCCGCTGATCCGCGGCAAGGTCGCCACTGGCCAGGCTCGCGCTCTGTGCCGGTTGTCCGTCAGCCAGCTCTTCATAGCTGGCCGGGGCGCGCTCGCCAAAAGCGCCCGCCACTTCCAGCAGCAATGCCCGCGGCCAGGCAGCCCGCGGGACATCGTCGCGCAGACCGCCACTATCAGTGCTTTCAGCAGCCGGGGGCATTGCATCTGCCGTGCCGCCCGTGGCGACCAGGGGCACCTGCATGCGCGTCAGTACGCGTTCGACCCCTGGGTAACCCAGCAGGCTGGCAATCAGCTGGCGCCGGTACAGCCAGCGCGACAACGCATAGAGACACACGCGTGGCAGCAGGCTGTAAACCAGCAGGCAGAGCAACAGGAAGCCCCACCAGCCGCGCATGCGCTCCAGGCGCTGCGCATCCAGCACCTGCAGGGCGGCGTGATAGCGGCTGGCACGCAACAGTTCCGGATCGATGGTTGCCCCCGGCAGCAGTTCCCGCCAGGGGCGCGCGAGCGAATTCACCAACCACTGCATGAATTGATCGCTGAGGGGATAGGTAGAGCCCCACACGAAACCGTAGTTATCCACCGCGGGCAAGACAATAAATGCGACCGCCGCGCCTGCGGCGAACAGGGCACCTACGGTCTGTCCGTGACGTAAAAAAAGCAGGCGCAAAAGCGGCTGTGCTTCACGCAGCGCCCGGCTATCCGGCCAGCGACGGCGCAACACCCAGCGCATGGGCTGTACCGGCGACGCCGGCGGCACGCGGCCGCGCAGTAACTGAAGCAGCGCAAGCAGGGACCCGGCCATCAACAGCCATTGCAGCCCAACAAACAGCAGCAGCCAGAACAACACATTGACCAACGCCTGGGTGCTGCCGAGCAACAAACCCGCCATGGCACCGAAGCCGGCGATCAGCGCGAGCACATTCAACAGTATCGCCGGGTTGGCACCGCCGGCCCAGGCGGGCTGGTGATGCGCATCGGGATCGACCGCGTGCAGCCAGCAGCGTAGCCGTTGCCAGTCGCCCTTGTCACTGCAGCCCTGGCCAATCTCCCGGTCGCGCTGGCGCAGCTGATCCAGCGGCAAGTCCCGGTCGTGCTGGAGCTGACCGGCAAGGTGGTAGAGATCACTGATGTCGGGAGACGCGATGGCCATGTCCTCGGTGTTCGCTGGCTGCACTGACGTGTACGATACAGGCAATCCACCCTGAACGGGAACAGGCATGACTGCGAGACACTCTGACCCCTGGCCTATCCGCTGGGACCTGTTGGTGCGCTACCGCTACATCGAAACCATTGCGCTGTGGGAAGGTCGGCTGACCACCCGCCACCTCTGCGAGACATTCGGCATCGGTCGCCAGCAGGCGAGCAAGGATATCAATCGCTACATCCGGGATATCGGCCCCGGCAACCTCGTCTACGATGCATCACTCAAGGGCTACATGCCGGCACCGGAATTCCGACCGCGGGTAACCGAAGGTGTTGCCGACGAATACCTGCACCTGATGGCGCGCAACAATGAATTGTCCAATGTGTTTGAGTCGCTGGCGCTGAACGTGGCGAACATCGAGGTGCTGCGGGTGCCGGTACGCGATGTGCGCCCCGAGGTTCTGCGCCCCATTATGCAGGCGGCGCGCCAGCGCAAGCGTCTGGAGGTGGACTACGTTTCCCTGCACAACCCCGACCGCGAGGGGCGTATCATTGTACCGCATACGCTCGTGTTTACCGGCTTGCGCTGGCATGTGCGCGCCTGGTGCGAGAAGAACCAGGCCTATCGCGATTTTGTGCTCAGCCGCTTTCGCGACATTCCTGAAATACTGGACGATTCCAGCCAGGGCGTGGAACAGGATCACGACTGGAACACCCACGTGACCTTGCGGGTTGTGCCCGACCCGCGTCTGAACCCTGCCCAGCAACAGGTTGTGGCGACCGACTACGGCATGCAGAATGGCGCTCTGGACATTACGGTGCGCGGGCGACTGGTCCCCTACGCCCTGAAACTCCTGCACATCGACCCCGAACCGACACTGGCGGACCCCATGGCGCAGCAGATCGTGGTGGAGAACCGGGCGCAACTGGCACCCTGGCTGTTCAGCGCAGGGTGAGGATAATTTTCCCGATGTGGGCACTGCTCTCCATGAGCTCGTGCGCCGCCGCCGCATCCTGCAGCGGGAATGTTGCCGCAATCACGGGGCTGATATCGCCGCTCTCCAACCGCGGCCAGATGCGCTCAAGCAATTGAGCGGCGATGGCTGCTTTTGCCTCGGCGGATTGTGGGCGCAAGGTCGAGGCGGTGAGCGTCAACCGCTTCAGCAATATCGGCACGAAGTTGACGGAAGTCTCGAACCCGCCCTGGAACGCGATATTCACGATGCGACCATCGGTGGCGGCCAGACGAATATTGCGGTTGATGTAATCGCCACCCACCATATCCAGGATGACATTCACTCCGGCACCACCGGTGCGCTCCAGCAGCACGGTTTCGAAATCGTCGTTGCGATAGTTCACCGCAAGGTCAGCTCCGAGTTCTACGCAGGCAGCGCATTTCTCGGCGCTGCCTGCCGTGGCGTACACCGTCGCCCCCATCGCACGCGCCATCTGAATGGCGCTGGTGCCGATACCCGAACTGCCACCGTGCACCAGCAGGCTCTCGCCGGCCTGCAATCCCCCGCGCATGAACACATTGGTCCACACCGTGAAGAAGGTTTCCGGCAGGCCGGCGGCGGCAACAAAGTCCATGCCCGCGGGCACAGGCAAACACTGCCCGGCCGGCGCCACGGCCTGCTCCGCGTAACCGCCGCCATTGGTCAACGCACACACACGGTCGCCCACCTGCCAACCGGTCACGCCCGCACCGACAGCTGCCACCTCACCGGCAACCTCCAGCCCCGGCAGGTCCGAGGCGCCGGGGGGCGCCGGGTAAAGCCCCAGGCGCTGCATCACATCGGGCCGGTTTACCCCGGCCGCAAACACGCTGATCAGCAATTCACCGGCCCTGGCAACCGGTGCCTCCCGCTGCGCCGCTTTCAATACAGCCGGTGCCCCGGGCTCACTGATTTCAATGCACTGCATACACGACTCTGCTCCGAAGGCTTATGAGGTGAATTTCTTCATGATATCCACCGGCAGTGGGAAGACAATGGTCGAACTCTTGTCGCCGGCAATTTCCACCAGGGTCTGCAGGTAACGCAGTTGAATGGCTGATTCTTCCGTAGCCAGCATCTTGGCGGCCTCCGCCAGTTTTTCGGCTGCCTCTGCCTCGCCCATGGCGTGAATCACCTTGGCGCGCCGTTCGCGCTCAGCCTCCGCCTGCTTCGCAATTGCACGCACCATGGACTCGTTGAGATCGACGTGCTTGATCTCCACGTTGGCCACTTTGACGCCCCAGGCCTCAGTCTGTTTGTCGAGAATCGACTGGATGTCGTCGTTGAGGCGGTCTCGCTCGGCGAGCATGTCGTCCAGGTCATGCTGGCCCAACACCGAACGCAGGGTGGTCTGGGAAAGCTGGCTGGTCGCCTCCAGGTAGTTTTCCACCTGAATAATGGCCCGCTCCGGGTCTACCACACGGAAGTAGATCACAGCGTTGACCTGCACCGACACGTTATCGCGGGAAATCACGTCCTGCGTGGGCACGTCCATTACCAGCGTACGCAAATCCACCCGCACCATCTGCTGCAGTACCGGAATGATCACGATCAAACCGGGTCCCTTGACCTTGTAGAAGCGGCCCAGCATGAAAATCACGCCGCGCTCATACTCGCGCAGCACCCGGAACATCGACAGCAACAGCACTATCGCCAGCACGATGAAAACGGCACTGAACATCTCGATCTCGAACATCAGGCTTTTCCTTCTGAGTTGATTTCTGCCGACTGTCGGCGAACCACCGCCGTCAGTCCCTCAATTGCCAGCACAACCACTGGCACATCCGCTTGCAGGGGCTCATCGCTGCGCGCATGCCAGAGCTCCCCATCCAGCCATATCCAGGCCTCGCCGTCATGCATGCGTGCCACGCGGGTACTGGTGCCCACCAGCCGCTGCACACCGGTCACCACGGCCCGCTTGCGCGCGCGCAGCACCATCCCCAGGGCAAAGACCAACAGGCCCACACTGAAGACGGTTACCGCCAGCACTATGGGCATCGCCAGTTGATAGGCAGGAAGCGTGGTATCCATCAGCATGATGGAACCGGTAACGAACGCGGCCGCGCCTCCCAGGCCCAGCACGCCAAAACTGGGCGCAAACGCTTCCGCCACCATCAGCGCCACACCGAGCAGGAGCAGCCCCATGCCGGCATAGCTGATGGGCAGCATCTGCATGGCATACAGCGCAATCAGCAGGCTCATGGCTCCGACGATACCGGGCAGGCCAATTCCCGGGTTATAGAACTCTATAACCAGGCCGTAAATACCCAGCAGCAGCAGGATGTAGGCCATATTGGGATTGGTGATCACGGCGAGGAACTCACTGCGCCAGTCCGGCGACTGCTGCACAATTTCCGCCCCCGCCGTGTTCAGCACATGCGCCTCGCCATCGACCTGCACGATGGTGCCATCAACATTCTGCAACAGCAGCGGGAGCGAATCGGCCAGCTGCTCGATAACCCCGGCGGTCAACGCATCTTCCGCCGACAGGCTAACCCCCTCGCGCACGGCGCGCTCCGCCCAGTCGCCGTTGCGGCCGCGCAGCTGCGCCAGGCTGCGAATATAGGCAACCGCGTCATTGACCACTTTGCGTTCCATGGCCGTGCCACCTGCACTATCGGGTGAGGTGGCTTCACCATCCTGTTCCTCGCCCTCGCCCGGCAATTCAGGCAAGCCCCCCCCTCCCAGCTGCACAGGCGTTGCCGCACCCAGGTTGGTGCCCGGTGCCATCGCCGCAATGTGTGTGGCATAGAGAAGATACGTGCCAGCGCTCGCCGCACGGGCGCCGCTGGGGCCCACATAGCCGAGCACCGGCAGCGGCGCGGCCAGCACCGCCTTGATCATGTCGCGCATGGCGCTGTCGAGTCCACCGGGCGTGTCGATACGCAGCACAACGGCTTCCGCGTCGGCGTCGACCGCCCGCTCCAGCGAGCGAATCGTATGATCCGCGGCCGCGGGGCCAATGGCGCCGTCGATATGAATGACCCAGACCTGCGCAGACGCAGCCGGCGCCAGCAAGGCGCAGACCAATGCCAGCAGGCACAGGAGATTGGAGTGATGACGCAGAGGAAGCCTGTTCATGGCACCCAGTATAGTGCAACGCGGGACGCTACGCCGAACTGCGGCCGTGCGCCACGCACTAGGGGTTCAGTAGCCGCAGCTCACCGTTCAGGTGTACGTCCCGCTGAGGAAAGGCGATGACCAGCCCCTCCTCGCGGAACAGCGCCTCGATCTGGAAACGCAGATCACTGCGGATCATGCGCAGCCCGCGCTCCGCGGTCGAATGCACCCAGAAATTCAGTTCGAATTCCAGTGAGCTATCGCCGAAATTATCGAATATCACCAGGGGCTCGGGTACTTTCAAGACATCGGGGTGCTCTTGCGCCACGCGATACATCAGGGTTTCGGTAAGCCGCACGTCGCTCTCATAGGCAACGCCCACACGCACGGCGGTGCGCACCAGATCATCCACCAGTGTCCAGTTGGTCACCGTATTTTCCAGCAGCTGGCTATTGGGTATGAGCAAGTGCACGCCGTCAACGCGACGGATACGTGTGGAGCGCGTGTTGATCGACTCCACAGTGCCGCGCACCTCACCCAACTCAAGAAAGTCGCCGATCTTGATGGGGCGCTCCCACATCAGGATCCAGCCGCTGATGAAGTTGTTGATAATGTTCTGTGCACCGAAACCAAAGCCGATTGCTACCGCGCCCGAGACAAAGGCAAAGGCCGCCAGCGGCACACTCAGCAGGTCCAGCGTGGACATGCCCACAATCGCCATGCCCAGAATGAGATAGGCGCGAAAAGTGAGCTGCACGACATTGGGGTCGATGCTGCGCTTGAGCATGCGTGAACGCAGGAAGCGGCCACTCCACAGCACAAAGAAAATTCCGCCGACCAGCAACGCCAGTACCGTCAGCACCTGCGCCATGGTGATACTGACATCGCCAAAAACGATTAGAGGCACCTGGAGGATTCGGTTAAGCTGTTCCATGCAGAGTTTCCTTGAAGGGTTGCGGATACATGATCAGGGCAAAATTACTCTCTTCGCAAGGGCAGTACCAGACCGGCGACGAAGCGTTGATCGCGCTTTGGCGCGAACAGGAGAACAGTACCCTCTGGCTGGACCTTGAAGGCGAACTCACCGCGGACAGGCAGGAGCTGCTCGCCGCACTCAACTGTGACCGACTGGCAGTGGCCGACTGTGTGCGCACCCGTCACCCGCCGAAAGTCGAAGAATTCGAGCACGACACCTTTATCCTCTTTCGCGGCATGACCAGCCTGGACGACGACCTTGAGCTGCAACCCATGCCGGTGGGGATGTGGGTGGGCAAGCGGCTGCTGATCACCACGCACCCGGGCACGGCGATCAGTGTAAACCACTTCTGGGACCACGAAGAACAGGAGTTGCTACTGAAGACGCCCAATGTACTGGCGTTGCGTATCCTGCACTATGTGGGCGGGCGCTATCTGGAAAAACTCATGGATTTTGAGGATACCCTCGCCGGGCTGGAAGACGCCCTGCTCACAGACCAGACCGATACCGTGATGAAGGAGCTGGTGGTCTACCGCTCCCGGCTGCGCAAGCTGTTGCGCATTTTCAACTACCACGAAGCCCTTGCCGAGCATATTCTCCACAGCGGTACCTCACACCTGGGTTCCGGCAAGGACAAGAGCCACCACGTGCGTCGCGACCTGTTCGACCGCTGCGAACGCCTGCAAACCCTGTGTTCCATGTACTACGAGATCTGCGGTGACCTGGTGGAGAGCCATATTTCCATCAGCTCGCACCAGCTCAACCAGACCATGAAGATTCTCACCATCATCACCGCTATTTTCGTCCCGCTGGGTTTTATCGCCGGCCTGTACGGCATGAACTTCCAGTACATGCCCGAGTTGCAATTCCGCTACGGATACTTCGTGATTCTGGGGCTTATGGCCGTCCTGGCGGTGGGTATGCTCACCCTGTTCCGGCGGGTGCGCTGGCTGTGAGCCTGCAATTCCCCCTTCACGGGCAAGGGCTTTAACGCTATTGTTCAGGCGAGAAAACACTATAACAACAGGTAAATCGTATGCGCCCAGTGAACCTCGCCGACGCCGGCTTCCTGATGATGGAGAAACGCCAGACCCCGATGCACGTTGGCGGTCTGCACCTGTTCAACTACCCCAAGGGAGTCGACCAGCGTAAATTCCTGCAGGAAATTCTCACCGCCCTGCGCACAGAAGAAGCGTATCGGCGCCCGTTCGGTGAGTACGTCACAACCGGCCGCGCCGGACCGCTGCGGCTCTACTGGGAAACCGACGACCATTTCGATATCGACTACCATGTACGACATTCAGCGCTGCCCCAGCCCGGCCGCTACCGCGAGCTCTTCATGCTCGTTTCACGCCTGCACAGTACTCTACTGGACCGTACCCGTCCCCTGTGGGAAACCCACCTGATCGAAGGGCTACAGAACAACCAGTTCGCGTTTTACAGCAAGGTGCACCACGCGGCCACCGATGGCGCCTCTGCGATGCACATGATGAATGCCATGTACTCAAAGAGTGCGCGTACCCGGGCAAGCCACTCCGCGCTCTCACACGAGGCCTATGAACGCTACAAGTCCCAGCGACTGCCTCCGGCACCGGGCCGCATTGAACCACGGGGACGGGAATTGAAAAACGTGTTGGAAGCACTGCGCCAGCAGTACGACACGACCACCAGCCTGATGAGTGCATTCCGTCAATTCGGGGGCGCCTTTTTCGGTCGCAGCGGCGGCCTCTCAGTGCCCTGGCATCAGGTGCCTCGCACGTCTATCAATACCAACGTCACGGGTTCCAGGCGGTTTGTGGCGCAATCCTTTGACTTCGAGCGCGTACGCGGTGTCTGCAAGGCAACCGACGCCACCGTAAACGACGTAGTGCTGGCCATGTGCGCCGGTGCCCTGCGTCGCTACCTCGCAAGCCAGCACGAGCATCCAGCGCACTCCCTGAAGGCCATGGCCCCGGTGTCGCTGCGCGACGACAACGACCTCGACTCGTCCAACGCCGTCGGTTTCATAACAGCCGACCTGGCCACCGACATTGCCGACCCGGAACAGCGTCTGCGCAAGATCCAGGCCTCCATGGCGGCCGGTAAAGACCTGCTGCGCGGCATGTCCCAGCGGGAGGCGACGCTGTTCATGCAGATCACCCAGGTACCGGCCCTGCTCTCATCGGTGCTCGGGCTGGCAGGCCACTTCCCCGCTTTCAGCACTGTCATCTCCAATGTGCCGGGGCCACGCGAGCAGCTTTACTGGAATGGCGCCAGCCTGGAGGGCGTCTATCCCGCTTCCATCGTCTTCGACGGCTTCGCCATGAACATCACTCTGGTCAGCTACCGCAAACAGCTGGACTTCGGTATCGTGGCCTGCCGCCGCTCCATACCGCAAGTACAGCGCATCATCGATTATCTGGAAGAGGCGCTGGTGGAGCTGGAAGAGCTCGCCGGTCTGCGCACAGCACCGCGGCGCAAACCGCCAACCAGAGCGAAGTCGTCAGCCGCCACCAAGCCCAAGAACAAGCCTGCAGCCAAAGCTAAAGCCGGCAAGGCTGCCACCAGGAAACCGGCTGCGCGCGCCAAACCATCGCGAGTCAGCAAACCCAAACTGGCGGGCACCGCTAACGCAAAAGGATGACACGGGAACAATGAGTAAACAGATACTGATTGGTGGGAACACCGACACGCAATGCGGGCTGTTGCCACGCTACGCCAACCGCCACGGCCTCATCGCCGGCGCCACCGGAACCGGCAAAACGGTGACCCTGCAATGTCTGGCGGAGAGTTTTTCCGACCGCGGCGTGCCGGTGTTCATGGCAGATGTAAAAGGTGACCTGTCAGGCATCAGCCAGGCAGGCACACCCCACCCCAAGGTGGATGAGCGCAACCAGCGCATCGGCATTACAGACTACCAGCAGCGCGGCTTCCCCGTGGCGTTCTGGGATGTCTTCGGCGAACTCGGCACGCCGGTACGCACGACTGTGACTGAAATGGGGCCCGCCCTGCTCACCCGCCTGCTCGACCTGAACGACACCCAGGAAGGCGTGATGAACGTGGTGTTCGAATTCGCCGACAGCGAAGGACTGCTGCTGGTGGATCTCGCGGACCTGCGCACCACACTGGAATACCTCGCCGAGCACGGCTCGGACCTCGGGGCGGGATATGGGGTGGCCAAGGCCTCGGTGAACGCCATCCTGCGCCGACTGCTGGTGCTGGAGCGCGAGGGTGGCCGCGCGTTCTTCGGCGAGCCCTCACTGGTGCTCAGCGATTTCATGCAAACCACCCGCGACGGACGTGGCGTTATCAACCTGCTCGCCGCCAACACGCTGATCCAGAGCCCGCGCGTTTACTCTACCTTCCTGCTCTGGCTGCTCTCGGAGCTGTTCGAAACGCTTCCCGAACTGGGCGATCCGGAGCAACCGGTGCTGGTGTTCTTTTTCGATGAAGCACACCTGTTGTTTCGCGACGTGCCACGCGCACTGCTGGAAAAAATCGAGCAGGTTGTGCGCCTTATCCGCTCCAAAGGTGTCGGCGTCTACTTCATCAGCCAGAGCCCCAGCGACATCCCGGATGCGGTGCTGGGGCAGCTGGGCAATCGCATTCAGCACGCGCTGCGAGCTTATACGCCGCGGGAACAGAAGGCGGTGCGCGTGGCCGCGCAGTCCTTCCGCGCAAATCCGGCGCTGGACACGGTCACTGCCATTACCGAGCTGGGCGTGGGCGAAGCGCTGGTGTCCATGCTGCAGGACAAGGGTATTCCCGCCCCGGTACAGCGTGTGCTGATCCGCCCCCCCTGCTCCCGCATGGGCCCTGCGACTGCGCAGGAGCGCGCCGCTGTACTGGGACACGACCCCAATCAGCGCATCTACGCCAACGCGGTGGACCCGCGTTCCGCTCATGAGGTGTTGCGCGAAAGAATCGAAGCCGCCAGCGCGCAACAAGCAGCAGATGCGGGAAAGAAGCGCGACAAATCTACCACCCGCAGTTCGAGTGGACGCCAGAGCACCAGTGAAGCGTTTATCAAGAGCATGGCGCGCAGTCTCGGCTCTGCCGCCGGCAGCAGCCTGGGGCGCAAACTGTTTCGCGGGCTGCTCGGCTCCCTGCTCAAGTGAGCCGCCCGCGGCGCGCCTGATGGAACTCTCCTTTGGTTCCAGCGGTCTACTGTTGACAATCGCCCTGTCATCGCCTGCGCGCTGCCGCGCGTAACAACCGCGACCTATTTCACAGGAGAGCTCTCATGCGCAATACCGCCAGGCTGGCAGCCATGCTGCTGGTTTCACTCATCACCGCCACGGCGGGCCATGCTCGCTCGGCCTACGCGCCCGACAAGGAAAATCTGGCCGTCGCGACCTTTGCCGGCGGCTGTTTCTGGTGTGTCGAGGAAGGTTTCGAGAAAATACCCGGCGTGGTGGAAGCCGTTTCCGGCTACAGCGGCGGCAAGGAAACCAATCCCAGCTACGAACAGGTCTCCGCGGGCCAGACCGGTCACACAGAAGCGGTACAGGTGTACTACGACCCCGCGGTAATCACCTACGAAGGCCTTGTAGAAGGCTTCTGGCGTTTCGTGGACCCCACCGACAGCGCCGGACAATTCGTTGACCGCGGACGCCAGTACCGCCCGGCCATTTTCTACCATTCACGGGAACAGCAACGTATCGCGCAAACATCGCGGGATGCGCTGGAGGCCTCGGGTCGTTACGACGAACCGGTTGTGATTGAAATAGCGCCCTTCACGACCTTCTACGATGCCGAGACCTATCATCAGGACTACGCCAGCAAGAATCCGCTGCGTTACAAGTTCTACACCTTCAACTCCGGCCGCTATCAATTCATTGACCGGGTGTGGGGCGACGACCAGACGCTTGATTTCTCGCGTTTCCAGCCCAGCACAAACAGTGAAGGCAAACAGGCCGGTTTCGATCCCGCAACCTTCACGCGCCCGTCGGACGCCGCCTTGCGACAGCAGCTGAGCGCAGAACAGTTTCGCGTAGCGCGCGAGGGCGGTACCGAGCGCGCGTTCAACAACCCCTACTGGGATGAGAAACGTGCCGGTATCTACGTCGATATCGTTTCCGGCGAACCGCTGTTCTCCTCTCGGGACAAGTACGTTTCGGGAACCGGTTGGCCGAGCTTTACCCAACCCATCTCGGGCGACAGCGTTGTAGAGAAAGATGACAGCAGTTTTTTCATTTCGCGCACCGAGATACGCAGCCGCCATGCCGACTCACACCTCGGTCATGTATTTGACGATGGCCCTGCACCGACTGGCCTGCGCTACTGTATGAATTCGGCTGCCATGCGCTTTATCCCGCTTGAGGAGATGGCCGCGCAAGGCTACGGCGACTACATTGCTGCCGTTACCGGCGAGGGGTAACCCAAGCAATGGAGCAGCGCCAACCCCAGCCGCCCCTGAGCAGCACGCCGCTCACGAGCTACCAACGACTGCCCTGGGCACTCTGCACCGCCATTATCCTGCTGCAGTGCAGTTTCTGGGCGGCCGGTGTCACCGGGGGGCTGTGGAAAGCTGTGCTGGCCGCGCTGGAAATGGCCCTGCTCGGTGGCTTGCTGTGGAACGGCTGGCGCATTCACAGGTGGGTATACCGCACCAGCAAGGCACAAGCGCGCTCGTGTGCGGTCGCCGACCTGACGGTGTTCGGGCTGGCTGTCTGCCTGCTTGGCGACGCCGTGAACCGCAATGTGCCCGCGCGTTTTTACAGCTACGACAACGTTGTACAGCACAGCTACCTGGCGGATTCCGTCTGGTTCTTTTTCCCCGGTTATGCGCTGCTGATCGCAGCCGTGTGGCTGGCGACTGCAGGCCGAGTTAGCCCCGTGTGGCGGGCTCTGTCATTGGCCGTGGCCGCTGCCGGTGGCGGCTTCGCATTCAGTCAGGTACTGCTGCCCGGCACTGCGACCTACATCGCCTGGCTGACGGGCGCCTATTCAGTCCTGATTGCACTCATGCTGCCCTGTGCACTTTGGATCTGGCTGGCGTTTGGCCGCAGCGGCCGCTGGGTGGCGCTTGGTGCTGCATTGGCCACAGCAGCCGATGGCCTGATCGGCCAGTTCTGGCTCTACGGCAGTGGTTACTACCCGGGCATCGCCTACGCCAACTTCATGCTCTACTTTGTTTCCCAGGCCCTGCTGCAACAGTTGCCGCTGCTGGCTCAGAACTCGTATTCCAGTACCCCGCGCAGGGTGTAGTCTGCCGTGGTGGCATCCAGCCCCCACACCACGCCCGCTTCCCAACGCAGCGCTTGACGGCTTCCCAAACGGGCCACGCCCTGTAACATCGGGCCGAGTGCGCGGGTATCCTCGCCAAGGTACAACTCAAGCGCAGGCTCGAGCAACGGGGAGTGCCGGTAGCGCGCCTGCAATGCGACGGCGGTTTCGAACTCGTCTTCGATATCGTCACCCCATTCATAGATCACACCAAGATTGGCGGTTGCGCTGAAGCGCCCCAGTTCGCGCTCCAATAACAGTGTGGTCGCGTACTCCCAGATCTCTTCGTGCCGGTATTTTTCCAGTTCGAACAGCACGCCGTAATCGAGCAGGAATTCACCCTGCTCCGAGAGTTGCCACAGCGCCTCCAACTCCCAGGCGTCAACACTGAAGGCACTATCACTGCCTTCGCGTCCTATCAGGTAAGCCTCGGCAAACAGAAATTCCGACACCGCCCGACCCAGGCCCACGCGATGTGTCGACTGACGCGCTTCGACGCTGGACGGTGCGTTGTGCGCCTGCACCGCGCGCCACTCCAGCTCCCACTCAAGCTGCTCTACGTAGGGGTGATACACTTTGTCCACAACGCTGCCATCCGCCAGCACCCCGGCAGACGATGAAATGCCCATCATCAGGGATATTCCCCAGCGGTTAATCCTGAACTGCATGTTTCGCCCTCCCCGTACTGCCCCACCACAGCGCAATACCCGCCAGCAGCAGACAGCCCAGGTAAAGGCTCACCTGCAGCGGACCGGGGGTCGCTTCGTAACCCAGTACCGCGTAAAGCAATTCGCCCACAAACGACTGCTCACTGAGCAGTGCCGAGCTGTCCCACAGCGGGGACTGGTCCGGCAGCCAATCGACTTGCTCCAGCAACATCGTGGCCTGCATGATCATCCCCGCGCCAATCAGTGCCAGCGTGGCGCAGCAGGCCGGCAGCGTCCAGCGCTGGGGCACGGCCCGCAGGGCACCGTAGACCAACACGCCAGCGCTGATACCGATCCCCATGCCCAGCGCACTACCCGCCCACACGGCAGCGGCGTGTTCGCCGAGTGCAGCAAAGGCCCGCACATAGATATGAATCTCGGCGCATTCGCGCACAATGGCGCAGGTGATTGCCAGCGTCATCAACAAGGTCAGCCATTGCCGTTGTCCCTCGGCGCTACAAGCGAGCACAAGAATAGGCAGCAACAGCAGGTACACGCCGGCTTGCAGACTGGCGTTGAGCACTTCCTGGCCAGCACCGTCCAGGGCATCGGTAATCACCGCCAGAAACGAGGCGTACAACGCCACACCAATAGCCGCCAGCGGCAGCGCCAACCAGAGCCAGCGCTGCCCCAGATGTACCGAACGCGCCAGCGCCAACAGTGCACTGACCAGTACCGCTGCCTCGAGCACCTCCCGCAACACGATCACCACCGAATTAAGAAACACGTTGACGCCTCATTCAACCACCACCCTGCCCTGCGCCGTGCGCGGGTTGAACTCGCCAAAAAACGGGTAGACACCAGGAGCGAGGGGCCCGATGAATATATTGGCCTTGTTGCCGCCGAGAATGACTTTTTCGCGATTGAGCTCGTAACTCTCGAACTCCTCAGGAGTAGCGTCGCGGTTGTACACCACGAGCTTCACCTTGGTATTGGCCGGAATACTGATTTCCTCCGGAATGAAAAGATGATCGCGTATCTCCAACTCAATAACCGGCGTTGCTGCCTGCGCCGCATTGACCACCAGCAGACACAAGGTCACAGACAGGTATCGGCAGAAAATTCTCACACGGATACCACTGTGCTGGGAAAGCGCACAACAACCGCCAGGCCGCTGCCCAGCGGGCTATCCGCGAGCTGCACCTGCGCACTGTGCAACTGCACAATATGCTGGGTGATGGCCAGCCCAAGCCCGGCGCCTGATATGTCTTCGCCTGCTCGTGCACCCACCCGGTAAAACCGCTCAAACACACGCTGCCGCTCGCTGGATGGGATCCCGGGGCCGCTATCGGCCACTTCAAGTGTTGGCGTGCCATCGCGGTAGCCAGCAAATACCGTAATTTCACCACCCGCCGGGGTATATTTACGCGCGTTATCGAGCAGGTTGCGTATAAGAATGGCGAGCATTGTTTCATCACCCTGCATCGTCGCAGGCTCGCCCTGCAGGGAGAGCGACTGCTGACGCGCCTCGAATGCCGGCCACAATTCTGCCGTTACCCGCTGTGCCAATGTGTGCAGGTCGATGGCGTGAAAGTTCGCCGTGATCAATTCCGGCTGTGTGCGCGCAAGGTCCAGCAGCTGTTCGACCAGGTGATGCATGCGTTCGATGCCCTCGTTGGCGTGCTGCAGGGCACTGCTTCCCGCGGGAACCTCGCTTTCGAGATTGTGCAGATGAATCTTCAGCGCGCTGATGGGCGTGCGCAATTCATGCGCCGCATGGGAAGCGAAATGTTTTTCCCGCTGCAGTGCAGCTGCCAGGCGCAGCAGAAGCCCATTGGTAGAGCTGATAACCTGCTGCAGCTCGGCCGGCGGATCCGCGTAGTCCAGGGGCGCCAGATCATCACTCGCCTTGCGATTGATCTGCGCACTGAGTTCGCGCAGAGGTGCAAGGCCCCAACCCACCAGCACCCAGATCAGCAGTGCCGCAACCGGTAGCCAGAGCAGCAGGGGGATGACCGACTCCAGCACAACGCTCTCCGCCAGGGTGTGGCGAACATCCGCGCGCTCTGCCACCATTCCCCAGCGCTGCCCGCCCATCGAGACCGTCAGGGTGCGCCAGCGAAAGCCGTCGAAATTGGCATAGCGATAGCCCTCCTCGAACGCAGTAACAGGCGACTCCGGTGCCGCAGCCGAGCGCAACACGGGGTGTTCACCGTCCCATATCTGGAAAACAAATCCCTCCACGCCGCCACCCAACGTTTGCCCGCTGCTTTCACTGGCACCCAGGCCAACGAGAATTTCCGCTGAATATTGCAGCTGCGCATCCAGCAGAGCTTCGGCCTTGTCCATGCTCGCGCGATAGCCATTCAGCGCCGCGACAAACGACACCAGCGTAAACGCAGCAACCAGCATGGTAACCAGCGAACGACGAATGGACTTCATTGCCGTGGCACGGTGTAACCAATACCCCGTACGGTCTTGATAAAGTCGTCCGGGAGCTTCTTGCGCAAGTGGTGGATATGCACCTCCAGTGCGTTGCTGCTGACTTCTTCGCCCCAACTGTACAGACGCCCCTCCAGCGCTTCACGAGTCAGCACTTTGCCCACACTTTCCATCAGCGCTTTGAGCAGCATGTACTCGCGGCGCGGCAGGTCGACCGGCTGTACGCCGATCAATACCGTATGCGCAGCCGTATCGAGCGCAACAGCGCCAACCGTGAGGCAGCTGTTGGAAGCAGCGCTGGACAGACGTCGCTCAATCACCCGCAAGCGGGCGGCAAGTTCCTTTACGTCAAACGGCTTGGCCATGTAGTCATCGGCGCCGCGATCCAGTCCGCGCACTTTATCCTCGGCACCGTCGCGCGCGGTCAACAACAACACTGGCAGGCTGCGATTGGTTTCGCGCAGCGCACTCAGTACCTGCAAGCCGTCCATGTCGGGGAGGCCGAGATCGAGCACTACCATGTCGGGCGGCTCGGCACGGACTGCAGCCAGGGCGTGGGCTCCGCAAGCGACATGATTTACGGCAAAACCTTCACGGCTTAACGCCGCCTGCAGGCCTGCCGCGAGTGATCTGTCGTCTTCAACCAGAAGGATACGCATGGACTTAGTCTACTCGCCGACTCCCTTGCCAGCCAGCGCATGGCGCCGAATCACCGGCAACTGTTTCACCAGTGATTTCTCTACCAGAGAAGGAAACAGACCATTGAGTTTGATGAAAAATCGCTCCGGCCAACCGACGAAGCGCAGGCCACGGCCCGAGTGCAAGAGCGCCAATAATTCCCTGGCTACACGCTCGGGTTCATCTACCGCAGTACCCAGCTCCGCGTTCATCGCGGCCGTGGGCCCGGCATTCATCTCCGTTGCCGTGGCCCTGGGAGCCAGGTAATGCAGCGTGACCCCAGTGCCGGACAGCTCCCGACGCAGTGCCTCGGTGAGCCCCCGCAGACCGAACTTGCTGGCGCTGTACGCGGCGTATCCCGGAAAACCGATGCTACCGAATGCGGAACCGACGTTGACGACCCAGCCACCGCGCGCCTGCAGAATGGGCAATAAGCCCTGCACCAGAAGCATCGGCACCATCAGGTTCAGTTCCAGCGTCTGACGCCACTGGGCCTCAGTCTGCTCGGCAAACAATCCGAAATGATTCACCCCGGCATTATTGATCAGCCCGTCCGCTTCCTGCCCTGCCGCGATCACGGCTGCGCGGCCCTCGTCGCTGGCGAGGTCGGCCACCACGATGCGATGCCCTTCACCGGGAAGCGTCTTGCTGAAGGCTTCCAGCACCTCGCCATTGCGTGACACCAGGATCAGCGCAGCGCCCGCCTGTGCCAACGCCCGTGCCGATGCCTGGCCGATACCACCCGCCGCTCCCGTGAGTACAATACGTTTACCTGCGACACGCATAGCGCCCCCTACGCCGCCAGACGCTGTGCCTGATCGGCGCTGACGCTGCGGAACACGTCCGCGTATAGATGATAGAAAATTCTGGCACAGTGCAGGATCTGTCGCTGATCTTCAGGCGGCTCAATGCGATTCATCAGGTTTTCGAAGAACTGTACGTGCTCGATATCCAGCGCACCATGGGAGCGCAGATAGCTGAACGCCTTGCGCGGCAGGCCGGTCGACCCTGCGATAGCATCCGCAGCGCTGTCGGCGACACGAATGGATGTACCCTCAAGTACGTGGACCATGCCGAAGAACCCCACCGGATTGACTCTATCAATCACGTGGTAGGCATAGGCTACCATCAGTTCTGTGGCACGGTTGGGCGTGCTCATGCGGGCGCGGTCGCGGTCGTAGCCACAGGCTTCGATGTCGTTGAGAATCCACTCCTGATGGCCGATCTCTTCTTCGACGTACTCGGCGAGCGCCGTGCGCAGCCACTCCTTTTCCGACGGCATGCGCGAGCCGGCAGCCATCAGCAGGGGCACCGTGTGGCGTACATGATGGTAGGCCTGCACCAGAAATGCGACATAGCGCTCAGTGGTCAACTGCCCCCCCAGTGCATCCTGCACTAGCGGGGTAGCAACAAGCGCCTCCCGCTCGTCGCGGGTGCTGTCCTGCAGGGTTTGGAAAAAACCATTGCCTGATGTGTTCATGGTGCCAAGCACTCCTTTTCGGGTAAATAACACTGGGCAAGGCGCGCCGCAAATTGCTCCGCAATGCGTGCCCTACAGGGCCGCCCATTTTCCGTAAGCAATCCGTTGTCCGCAGACAACGGGGATGCCAGGCGGATCCAGTCCTGCACGCGGGCGTAGTCCGGTAGCGCTGCATTCGCCGCCTCGATACTTGCGTTAATCTGGGCGTTACTGATGTCCTGGCGCGCAGGGTAAACGAGAGCCACGCAATAGGGACGAGCGTCACCCAGTACCACGGCCTGTAACAGGCAACCGTCGGCAAGCAGCTCGCTTTCCACCCATTCCGGGGAAATATTACGTCCATAGCTGCTGATCAGCAGGTGTTTGCGCCGACCGGATACCGTCAGGAAGCCCCGGGTATCCAGCTGGCCGAGGTCACCGGTTGCCACCGGCCCTGACCCCCAGCTCGCAGGGTCGCCCAGGTAACCCAGAAAGCGATTTCCGTCGACCATGAGCTCACCGTCTCGCACGCTGACCTTTACATGCGGCAGGACGCGACCACTGCTTCCCGCATGGTCCGCAGCCGGCGTGTTGAGGCTGACCACTGAGGCACATTCAGATAATCCATAGCCCTCGTACACCGGCAGGCCCCCCTCGCGTACCCGATGCAGTAGTTCCGGCGCCACCCGCGCACCGCCCACGGCGACAAAAGCCAGTGCAGGCGGAGGCTGCCAGCCGGCCCGCAAGGCCCGGTCAAACAGCGTAAGCAATTGTGGAATCACAATCAGCGTGTGCGGGTTCCATCGCGATATGGCTGACAGCAGTCGCTGAGCATCGACACCCGAACTGCCCGCCAGCCCCAACTCCGTGGGCGCAGACAGGATGATGCTGCCACCCGCGAGCAACGGCATATAAACGCCGGCAATATTCTCCAACAGCGTACTCAGCGGCAGGATCGACAAGTGGCGAGGGGCTGAGAGCCCAACAGCAGCCTGCAGCGACTGCGCCACGCGCAAGCACTGTTGCGTCGAGAGACAAACCCCCTTGGGGCTACCGGTGGAGCCGGAGGTGAAGGTGATTTTCGCCGTACCTGGCGGGATCGCGCCACCGGCGTTCGTGGCAAGCGGTGCCATAGTCAACCCGGTGAACAGGGCTTCGTGACGGCCTGCTATAGCCACCCCCGACAGTGCGTCACGTAGTGCGTCAAGTAGTCCGGCACTGACCACAATTGCCTCCGCGCCGGACGCCTCAAGCACATGCGCACGCTGGCTGGCACTGAAAAATGTAGGCACCGGCACCAGGCAAACACCCGCCACTTGTGCAGCCAGATCAACGCGAACCCAGTTGGGCGCATTGTCTGCCAGCAGCGCGAGCCGCCGGACACCCCGCGCACGGAACACCCCCGCCAATTGCTCCACGTCATGCCAGAGCGCCGCGGCGCTCACCGCCTCATGCCCGTCATCCAACACGGTGGACTGTGGCTGCTGCGCCGCGCGGTGCGCCAGTGCTGCAGTGAGTACGTTCACCCGGCGTGGTTGCGGATAGTGGTGGCAAGGGCCGATATCATGGCCGCATGGCGCTCAAGCTCAGCGGCCATCGCCGGACGCGCGCAAGCCTGCTGGTGGGTGAGCAGCATATCGCCGATCATCACCTGCGGGTCACCCTCGTAATAGCGACCCCAGTCTTGCGCCGCGCCACCCAGACGCTCCGGTCGGGCCGGAGCCACGGCCTGCGGCGTAAAGCCGCTGCGACGGATAGACAGACGCACCGCACGATTGGCAGCGAAAACCAGATAGCGGATGCCGGCCGCATGAATTGCAGCCGTTACCAGTACATACAGTAAAGCGCCCTGCCCCGGCGCAGAGGCGGCCAGATTACCCAGCTCCAGAATATCGCCGCGACAACTGGCACCGCCGTGCAGCGTATCCACAGCAGCGGTGACAGGCACATCCAGGTACTGCTCGCAAAACAGAGCGCCGTGGTTGCCGCTGCGCAAACCGAGTGCGGCAAACAGGGTTCCCTCCCGCTCCAGGCTGCAAAGCAGGGGCAGAAACGACAACACGCGCGCATCCCAGGCTGCCTGGAACACACTGGAAATATAACGCTCGACACGCTCACGCCGGGGATCAAGTCCCTCACAAGCATTCAGCATGAACGGTTCCGTCACCGGCGCGGTGGCCTGCAGTACCGTCAGTGTGCCGCCGCCCAGGGCGTTATGCAGAGAAGCTGTCACAGGCCTACCTCACAATGCTCTCGATGAAGTGCAGTGTGAGGTGCGAAACTTAGAGAAACCTTAACACATGGAAGATTTCTCTACTCCAGTGCAGCCCTAGTGTCGCTTGCGCCGCCGCTGCGGCTTGGTTACCGCCGCCGGGGTTTTAGGATAGCGCGGCAACTTGCCCCCCGAAAGGTAGCGGTGTATCGACTCCTGCGAGCGGATCATGGCCCCTTTTGCGCGCCGCGGCACATAATCGTTCACCTGATGCTGGTCGATGATGCGCGCCTTGACGTTGTCGTGCCACTGCTGATCGAGAATATCCTGCAATACCCGCTGTGCCGCCGGATCACGGATGGGGCACAGCACCTCAACCCGGTAGTCGAGATTGCGCGTCATGAGGTCGGCGGAGCCCAGCAGGTAGCGAGGATTGCCACGGTTGTAGAACACGTAGGCACGAGGGTGCTCCAGGAAACGGTCGACAATACTGATCGCCTCGATGTTCTCGGAAATCCCGCGCACACCCGGCAGCAGTGAGCACATGCCGCGAATAATCAGCTTGATCGTTACGCCCGCATCGGACGCCTCATACAGTTTCATCACTAACTGGTTGTCGACCAGGTTATTGCACTTGAGAGTCATCTCGGCGCGGTAACCGGCACGCGCGTTGGCAATTTCCTGTTCTATAAGATGCATGAGGCCAGGCCGCGTACTGTGGGGCGACACCAGCAGGGTTCGGTAGCGCGGGCGCTTGTAGGTGAACTGCAGGAAATCAAACACATCGTAGATGTCGCGGCCGATATTCTGGTCGTAGGTCAGCAGGGTGAAGTCGGTGTACAGGCGGGCGGTCTTCTCGTTGAAGTTACCCGTGCCGATATGACTGTAATAGCGCACCTGGCCCTCTTCACGGCGCTCGATGAGCAGCAGTTTGCTGTGCACCTTGAGACCCGGGATACCGAAAATCACATCGATACCGTTCTCGGTCAAACGCTGTGCCCAGCTGATATTCGCAGCTTCGTCAAAGCGTGCCGCCAGCTCCACCACGGCGAGTACGCGCTTGCCGTTCTGCACGGCATTGACCAGTGCATCAATCACGCGGGAGACCTTGGCAACCCGGTACAAACAGATCTTGATGGTCGACACGGTGGGGTCCAGTGCGGCCGTCTTGAGCAAATCGATAATGTAGTCGAACGGATGGTAAGGGTAGTAAAGGAACACGTCCCGTTCGCGAATGTTGTCGAACAGGCTGCCTGGCTGGTCCAGGCGCGGCAGGCGAATGGGCGGCAGGGGGCGGAATTCCAGGTACTTCGGCCCGACGTTGGGAAAGGACATGAAATCCTTGGAATTGTGGTAACGCCCGCCTGGAATCAGGCTGTCGTATTTACCAAACCCGAAGCGCGAGCAGAGATAGTCCAGCAAACGCTGTGGCATGGCGGCGTCGTAGACAAAGCGCACCGCTTCTGCCTTGCGCCGTTGTTTGAGGCTGGTCTCCATTTTGTCGATCAGGCTCTCGGTGATACCCGGGTCGATCTCCAGCTCGGCATCGCGCGAAAATTTAAAGCAATAGGCCGCCGTTTCGTCGATGTGGAACACGCCGCGAAACATCTGCGGCAGGCAGAAGCGGATGACGTTGTCCAGCGCGATAAACACCTTGCCCGCACGCCCCTTGCGCTTGGGTATCTGCACGAAGCGGTCCAGCCGGTCCGTGGGCACTTCCACCACCGCGTAGTTGTAGTCCTCACCGGAGCGTATATCCAGCGCCAGATAGATGGACTCATCGTTCAGTGCCGGGATCGCCTGCCCATCGCGCAACAAAATGGGCTCCAGCTCCGGCAACACCGTGCGCGTGAAATAGGCCTGCACAAACGCTGCCTGCCCCGCGTCCAGCTGACGTTCGTTGACCATGTAGATCTGGCGTGCCCGCAAATCGCGCAACACCACGTTGTAGGTTTTTTCGAAGTGCTTCTGCAGTTCCACCACCCGCTTGACGATGGCCGCTAGCAGATCCTTGGCCCGCTGTTTGGAGGCGGCATCGGAAACGGTTATCAGCCGGCGCACCTCCGCCACGCGCACGCGGAAAAATTCATCCATGTTGTTGGAGAAAATACCCAGGTAGCGCAGCCGCTCGATGACCGGCACGGTTTCATCAGCCGCTTCCTGCAACACCCGCGCATTAAAGGACAGCCAGCTGATTTCCCGCGGAATGAACAGATTCTCGTCGAGGTCCGCCAGACGTCTCTGCAGGGAATTGTGGGGGTCCGCCATTTCGTCACCTGCCCGCAGGCAGCCTCAATAAAAAGGTGCCAGTCTAGCGCGCCCGCAAGCGCAGTAAAGCCGCTTTGTGGACGCTGTTGATGAAACTTTTATGACAGCCGTTCAGGCGTAGAACCAGTAGGCCACAACAATTGCAGCCACAATGCCCGCGGCGTCCGCGGCAAGCCCGCAGCCCAGTGCGTGACGCGCGCGACGGATGCCCACCGCACCAAAGTAGACCGCCAGGGTATAGAACGTGGTTTCAGTGGAGCCCTGCAGCGTGGCGGCCAGGCGCCCCTGGAATGAATCGACGCCGAAGGTGTTCATGGTATCGATCATCATGGCGCGCGCCCCGGAGCCGGACAGGGGCTTCATCAAGGCCGTTGGCATCGCATCTACCCACAACGTATCCATGCCCAGGGCGTCCACCCCACTCCGCAGCAGCATCAGCACCTGGTCGAGGGCACCGCTGGCGCGGAACACGCCGATTGCCACCAGCATGGCCAGCAGGTAGGGAATAATGCCGATTGCCGTCTCGAAGCCCTGCTTGGCACCCTCGATAAACGTGTCATAAACGTTGACGGCTCGCCGATGCGCAACCACCAGAAAAAGAACAATCAGGCTCACGATCAGCAGGTTGCTGACAAGGCTGGACTGGCGCTGTAACTCCTCGGCACCGAGCGTCGAGAACCAGCCCACCAACGCCAGCAGCACAGCGAAAGCACCACCCAGAAATCCCAATACGACGGTGTCGCGCAGGCGAATACGTTGCACCCAGGCGGTGACCAGCAACCCGGCCAGCGTTGAGCAGCTGGTCGCTATCAGAATGGGAATGAACACCGCGGCGGGGTCTGCCGCACCCATCTGCGCCCGGTAGAGCAGAATAGTCACCGGGAACAGTGTTACCGAAGAGGTATTAAGCACCAGAAACAGTATCTGCGCGTTCGTCGCCACATCGGGCTGTGGGTTCAGGGTTTGCAGGTCTTTCATAGCCTTGATACCCAGGGGCGTGGCGGCGTTGTCCAGCCCCAGAATATTCGCCGAGAGGTTGAGCGTCATGGAAGAAATGGCCGGGTGACCGCGTGGCACCTCCGGCATCAGCCGCGTGAACAGCGGCGAGAGCAAACGCGCCAGACGATCGACCAGGCCGGATGCCTCACCCACGGCGACCACGCCCAGCCAGAACGCCATCAGGCCGATCAGCCCGATAGCCAGTTCCACCGCCAATCCCGCCATGTCGAACAGGCTGGAAACCATGCGCTGGAACACGGCCGCATCGCCAGCCACCAGCCATTGCACCAGCGCAGCCAGGAAGGCGAGCAGGAAAAACCCGAGCCAGATACGGTGCAGCATCAGCCGGGATGCCGCGCGAGAAAATCCAGCACTCGCTGCGCGGTGGGCTCAGGATGTTCCAGCGGAAACAGGTGCCCCCCCGGCACGCTGTGCAGCTCTGCCTGCGGTTGCAGGCATGCCCAGCGCTGCAGCCCGGCGGCGGACAGAATGTCCGAGTGTTCGCCGCGCAAGCCCAGTGTGGGCAGGCGCAGGCGCAACAGCCGCGGCCACACCAGCGGCAGCGAGGAATAGACGGCGGCCTCCCATGCCGGGGAGTAGGCAAGTTCCCAATCACCCTCTGGCGCTTCGCGTACCCCGGCGCGCATGTAGTCCCACAGTACCTCGTCGGACAAGCCGCTGTAGGCACGTTTTTCGCGGTGGAACGCGTAGGCCTGCTCCACACTGGGGAAACGGTCGGGACGGCCCAGCGCGCGGCGCACCATGGGAATTTTCCGCAGGCGGCCCAGGGGCGTCAGGTTCAGCCCCAGGGCCAGGCGTGTGGGCATGAATACGGGGTCCAGCAGCACCAGGCCACGGAACAGCTGCGGGCGCTTGCGCGCCGCCAACATGGCCACCACGCCACCCAGAGAGTGTCCCATCATCCACACCGGCTCCGTGAAACAGGTCTCCAGTGTGTGAATGAGGTCATCGGCAAACAGCCGCCAGTTGGCGCGCACGGGGGCCGGTTCACGCGACCACAGCGGCCGGTGACGGTAGCCGTGCACGGTGAAGTGTTCGGCGAGCGGTGCCAGCAGGCTCTGGTAGCTGCCCGGGGGATAACCATTGGCGTGTGCAAAAACCAGTGCGTCGCCCCGGCCGCCGAACGATTCCAACCTTTCCTGCATGCTGTATTACGCCTCCCAACCATCGCCTCAAAGCGGCTTCGCCGTGGTGGCGCCAGCCTAATGTAAAACCGCGCGCTTGTCCTGCTCTGCACTGCGACTTACCATGGCAGCCTGCATTTACACAGGGAGTTGCCGATGAAAACCCGTGCCGCCGTTGCCTTTGCCGCTGGCAAACCATTGGAAGTGATTGACGTCGACCTGGAGGGCCCGCAAGCGGGCGAAGTACTGGTGGAAATGATGGCCACCGGCATCTGCCACACCGATGCTTTCACGCTGTCCGGTGATGACCCCGAAGGCGCATTCCCTGCCATTCTTGGCCACGAAGGCGCCGGTATTGTGCGTGAGGTGGGTGCCGGTGTGAAATCGGTAAAGCCGGGCGACCACGTTATCCCGCTCTACACCCCCGAGTGCCGGGAATGCAATTTCTGCCTGCATCCGAAAACCAACCTCTGCCAGGCGATTCGGGAAACCCAGGGCCGCGGGGTAATGCCCGATGGCAACAGCCGCTTTTCGCTAGACGGCAAGCCCCTGCTGCATTACATGGGCTGCTCCACCTTTTCCAACTTCAGCGTCATGCCTGAAATCGCTGTCGCCAAGGTGCGCGAAGATGCCCCCTTCGACAAAATTTGCTACATCGGCTGCGGTGTCACCACCGGCGTTGGTGCCGTGGTCTATCGCGCCAAAGTCGAGCCCGGCAGCAATGTGGTGGTATTCGGCCTCGGTGGCATTGGCCTGAACGTTCTACAGGGTGCACGCCTGGTCGGTGCCAATCGCATCATCGGCGTGGACCTCAACCCGGAGCGCGAGGCACTGGGACGCAAGTTCGGCATGACCGACTTCATCAACCCGAAACAGGTCCCCAACGTGGTAGAGGCCATTGTCGAACTCACTGGCGGCGGTGCCGACTACAGTTTCGAGTGCATCGGCAACGTCGACGTCATGCGTCAGGCGCTGGAGTGCTGTCACAAGGGTTGGGGTGAGTCCTATATCATCGGTGTTGCCGGCGCGGGCAAGGAGATCGCCACGAGGCCCTTCCAGCTGGTGACCGGCCGCTCCTGGCACGGCGTTGCCTTTGGTGGCGCGCGCGGCCGTACGGATGTGCCGCAAATCGTTGACTGGTACATGGACGGCAAGATCAACATCGACGACCTGATCACCCACACCATGCCGCTGGACGACATCAACCGCGGCTTCGACCTGATGCACGGCGGTGAGAGCATCCGCTCGGTCGTGATTTACTGAGGACGGAGAGAAAACAGTGGAGATTATTGCCGAACACCGCACCTTTGAGGGTCGCCAGTTGCGCTTTGAGCATCAGTCGGCAACCCTTGCCTGTCGCATGCAGGGTGCCCTTTACCTGCCGCCTCAGGCCGAGCACGGCCCGGTGCCGGTGCTCTACTGGTTATCCGGCCTCACCTGCACGGATGAGAACTTCATCCACAAGGCCGGTGCCCAGCGCTACGCGGCAGAGCATGGGCTGGCCATCGTCTGCCCCGATACCAGCCCGCGCGGCGACGATGTGCCGGATGACCCGGAGGGTGCCTGGGATTTCGGCCTGGGTGCCGGGTTCTACGTCAATGCCACACAGGCCCCATGGCAGCAGCACTACCAGATGTACGACTATGTCGACCGGGAACTGCCGGCGCTGGTAGCGGCGAATTTCCCCGTACAGGCTGAACGCTGCGCAGTTGCCGGCCATTCGATGGGCGGCCACGGCGCGCTGGTGCTGGCGCTGCGCAATCCTGGCCGCTTTGCCTCGGTGTCGGCGTTTTCCCCCATTGTGGCGCCCACACAGTGCCCCTGGGGAGAAAAAGCCTTCAGTCACTACCTCGGTCCGGAACGCGACAGCTGGGCGCAGTACGACAGCTGTGCGCTGATTCGCGCCGGCGCGCCACAACTGCCAATGCTGGTCGATCAGGGCGAGGCAGACAACTTCCTCGAACCGCAGCTGAAAACCTCACTGCTGGAAGCGGCCTGCGCTGACCGCGGTTTCAAGGCAACGATTCGTCGCCAGCCGGGCTACGACCACAGCTACTACTTCATCGCTTCATTTATCGGTGAACACATCGCCTTCCACGCCGCGGCACTCGCCTCGGCGTAATTGCGGCGTCAGTGCGCGGCGGCAGGATACAGCAGGCTGGTCCAACTGCGGCGTTCGAAAGGCTTCCAGCCGTCCACCGGCTGTGAAAGACGATCGGCCACCAGATACCAGATAGCCGGATTCAAGGTCATGCCGCAGTGGCTGCCGCGCACCTCGATGTTCTGCGTGAGGGCGTGCCCGGCACGCTGCAACGTCGTCTGCCAGTTCACCACCCCGTCTCCGCGACTGTATATTGCCGTGGTGGGTACAGGGGGGGCGACATGCAAGATACCCTGGTCAATCGGCAGGTCCTCCGGTGGATTGAGGGCACTGAACAGGCGCGCAGGATAGGAGGCGATCATGCGCCCCTCTCCGAAAGGGCTGCCGAGGGAAATCACCTGCCGCACACGCTCGGGAAAGGCGCGCGCCAGTTCACGAGCAAATATGCCGCCGAGGCTGTGGCCAATGAGGGAAATGGGGCCGTCATACCGCTCGGCGAGAAACGTTATGCGCTCCTCGAGGCTTTCCAGCACCCCTTCACGCGGGCCCAGGTTGCGGCCGAGGCCCCAGCCGTGCACGGCGTAACCCAGTTTCGTGAGGTAGCGGCGAAAACCGGCGTTGTAACCATCGGCCCCGAGAAACCCGGGCAGGACCATCACCGGGTGACCATCGCCGCGCGGCGCTTTATCCAGCAAGCGGCGACTGAGACCCAGGGTCACCGCTTCCATTGCGGCGCGGTGTGCCTCGGTAAGCGCCAGCAGGGCGTGAGGTGGCGGCACCACCGGCTCAAGTACCAGCGGAGCGCCGCCGTCAAAGGTTTCCATTGCCGTCATGCCACCCACCTCTCGCCAGCGCCCACGAGCGGGACTACTTGCGTAAAAAGAATTACCGGAGGCAGGATAGCGTATCCCTCCGGGGCGGGGGAAGCCCCGGCAAGGGCGGCCTAGAGGCGCGATATTTCCCGGTCGAGCTCGTACTGCCGAGAGGTCACATAGCTTTCCATCGCCTCAACACGGCGCAGCGCGGCGTCCAGGCGTTCGCGGGCACGGCGCAAGCGCACGGGGCCTGGTTCACTGTAGCGGAAGACCTTGCGCGGGCGGTAGTCGTGATGCCGCTCGTCGTACTCCATATCCACCGCCGGCTCAGGGTCGTCACCGGGGCCACCCGCGCTACCGGCCGCACTGCCTCGCTGCTGTGGTCGGGGGGCGAGCAGCAACCATGCTCCCAGGTAAGCCCAGAGCGCCAGGGTGCCGGTAAACAACACCGCCGCGACCCACAGCAAACGCACCACCCAGTGCGCCACGTCAAAATACTCCGCCAGGCCGGCACACACGCCGGCTATACGGCGGCTACGGTTACTGCGATAGAGGTTCATCCCCCAGCCCGCTTCGCGCCGCTGCCGGAATCCCCGCTCTGCCGAGCGCCAGTCGGGCCCGTGACGATTGCGATTGCGCTGATAGTTGTCACTCATTGTTGTACTCCTCCTTACGCGGCTGGCGGCCAGACTGCTCGCGCCAGGTGCTGTGGTCTGCATCCAGAATCGTTTCCAGGGCGCCGATACGCTCGGTGAGCCGGTCAACCGTGGCCAGCAGATCTTCCAGGTCCTGCCGGTCCGCCGCATTCAGGCTCTGCGAAGAGCGGTTAACGCTGCGATAGTGCATGGTGATCCAGATGGGGGCCACGATGACCAGAAATAGAATGGTTGGCACGAACATGAATTGCCAGAACTGCATGGGCGGTATCCTCGAACTGTGTGGGGAACCCGGGGAACCCGGCGAAGCCGACAAGGGCGATCATAGCAGGCATCACGCCCTGGGCTCTGTGCCGCCGGACATTTCCGCTTTCAGGCGCTGCAATTCATCGCTGATGCGCTCGTCCTCTTCCAGCGATGCGATTTCAGCCGCGAGGTCGGGGGCTACGTCGCGGCCCACGTCCAGCAGTTCCAGCTGGCTCTCGAGGTTATCGATACGTCGCTCGAAATGCTCGAAACGCTGGAACGCGGTGTCCAGGGCTTCGCGGTGCATCTGGCGCTTGACCTTGATACGCGACTCGACAGTCTGGCTGCGCATGAGCAGCGCCTGCTGACGCGCCCTGGCGTCGGAGAGCTTCTGCTGCAACTGGCCGATCTCGGTGCTGAGCTGGGCGATGTGCTCATCGGTGGCACGCAACTCGGCTTCCACCACCGCGACTTCGTCCTCAATGGCATGCTTTTCCTGCAGCGCGGCGCGCGCGAGATCTTCGCGCCCCTTGTTCACCGCCAGCTTGGCCTTGCGCTCCCAGGCCTCCGCTTCTGCCTGCACCTGCTGCAAGCGGCGCGCCGCCGCCTTGCGGTCCGCCAGTACCCGCGCGGAGGAACTGCGCACCTCCACCAGGGTGTCCTCCATTTCCTGGATGATCAGGCGGATCATCTTCTGCGGGTCCTCCGCCTGATCCAGCAGGGCGTTGAGGTTGGAGTTAATGATGTCGCTCATCCGCGAAAAAATGCCCATGTGTGTTCTCCCCGGGTCGTGCCCGTTTGCCGAATGCCGTGACTGGCGTTTCCACGGCTATCAATACAGGAAGCGTGCCACATCGTCTAACTGACTGTTTTAACTGGAAATTGTTCTCTATCACGGGAAAAACGCACGGCCAGCTATTGATTTATGAGTATATTTGACCTTTTATAGGTTTTTTTAACCTTTTTAGGGGTCTATAAAACCCATGGCATCCGGCGAGGGCATTATTGGCAGTTCAGGCGCATTGGCCCATGCGCTTGATCACATTTCGCAACTGGCGGGTATTAACCGGCCAGTACTCGTGCGCGGCGACCGGGGCACTGGCAAGGAGCTGGCCGCTGAACGGCTGCACTTCCTCTCACCGCGCTGGGCGGCGCCCTTCGTGAAGGTGAATTGCGCCGCCTTGTCCGACACCCTGCTCGACTCCGAGCTGTTTGGTCATGAAGCCGGCGCCTTTACCGGTGCAACACGGCTGCGCCAGGGCCGTTTTGAGCGGGCAGACGGTGGCACACTGTTTCTGGATGAACTGGGCACCATGCCCCTGCCGGTGCAGGAAAAGCTGCTGCGGCTGGTGGAATACGGTGAATTCGAACGCCTCGGCGGTCAGCAGACGCTGCAGGTGGATGTGCGTGTGGTGGCAGCCAGTCATGCGGACCTGCGTGCGCTGGTCGCCGAAGGGCGTTTCCGGGCCGACCTGCTGGATCGCCTGAGTTTTGACGTGGTGCACTTGCCGGCACTGTGTCAGCGCACGGAGGACATTCCTGAACTCGCCCAGCATTTTGCCCTGCTCATGTGCAAGGAGCTGGGCTGGACACTGTTTCCAGGCTTTACCGCGGCGGCGCTGGCCAGCCTGCAGGCACATGACTGGCCGGGCAATGTGCGAGAGCTGAAAAACACGGTGGAACGCTCACTGCATCGCTGGGGTAACGAAGCGAGGCCCGTGGCGGAGATCGTGCTCGACCCGTTTCTGTCGCCGTTTGAGCCTCTGCCAGCGGCACCTGCTCCGGGCGCACCAGACCCCGCCCGGACGGCGACGAGCGAAATCGTCACTCCCGGCATCACGGATTTCGGTGCCCGGATGCAGGCCATTGAACGGCGCCTGCTGCATCAGGCGCTCGCCGATCACGGCCATCATCAACGACGCACGGCGGAGTCACTGGGGCTGAGCTACGACCAGTTGCGCGGGCTGGTGCGTAAACACAAGCTCAGCGGTCGCCGACGACGGTCACGCTGAGCGCTGCACCGGCGCAAAATTGCCCCGGAATCGTTATAGTGTTCCCGTGGTGATGCCCCCGGGGGCGGCCTGTATATTCTGCGCTACACTACCGGGCAGAACGCAATGCACACTCTGTACGTACGAGGAACACACTATGAACCTTTCACTGTCGGACCCCACTCTACTGCAAACACAGGCCTATATTGGCGGCACCTGGGTGGATGCAGATGATGGCGCCACCTTCCCTGTCAGCAACCCGGCCAACGGCGAATTGCTGGTGCGGGTCGCGAAAGTGGGAGCTACTGAAACACGGCGCGCCATTGAAGCCGCCAGCCTCGCCATGGAGGGGTGGAAAGCACAGCCAGCCAAAATCCGCGCGGGCGTGCTGCGTAAATGGTTCGACCTGATGCTGGAAAACCAGGAGGACCTGGCCACCATCATGACCGCGGAGCAGGGCAAAATACTCGCGGAATCGCGTGGCGAAGTCGCCTACGGCGCCTCGTTTATCGAATGGTTTGGCGAGGAAGCCAAGCGCATTGATGGCGATGTGATACCCGGCCCCAGCGCGGACCGTCGCATCGTCTGCATCAAACAACCCGTAGGTGTCGTCGCCGCCATCACGCCGTGGAATTTCCCCAACGCCATGATTGCCCGCAAGGCTGCGCCGGCGTTGGCAGCAGGCTGCAGCATCGTCATCAAGCCCGCCAGCGAAACGCCGCTCTCGGCGTTCGCCATGGCGGTACTGGCGGAGCGCGCAGGCGTGCCGGCCGGTGTGCTGAACATTGTCGCGGGCAGCTCCTCTGCCATTGGCGGAGAGTTGACCAGCAATCCCACCGTCCGCAAGCTCACCTTCACCGGCTCCACCCCGGTGGGCAAGATGCTGGAGGCCCAGTGCGCGGAAACCATGAAAAAAACCTCCATGGAGCTCGGCGGCAATGCGCCGTTCATCGTCTTCGACGACGCCGACATTGATGCCGCGGTCGAGGGCGCCATTGCCTCCAAATACCGCAACTCGGGCCAGACCTGCGTCTGCTCCAATCGCATGTTGGTGCAACACAGCGTTTACGATGAATTCGTGCGCAAGCTGGTGGCCGCGACCGCTGAATTAGCCGTAGGCGATGGCTTCGCCGAGAACGTCAAAATCGGTCCGCTGGTCAATGCCGCGGCCGTCGACGATGTCGATGCGCTGGTGCAGACCTCGGTCAACGCCGGGGCGCAGGTCGCCCTCGGTGGCGGCAAGCACGCGCTGGGAGGCTGTTTTTACCAGCCCACCATCCTCACAGACGTCACCCGCGACATGCCCGTGTTCCGCAATGAGATCTTTGGCCCGGTTGCACCCGTAGTGCGTTTCCACACCGAGGCGGAGGCGATAGCGATGGCCAACGACACGGAGTTTGGCCTCGCGTCCTATTTCTACACGCGCGATATCGGCCGTGTGTGGCGGGTTGCCGAAGCACTGGAATACGGCATTGTGGGCATCAACGAAGGGTTGATCTCCAACGAAATGGCGCCCTTCGGCGGCGTCAAAGAGTCCGGCTCCGGGCGCGAGGGCTCCAAGTACGGCATGGATGATTACCTCGAAATCAAGTACATGCTGATGGGTGGCCTGGACCGGTAGGCTGCAGCGCGATGCACCCCATTGATACCCGGCAACTCCGTCATGTCATCATGCTGGCGAAACACCGCAGTTTTCGCAAAGCGGCAGACGCCCTGTTCATCACCCAGCCCGCGCTCACCAAAAGCATCAAGAACCTGGAGCAGCAGCTGGAGGTCTCGCTCTTTGACCGAAAGTCGCAAAGCGTGGACCCAACCCCGCATTGCGACGTGTTGATGGAGCACGCACAACGCATCATGCGCGAACTGGATGACATTCACCACAGCCTGGATGCACTGTCGGACAGCCTGCGCGGCGAGCTGCGCGTTGGCAGCGGGCCGATTGTTGCACGTGGGCCAATAAGTGACGCCGTGGCACGCCTGGTGTCAGAGCACCCCGGGCTCAGCATTCGCGTCGCTATCGACAATTGGGCGGGACTGGTGCAACAACTGCACGCCGGGACGCTGCACCTTATGGTCGCGGACATCCGCGAATTCGAGGGACAGGACGACCTTGAGATCGTGCCCCTGACACCTATCCGCTCTATCGCGGCGTGCCGTCCGGGGCACCCACTGCTCAAAACAGGCTCTGTGCGGACAGAAGACCTGGCCAGCTATTCTCTCGCCCTGCCCTCACTACCGCGGCGCTGGGTCGAGTGGCTGCGCGACAATGCGCCGGACGGGGCAGACCCGGATCTCTTTATCGCCCGGGCCTGCCGTATCTACTGCGAGGATTTCAGCCTGCTGAGCAAAGTCGTGCTGCATTCCGACTTCATCACCTGTGCTCCGGAGCGGATACTGCGTGACAGCGTCGTGGGCGCCAAGCTTGTGGAAATCGACTTTCCGGGCTTCACCGACATCATGGTGCGCCCAGGTATCGTCTATCTACGCAACGCCACCCTGCCACCCGCGGGCAGGGCTCTGATTGACCAACTGCTTCACGGGGAAGCAGCAACCACAGCGTGAACCTGAATCAGCCCTCGCCTGCTGCGGCCACCCTCACGCTGAGCAGGTAGGCGAGCAGATCCTCGGCGTTCGCCTGCTCCAGGCGCTCTGCAAAGCCGGGCATACCGCCCTGGTGTCGCAGGCCGCCGAGCACAATGGCACCAAACTGCGCCACGGTTTCATCGGACATGTGTCGCAGGTCGGGGATGTTGCTGCCGGATACCGCGCGGTCACCGTGGCACATATGGCAGTTGCGCATGAACAGCACCCGGCCGCGTTCAATCGCATCGGCATCTGCCGCTGCCTCGACTGCAAGTGAGACTTGCGCGGCTGCGGTCGATGATGAAGCTGGCACCTGGGTGCGATCACGGCTGGCTGCAACCGCAGGCAGGGCCGCGGTGCCGCCTTGGCGGAAGGCCAGAATCCGGCTATTGGTGACGGACCCCGCACTGCGACTGGCCAGCTCGCCACCGGTCAGCGCGAAAGCACCACCCCAGCCCGCAGCCACCGCAACCAGCTGTTCACCACCGGCCTGGTAACTGATGGGCGCAGCGACGATGCCGGTTTGCGCCGGGAAGCGCCACAAGCGCTCCCCATTGGTGGCGCGATAGGCGACTAGTTCGCCCTCCGCGTTGCCCTGGAACAGCAGATTACCCGCGGTGGAGAGCAAACCCCCGTTCCAGATGTTATCGTGCTGAATGCGCCAGACTTCGCGCCCCGCAACCGGGTCCCAGGCACTGACATGGCCCTTGGTCAGTTTGCCGAACTCGGCGCGCACCGCCTCATCGTCCGGCATACCGGCCGCTTCCAACGCCACGCCTGTGTTCCAACCCCCGGGGCTGTAGCTGAACTGTTCGTCGCGTGAGTAGTTCATGCCGATTTCCTGCGCCGGGATATAGACCAGGCCGGTGTTGGGGCTATAGCTCATCGGGTGCCAGTTGTGTCCACCGAGTGGATGCGGCCAGATCAATGCTGCCTCGCCCTGCTCGTAACGCGCCGCGGGGTTTTCCACCGGCCGCCCGGTTTCCAGGTCAACGCGATCCGCCCAGGTTACCTGTGTGTAGGGCTCCGCCGACAGCAACTCGCCGGTCAAGCGGTCCAATACGTAGAAGAAACCGTTCTTCGGCGCCTGCATAATCACTTTGCGCAGTTCGCCCTGCCAATCGATTTCAGCAAGAATCATGTGCTGTGTAGCAGTGTAATCCCAGCTTTCACCAGGTGTGGTCTGGTAGTGCCAGACGTATTCCCCGGTTTCAGGGCGCAGCGCGACCATCGAGGACAGAAAGAGGTTATCGCCGCCGCCGGGACTGCGAATACTGCGATTCCAGGGCGAGCCATTGCCGGTCCCGATATACAGCAGATCGGCCTCCGGGTCATAGGCCATGGAATCCCAGACGGTGCCACCGCCACCGATCTTCCACCACTCACCGCCCTTCCAGGTGTCCAGTGTCATCTCCAGTGCCGGGTGCTCCAATGGCAGGGAGGGGTCTCCCGGGACCGTATAAAATCGCCACTGCAGCTCACCGGTACGGTAATCGTAGGCGGACACAAAGCCGCGCACACCCAGCTCTGCCCCGCCGTTGCCGATGATCACCCGGTCCTTCACCACACGTGGTGCGCCGGTTATCGAGTAGGGGCGATCCAGCGGCGTGGTGCGCGTCTCCCAGAGCAGTTCCCCGTTGCGTGCGTCGATGCCCTGCAGCCGGCCGTCCAGGGTGCCGGACAGCACAACCCCTTTCCAGACCGCTACGCCGCGATTGACCACGTCACAGCACAGGTTCCCTGCCCATTCGCGCGGCACTTGCGGGTCGTACTGCCAGAGCAGGTCACCGCTGGCGGCGTCCAGTGCAAACACCTTGCTCCAGGCGCCGGTGACGTACATCACGCCATCAACCACAATGGGCGTGGCTTCTATACCGCGGTCATCCGGCAGATCGAAATACCAGGCAAGGCCAAGCTCGGCAACATTGGATTCGTCCAGGTCCTCGAGCGGGCTGAAACGCTGTTCGCTGTAAGTGCGCCCATGGCTCAGCCAATTCCCCGGTTGTTGATCGGCCTGCTGTATGCGCTGGCCGTCAACGGCGGCAACGCTTGCAGGAACTGACGTTGCCGCTGGCTCGGTAGCCTGCTGGCCACAACCGACCGTTGCAACAAACAGCCCCCCCACTACAGCGGCCCTGAAACAGGCCAACTTGCTACCGGATACTGCCATACCGCCCTCGCTTATTATCAGAAATTATAGGTTGCCTGCACGGCTACCGTTCGCGGGCGCTCCACGAATGCAAAGTAGCTTGTCACCGGCCCGGTGAGCGGCACATCGTTGGCAAACGTGATGATTTCTTCATCCGTCAGGTTTTTGCCAACCAGCGCGACTTCCCAAGTACCATCCGCGCGGCCCAGTGCGAAACGTGCATTCAGCTTGACGTAGCTGTCCTGCAGCGCATTGGGATCAAGATCAGGCGCGGCGTAGTAATCGTCCGAGTATATGACATCCAGCGTTGACCTCAACTCCAGATTCCCGAATACAGGCTGTACAAAATCGACACCCAGGGTGCCGCTGAATTCCGGCGTAAACTGGTTGGTGTTGCCGGACCAGTCACAGAACGGCACACCATCGACCACCTGGTTCGGTTGCTGGCCCTTATAGCAGGCGCCATCTTCGTAATCCTCAAATTCAAAATCCGTATAGGCAAACGCGCCGGTCAGCCGCAGTTTATCGGTCAGCTGCCAACGGCCATCCATCTCCAGGCCCTGTGTAGTAGCAGACGCCGCGTTCTGCACGTCAAAGCCCAGAACGCCGTCGAACACGCTGACTTGAAGGTCGTCGTACTCCGTGCGGAACACCGCAATATTCAATTCGGCTGCGCCATCCATCAGTCCGAGCTTGGCACCCAGCTCCATAGAAAGTGCCTCCTCTTCCTCGAATTCAAGCGCGGGACGACCATCGGGCAATGTGGCCCGGTTGCTGCGCGCATCAAATCCACCCGCTTTGTAGCCGGTCGACACGCTTGCGTACAGCATGGCGTCGGTGGCAACGTCCCATTGCAGATTCAGCAAGGGGGTTACCACTTCTTCGTCACGCTCACCGCTCAGGTCATGCGGTGTGACTCCGAGAGGCGGCAGCGGCATGCCCAGTTCAGCAAACCCCGGCAGCCCCAGCGGGTTAAATACGCTGCCATCCAGATTGCGCGTCACGAGCTTGCGTCCGCCCTCCTTGTCTTCAACGGTGTAGCGTAAACCCAGCGTGGCGCGAAAGTTGTTAGAGACATTCCAAGTGGACTGGCCGAACACCGCCCAGAGGTCGCTGTCGGAAAAAAAGTTCCGGTCCAGCTCTACCGCTACACTGGGCAGGGTGATCCGGGCAGGTTCGGCATAGTCCGTCTCGGATGTCTGGTAGAACACGCCAAGTATGTGCTCAAACGTCTGCCCGAGGGGCGACACCAGGCGCAATTCCTGACTCAACTGCTCGAAGTCCTCTGCCGCCGGAGACTGCACCGTGCTGCCCACACCAAAATCGGTGTCGACCTCCTCTGTGTAATCGTAAGCAGACCATCCGGTGGTCGACACCAGTTCAAACTCACCCAGCTGATAGTTCAAGGTCAGGGTTGCGTTGTCGTAGTTGTTGTCGCTGAATTCCGGGTCCAGCGCGGCCTTGCGCGTAAAATCATTGAGGACCGGCGTAGCGCCACCCGGCGCAGGACTGCCGATGATAATGGAATTGCGCCCCACAGAATTGAACTCACCCGTCTCGAGTTTCAAGTCAACCTGCAGGTTCTCGGTGGCATCCCAGCGCAGCGCGCCGCGCACCACCGTTTCCTCCGTCTCCATTTCATCAAGATCTTTGGCCACATTGTCGATGAAACCATCGATTTCCCTGTATCGAACTGCCAGACGCCCGGCCAGCGCGTCGGTAATGGGCCCGGAAAGTACCAGGCTGGTCTCAAGCTCACCATGGTCAGGCTCAAGCAGCGCAGAGATACTGCCCTCGAATTCATCCGTCGGTTTTGCGGTGACCAGGTTCAACGCACCCGCGATCGAATTCTTGCCGAACAGGATACTCTGGGGACCACGCAGAACTTCAACCCGCTCCAGGTCAAAGAAAGGAGCGCGCAACTGCCGCGGGCGACCAAAATAGATGCCATCGACGTAGGTTCCCACCGACTGCTCGAAGCCCTGGTTAACCTGCGAGCCTACCCCGCGGATATAGATATTGGAGCCGATGGCCGCCTCGCTCATGGTGAGGTTCGGCACATACACCTGCAAATCTGCTATGCGGGTGATTCCGGCCTCTCTGAGCTTTTCACCGGACACGGCGTTTATGGATATCGGTACATCCTGCAGGCTCTGGCTGCGCTTCTGTGCAGTCACCACAACCTCTTCCAGCATTTGCGCCGATGCAGTGTTGGTAACACAGGCACAGGCGACCGCCAGCGGCAGGACTTTCAGGCTTTTATCGAATCGGGCAAACATGCGCATCTCCGTTATTGTATGGTTTTGCGGAAACCATACCGGGCCAGTCTGGCTCGCGGAAATGACTAATTGTTATCGGATGCATAACCGGAAGCGGCGAACTCTCCGACCGCGCAAGCCCCGTGCCGATGACAGCCCGGAGCCATTGCGTATACGCTCCCGGCGCTGTTACTGCCGGTCGTCGAAGGCAGCCTCAAGCACCTGATCTACAGTAAAAGAAGCGGGACGCTGACGCGGGGGGAATTCTTCCAGCGTGGCGAGAAACCGCGACAAATGCATTCTCGAAAGTGAAATGAAGGGCCCGGCAATGCGTCCCCACCACTCGTTGTAGGCGTTGGAATCGGTGTCGGCCCGCTCAAAAGGGTCACGACGCAGGTTGAACAGCTTGGGAATTCGCAGGGGCACGAACGGATCGCGCCATACGTCGAACCGGGCGGCTCGCTGCTCGGCGAACACCACTTTCCAGTCGCCGATACGCATGCCGGTCAGCTGTCCATCGTCACTCCAGTAGATAAAGCTCTCCCGCGGACCCGCTGGCGTCTCACCCGTCAGATAGGGTAAAAAGTTGAAGCCATCAAGGTGCACACGATAGTCCTGACCATTTACTCGCATGCCGCGCTGCAATCGTTCAACAACGTCCGGGGCGCCCGCTGCGGCCGCCAGGGTGGGTAGCCAGTCCATGTGGGACATGATCTCGTTGGACACTTTTCCAGAGGGAATACGGCCCGGCCAACGCACCATGGCGGGCACTCGGTAACCGCCCTCCCAGTTGGTATTCTTCTCGCCCCGAAACGGCGTAATCGCCCCGTCTGGCCACGTATTGTAGTGGGGGCCATTATCCGTGGAATACACGACGATGGTATCGTCGCTGACACCGAGTTCATCCAACTGGTCAAGCAAGCGACCAATCAGGGCGTCGTGTGCCACCATCGCATCATTGTAAAAGCCTTGCCCGGAGAGGCCACGCTCCGCATCGGTAATGTGGGTGTAGAAGTGCATGCGCGTTGTATTGAACCAGACAAAGAACGGCTTCTCCTGGCGCGTGGAACGACCGATGAAATCCGTCGCGGCCGCGAGGAATTCTTCATCCACCGTTTCCATACGCTTGCGCGTCAGCGGGCCGCTGTCTTCTATGCGGCCATCAGCGTGGCTGTGGATTACACCGCGCGGCGTAAACCGCTCGCGGAATTCTGGGTCCGTCGGGTAATCGGGATGCTCGGGTTCTTCCTCCGCATTCAGGTGATACAGGTTCCCCATGAACTCGTCGAAGCCGTGGTTTGTCGGCAAAAACGCATCTTTGTCACCCAGGTGATTCTTGCCGAACTGGCCCGTGGCATAGCCACGATCCTTGAGCAGTGCAGCAAGCGTGACATCCTCCGGCTGCAAACCGATATCAGCGCCGGGCATGCCGACCTTGGTGAGACCGGTTCTGATAGGACTCTGGCCAGTGATGAAGGCCGAACGCCCTGCGGTACAGCTCTGTTCGCCGTAATAATCGGTAAAGCGGATACCGTCGCGCGCAATGCGATCAATATTCGGCGTTGTATAGCCCATTAAACCATCACTGTAAGCGCTCAGATTGGTGATGCCGATATCGTCACCCCAGATCACCAGAATGTTCGGCGGCTTGGCAACTGCCAGTGTCGGAAGAATACAGATCAAAAACGCAAGCAACGCCCGTGCTCCACGTTGGGTTCTTATTGTCGACATGCTGCACGTCCTTTTCGTCTCTCGGTTTCAAGCCAGATTATAGAGACTGAAATAAGGACGCGCAGGCACTTGGAGTCATGCAGCCAATAGCCTTGAGTTATCAGGTGTTCACCCGATGCGGGACATGATTGACGGGGCCCTCTCGGCCCCGGATTCAATCCTGCGAGAGGAGCTTCTCATCACTGGCGTACCGCAGCGTGTCGTCCAGCGCCTTGCCCAGCTTGGCCACAAGTTCATCGACCTGCTGTTGTGTAATCACCAGGGGCGGACACAGGGCGATGCTGTTGCCTCCCATGGCACGCACAATCAGCCCGTGCTCCTGGGCACGCAAGGCGCAGTGGCCGCCTACGGCGTTACCGTGGAAGGCTTCCCGCGAAGATTTGTTCGCCACCAGCTCAAGGGCAGCAATCATGCCCACGCCACGTACCTCGCCCACCAACGGGTGGTCGACGAAGCGCTGCAGCTGCTGCTGGAAATAGCGGCCGGTGTCGGCGGCACGGGCAAACAGCTGGTCGCGCTCGTAGATCTCCAGCACTTTGGAGGCCACGGCACAAGCGACCGGATGGCCGCCGTAGGTATAGCCGTGGCCGAATATACCGACCGCGGCGCTGGGCTCCACCAGGGACTCGTAGATATCGCCCGTGACGATGGCGGCGCTGACCGGCAAATAGGCTGATGACAGCGCCTTCGCCAGCGACATCAGCTGCGGCTGAATACCGTAGGTGGTGGCACCAAAGTCGGCGCCCGTGCGGCCAAAACCACAAATCACTTCGTCGTCCCAGAACAGGATGTCGTACTTGCGCAGCACCGCCTGCACTTTCTCGAAATAACCGGGTGGCGGCACAATCACGCCACCCGCACCGTTCACCGGCTCGGCGATAAAGGCCGCGATGGTTTCCGGCCCCTCGGCCTGAATCAGGGCTTCCAGCTCCTGCGCACGGCGTGTGGCGAACTGCTCCTCGGTTTCTCCGGGCAATCCGTCGCGGTAGAAATGTGGCGCACCTGTGCGCAGCACACCCAGCGCATCAAACGGCAGGCTGAAATGCGTGTGATTCGGCACCAGCCCGGTGAGGGAAGCCGCTGCGACCGTCACCCCGTGATAGGCGCGTTCGCGGGCAATGATCTTGAATTTTTCCGGACGGCCAATGGCGTTGAAATGATAGCGCAGCAGTTTGACCAGCGTATCGTTGGCATCCGAGCCTGAATTGCCGAGGAACACGCGCGCGTTGTTCACCGGCACCATGTCCGCCAGGGTATCTGCGAGTTTCATGGCCGCCGGGTGCGTCTTGCCACCGAACAGGTGTGAGTAAGACAAGGTGCGCATCTGCTGCGCCGCCGCCTCGACCACCTCCTCGTTGCCGTAGCCGAGGGAGGTACACCAAAGGCCGCTCATACCCTCCAGATACTGCTGGCCGCGGTTGTCGTAGACGTATACGCCTTCGCCGCGCTCAATCACCAGTTGCTCGGTGGCTTTGAGATTGGTGGTGGGGTAGATCATCTGGGTCATGGCGCTTACCTGAAGTTGCTACAGTGCCTTCACTTTACGCTCACCGCAGCGGGTACAGCAATACACCGTCACCAACCGGCCCTGTTTGACATCAAACTGCTTGGCTTTGTCCACCGCCCATTTGTGGTGACCGTGACGGCACAATGTGTTGCCCTTGTGCTTTTCCTTCAATGAGGGTTTGCGGAAGGTGAGGATATCAGCCACGGCCTGCCCCTAGAGCAGCGCGCGGGCGAGCGCTGCCTGCCACGAGGCATGCCGGCGCCGACGGGCCGAGGCAGACAGGCGCACCGTGAACTCCTGCTGCACTGACCAGATCTTGCGCAGGTCCGCAGGCCCGGCCCACAGGCCGACCCCCAGCCCCGCCAGATAGCAGGCACCCGCCACGGTGGTTTCGATCATCTGCGGCCGAATCAGCTTGCGCCCCAACACGTCCGCCTGAATCTGCATCAGCAGGTTATTGGCGGCCGCACCACCATCCACCCGCAGGGGCCGCATGCGTTTGCCCAGGTCGCGCTCCATGGCCAGCAGGATGTCCGCGTTCTGCAGGGCCATCGCATCCAGGGTCGCGCGCGCGATGTGGCCGCGACCGCTACCGCGGGTGAGGCCCGTGAGGAGACCGCGTGCGTCTGGTGCCCAATGGGGTGCACCCAGCCCGGTCAGTGCGGGCACAAACTCTACACCACCGCTGTCTTCAACGGATGCCGCCAGCGCTTCCACCTCGGAAGAGCGCCGAATAAGACCAAGGCCGTCACGCAGCCACTGCACCGCGGCGCCGCACACAAACGCACCGCCTTCCAGGGCATACACCGGGTCAGCGTTGCCCAGCTGCCAGGCGGCGGTGGTCAGCAGGCCGGAGCGCGACTGCAGTATTTCAGCACCGGTATTCATCAGAATGAAAGAGCCGGTGCCAAACGTGCATTTGGCATCGCCGGCACTGAAGCAGGCCTGCCCGAACAGGGCCGCCTGTTGATCGCCGGCCACGCCGGCAATGGGAATGCCGTCCGGCAGGCCCGGCACATTGCGCGTGTGCGCGATCACGCCGCTGGATGGCACGATTTCGGGCAGGATACCTTCGGGCACCTCAAACAGCCCCATCAGTTCCTTGTCCCAGCTCAGGCGCTGCAGATTCATCAGAGACGTGCGCGAGGCATTGGAGACATCGGTGGCATGCACGGCGCCGCCGCTGAGCTGCCAGATCAAATAGCTGTCGATGGTGCCGGCGGCCACGCGCCCGGCGCGGAGCTTGCGGGCGATGCCCGAGGTATTGCGCAGCAGCCAGCGAAACTTGCTGGCGGAAAAATACGGGTCGAGCACCAGGCCTGACTTGCGTTTTACCTGTGCCTCGTGCCCGCCGGCTTTCAGCGTTTCGCAGAAGTCGGTGGTGCGCCGGCACTGCCAGACGATGGCGCGGTTAAGCGCCTCACCGTTGTCACGGTCCCACAGGAGTGAGGTTTCACGCTGATTGGTAATGCCGATGGCGACGACATCCGCAGGCTTGCATACACGCTTGCGCAGCACGCTGCGAATACCGCGCTGCACCGAGGACCAGATATCCGCCGCATCGTGTTCCACCCAGCCCGGTTGCGGATAGTGCTGGGGGAACTCGATATTGACGCTGGCGCGCAGCTGGCCCGCCGCGTCCATCAACGCGACGGTGGTACCGGTCGTCCCCTGGTCAATTGCGAGAACGAACGCGGCCATCTCAGCTGCCGAAGCCCTCTACTGCCTTGATCTCGAGGAAATCGGTGAAGCCATGGGCGCCCCATTCGCGGCCATTGCCAGACTGCTTGTAACCGCCAAAGGGCACATTGTAGCCGCCGCTGGCGCCGTTGATATGCACGTTTCCGGCGCGAATACGCGAGGCGACACGACGCGCATGGGCAATATCGCCGCTCTGTACATAGCCCGCCAGGCCGTAGGGTGTATCGTTGGCGATGGCAATGGCTTCCTCTTCGGTGTCGTAGGGGATCATGACCAGCACGGGACCAAAGATCTCCTCGCGCGCGATGGTCATGTCGTTGTTGGCTTCTGAAAACACCGTGGGGCGCACGAAATAACCCTTGTCGATACCTTCGGGGAGGCCGGGGCCGCCGCAAACCAGCTTGGCGCCTTCGGCGATGCCCTTCTCGATCAGGCCCTGGATCTTGTTGAACTGCAGCTCGGAAACCACAGGCCCCATGGTGGTGGCCTCATTGGCCGGATCGCCAACGACCACGCTCGCGCTGACTTCGGCCGCAATGGCTTCGGCTTCGGCCAGGCGTGCGCGCGGCACCAGCATACGCGATGGGGCGTTGCAGGATTGTCCGGTGTTGGTATACATGTGCAGCACCCCGCGCGTCACCGCGGCTTTCATGTCCACATCGTCCAACAGGATATTCGGCGACTTGCCACCCAGCTCCTGGGTTACACGTTTCACCGTGGGCGCGGCATTTTGCGCCACCAGGGAACCGGCGCGGGTTGAGCCGGTGAAGGACATCATGTCCACGCCGGGGTGGCGTGACAGCGCAGCGCCCACCGTGGGGCCGTCGCCATTCACCAGGTTGAACACGCCCGCGGGTACACCCGCCTCGTGCATGATCTTCGCAAACAAGTAGCCGGAAAGGGGCGCCACTTCCGAAGGCTTGAGAATCATGGTGCAGCCCACCGCCAGTGCGGGTGCCACCTTGCAGCCAATCTGGTTGACCGGCCAGTTCCAGGGCGTAATCAGGCCGCAGACACCAATCGGCTCCTTGAACAGACGGTGCTCGCCGAGGTCTTCCTCGAAATCGAACTCACGCAGCACGCGCAGGGCTTCCTGCAGGTGACCTAGCCCGGCATGTGCCTGTGCAGAGACCGCCAGCGATTTGGGCGCACCCATCTCTTCGCGGATCGCATCGGCCATGTCGTTGTAGTACTTCTCATAGGTTGCCACGCAGGACTCGAGCACGGCGATGCGTTCCTCCCGGGTGCTGTAGCCCCAGGTGTCAAACGCCTTACGGGCTGCCGCAACGGCACGATCCACGTCCGCCTCACTGCCCAGGGATATGTGCGCACACACGGACTCATCAGCCGGGTTTATCACATCGTGGACCTTCGGCGTTACCGGGTCGACCCACTCACCGTTGATATAAAACTGCAGATATTCGCGCATGGTACTCTCCATTGCTGATTATGGTTGCGCCGTAGTGTAGCACCCGAAGTGTGGTCGGCCACTACCCCAGGGGGTTATCATTGCCCCAATCCCGAATTGGAGTACACACAATGCAAAGTGATGAACTGACCCTGTTTCGCGACATGGCGCGTCGCGCCTTTGAACAGGAAATTTCGCCCCACTATGAGCAGTGGGAAGAAGAACACATGGTGCCACGCGAGCTGTGGCGCACCCTCGGCGCCGCAGGCCTGCTGTGTGCCGACATGGACGAAGCCTACGGCGGCGCGGGCACCACGCCCCATGTGACCCTGATGCTGATTGAAGAGCTGTCGCGCATGGGTTTCGGCGGCTTTGCCTCCGGTTTCGGTATTCACTCGAATATTGTGGCGCCCTACCTGGCGCGGCACGGCACAGAAGAACAGAAGCAACAGTGGCTGCCGAAGATGGTCAACGGCGATGCGGTGGGCGCGCTGGCGATGACCGAGCCGGGTGCTGGCTCCGATGTACAGGGCATTCGCACCAACGCGGTGCGTGACGGCGACGAGTGGATTCTCAACGGCTCCAAGATCTTCATCACCAACGGTATGCACGCCGACCTGGTGATTGTCGCGGCCATCACCGACCCCGGCAAAGGCGCCAAGGGCACCTCGTTGTTCCTCGTCGACACGTCATTGCCGGGTTTTGAGCGCGGCAAGAAAATCGAGAAGATTGGCCAGCACGCGTCGGATACCGCCCTGCTGTTCTTCCAGGATATGCGCCTGCCGGCCAGCGCGCTGCTGGGGCAGGAGAACAAGGGCTTCGCCATCATGATGGAAGAGCTGCCACGGGAACGCCTGGGCATCGCCGCGCAGGCCGTCGCCGCCGCCGAAGGGGCGCTGGCACTGACCGTCGACTACGTACTGGAGCGCAAAGCCTTCGGCCAGGCCATCGGCAGCTTCCAGAACACGCGCTTCAAACTGGCGGATGTGCGCACCCAGATCGCCCTCAACCGCGCCCTGTATGAACAGTGCGCAGACGAATACAGCCGCGGTGAACTCACCGCCGACAAGGCGGCGATGCTGAAACTCGCGTCCTGTGAAATGCAGTGCGACACCATCGACGAATGCCTGCAGCTGTTCGGCGGTTATGGCTACACCGTGGAGTACCCCATCTCGCGCTTTTACACTGATGCGCGCATCCAGCGCATTTACGGAGGCTCATCGGAGATCATGCGCGAGCTGGTCGCCCGTTCTATCCTCGGTCGGGCCTGAGCGCTGATGGGCGACGCGGAGAGCGCCCGGCACACGGATGTCATTATCGTCGGTGCCGGTTTATCCGGCATCGGCGCCGCCGTGCACCTGCAAACCCTGTGCCCCGGCAAGCGTGTCACTCTGCTCGAGAGCCGAGCGCGCATCGGCGGCACCTGGGACCTGTTCCGCTACCCCGGCATCCGCTCCGACAGCGACATGCACACGCTGGGCTACGACTTCAAACCCTGGGTTCACGAGCGCGCAATTGCCGACGGCGCGTCAATTCTGGAATACATCAACAGCACGGCAGACGAGCACGGTGTGCGCGAACGCATACACTTCCAGCACACAGTGCGGCACGCCCGCTTCAGCAGCGAGACGGCGCGCTGGACGCTGGACGTCGCCGTCACCAACGAACAGGGGGAGACCCGCGAAGAGCACTTCAGCTGCCAGTTCCTCTTGCTGTGCTCCGGCTACTTCAACTATGCCCAGGGCCACGCGCCCGAATTCCCCGGGCAAACCCACTATCAGGGCATCCTGGTACACCCCCAGCACTGGCCGCAGGATCTCGACTACCGGAATAAACGTGTGGTGATTATCGGCTCCGGTGCCACCGCCATGACGCTGGTACCGGCGCTGGCTCAGGACGCTGCCCATGTCACCATGCTGCAGCGCTCCCCGACCTATGTGGTGTCACGCCCCAACCGCGATTGGCTGGCCAACCTGCTGCGCCGCTGCCTGCCCGACCGCTGGGCCTATGCCATCACCCGCTGGAAGAACACGAAGCTGCAGCAGTGGGTGTACAACAAGAGCCGCAGCCAGCCGGAACAGGTGAAGGCGCACCTGCTGCGCATGCTGCGCAACGCGCTGGGGCCGGACTTTGATATCGAAAAACACTTCACGCCGGCCTACAACCCCTGGGACCAGCGTTTGTGCCTGGTGCCGGATGGCGACCTTTACGCGGCCCTGCGCAGCGGCAAGGCAGACGTGGTGACCGATCACATCGACACCTTCACGGCAACCGGCATTCGCCTGCAGTCCGGCGAGGAATTGCCGGCGGACATCATCGTCACCGCGACCGGGCTGCAACTCGTGATCATGGGCGGAATCGCATTTGAGGTCGATGGTGAAGCGGTGGACTTTGGCGCCACCTGGAGCTGGCGCGGCATGCTGTTTTCCGGCGTACCCAATATGGCCAATACGTTCGGCTACATCAATGCCTCATGGACTTTGCGCGCCGACCTCACCGCCCGCTTCGTCTGCCGTTTGCTGAATGACATGGCGCGCCGCGGCGCCAGCCAGGTCACACCCACACTCAGGGCGAGCGACCGGGGCATGACGGCGCGGCCCTGGGTGGATAATTTCAATGCGGGTTACATCGCACGCGTGGTTGACCTGCTGCCCAAGCAAGGCAACCACGACCCCTGGCAGAATTCACAGGACTACCATCGCGACCGCAAGACCCTGCCCGTGGCACCGCTGGATGACGGCAGTCTGGTGTTCAGCAACCCGCAACACGGGGAGCTGCGCCAGGCGAGCTGAGCCCGCGAGGTCAGCTGGGAGCAATCACACCCTCTGCGGCGAGTTGCGCCAACTCCTCGTCACCCAGGCCCAACAGCCCCTGTAACACTTCGCGGTTGGCGCTGCCGAGGGCACCCCCGGGCCACTCGGTGCGCCCGGGCGTCGATCCCAGGCGCGGCATGATCGCCGGAATCTTCAAGGGCTTGCCGTCAATCTCCACCTGCTCAAACAGCCCGCGCGCCTGGTACTGCGGATCGGCAAGCATATCGGCCACCGAGTAAATCGGCCCCACCGGCACGCGCGCCTCTTCCAACACATTGATGACGTGCGTGGATGAGTGCTGGCCACACCACAGGCCCAGCGCCTTGTCGATCTCCGCCTCGTGCCGCACGCGCCCGACGTTGTCGGCGAGCTCGGGATCTGCCGCCATATCCGAGCGCCCCGCCACCGTCATCAAACGCTTGAAAATGGCATCACCATTGCCGCCGATCACCACGTACTTGCCATCGTCGCAGTGATAGGTGTTGGTGGGCACGATACCCGTGACGGTCGTTCCGGCCGGTTCGCGCACCACACCGGCGCCATCGTACTCGGGAATCATCCCTTCCAGCAGGTTGAAAACGGACTCATAGAGAGCAACATCGACGACCTGCCCTTCTCCGCCCGGCTGCGCACGCTGCAACAGCGCCAGCGTGATGCCCAGCGCCGCGTGCAACCCCGCAACGGTATCACCCAGGCTGATATTGGGCCGCACCGGCGCCTTGCCGGGCTCGCCGTTGATATAGCGAAAGCCCCCGAAGGCCTCGGTCACCGACGCATAACCCGGTTTGCTGGCGTAGGGGCCCGTCTGGCCATAGCCCGAAATTCTCGCGTATACCAGGCGCGGGTTACGCGCCTTGACCACGTCAGGGCCCAGGCCCCAGTCCTCCATGGCTCCCGGACGGAAGTTTTCCACCAGCACATCGGCACTGTCGAGCAGCTGCAACACCAGCGCCCGGCCACGCTCGCTTTTCAGGTCGAGGGTAACGCTTTTCTTGTTGCGGCCCAGGCTGCGGTACCAGAGCGAAGTGCCGTCCTGTACCACGCGCCAGCCGCGAATAGGGTCGCCCGTCGGCGCCTCCACCTTGATCACCTCGGCGCCAAAATAGGCGAGAATGGTGCAGGCGAAGGGCCCTGCCAGCAACTGGCCCAGTTCTATCACGCGCAGCCCCTCCAGCGGCCTCGTTGCACTTGTCACAGCCTTTCCCCCAAACCAAAACCCCAGTATACCCCCACCGCCACCGCGGGTCAGACCGGAACAGCCGCCAGCCCGGAGATCACCAGCAGGGCAAAGCCCGCGGTCACAGAAACGATCGACAGCAAGGTGGTCAGCACAATCATGTTGGACGCCAGCGTGCCGTCTCCCCGCGCCGCCACGACCATCACAAAGCTTGCGGCGGCGACCGGCGAGCTCAGCAACAGGAACAGCACGCCCAGTTGCATGGGCGCAACGCCCAGCGACACCGCCAGCACGACCCCAATAGCGGGGCCCACGAGCAGCCGCCAACCCGCCGCTTCCCAGGTCACCGAGCCGGCACTGCGCAGCAGGGAAAGGCGCATGGCCGCGCCGATGCTGACCAGCACCAGCGGCAAGAAGCCCTGCGACAACAGCTGACTGACCACGGGTGTAAAACCCGGCAGGGGTATGCCGGATAGGGCATACAACATGCCTGCGCCAATGCCCAGCAGCAGCGGGTTGCGCACCAGTCCAACCAGCAGCCCGCCAAGCGAGCGGCTGCCTCCGTGTGTCACCTGCAGCACCCAAACCGCCAGTGCATTGTAGAGCGCCGTCATCACCGCGACCGGCAATGCCGCAAGGCTCAGGCCCTGCTCGCCGTAGGCTGCATGACAGAGAGCGAAACCGAGTATCGCCAGGTTGGAACGAAAGCCCGCCTGCACAAACACGCCCAGCGTGGGCGGTGCAAAGCCGCGCCAGCGGGCATAGATCCAGCTGAGACACAGGGTGAGCACCGTTGCCAGCACCCCCGCGAGCAGGTAAGTGGCACCGCCCATGGCGGCAAAATCCACGCCGGCGGCGCTGATGAACAGCAGCAAGGGCAGCGCCGCATTGAAGGCGAACTTCGAGATGGCCTGCACATGGCGTGGCTGCAGCCAGCCCAGTAAACGCAGCACCAGGCCCAGCATCACCCAGCCGAAGGTGGGCAGGCTGACTGCCGCGGCGGTCAGGGTGAGTTGCCACAGGTTCAGGTCGGGCACGGCAGGTAAATGCGCAGTGCGTGCTACGCCAGCTCGCGCAGGGAGTCGCCCAGCGCGTCCAGCAAGCTGTCGATCTGGGCCTCTTCAATCACGAAAGGCAAACCCAATTGCACCGTATCGGCCCCGTAGCGCACATAAAACCCCTTCTCCCACATGCGCATGGCCACCTCGAAGGGACGCCGCGCCGGTTCACCGGGGTAATGCGCCAGCTGCAGCGCGCCGGCAAAACCGTAGTTGCGAATATCCACAACATGGGGAGCGCCCTGTAGCTGGTGCAGGGCGGCCTCGAAGTAAGGCGCCATGCGCGCCACACGCTGCGGCAGCTGCTCCTGCTCCAGGATATCCAGCGCGGCCAGCGCGGCGGCACAGGCGACCGGGTGGCCCGAGTAGGTGTAACCGTGGGGGAACTCGAGCATGTAGTCCGGCCCGCCCTGGGCCATGAAGGTATCGTAGATGTCGCCTTTCACAATCACCGCTCCCATGGGAATGGCGCCGTTAGTGAGCTGCTTGGCCACGTTCATGATGTCGGGGACCACACCGAAGGCATCGGCACCGGTCATTGCGCCGCAACGGCCGAAACCGGTAATCACCTCGTCGAAGATCAGCAGGATATCGTGTGCACTGCACAGTTCCCGCAGCCGCTGCAGGTAGCCCACCGGTGGCGGGATCACGCCGGCAGAACCGGCCATCGGTTCAATGATCACGGCCGCGATATTGCTGGCATCGTGCAGGGCAATCAGCTCCAGTAGCTCATTCGCCAGTTCTGCGCCTTGGCCTGGCATACCGCGGTTGAACACCGTGTCCGGCGACAGCGTGTGAGCCAGGTGGTCTGCCTCGACCGCCGGGCCAAACAGCTTGCGGTTGGGGCCGATGCCCCCCACCGAAATGCCACCAAAGTTGACCCCGTGATAGCCCTTCGCCCGCCCGATCAGGCGTGTTTTCGCGGGCTGGCCTTTCAAGCGCCAATACGCCCGCGCCATTTTCAGCGCCGTGTCGGCGGCTTCCGAGCCGGAGTTGGTAAAGAACACATAGTCCAGCCCCTGCGGAGTGAGGGACTTCACCCGGTTGGCCAGTTCAAACGCTTTCGGGTGCCCATACTGGAAGGCAGGCGCGTAATCCAGCGTGAGTAACTGCCGCTGAACCGCCTCGGCAATTTCCGGGCGGTTGTGCCCTGCGCCGCTGCACCACAGGCCAGACAAGCCATCGAGCACCCGGCGGCCGTTATCGTCGATGAAATGCACACCGTCGGCAGCCACGATCATGCGCGGGTCGCGCTTGAACTGGCGGTTACCCGTGTAGGGCATCCAGTGTGCCTCCAGCTGCGCGCGAGTGAGTTTGTGGCGGGCGGGTGTGGCGGTCATGTTCCTTTTCCTCTCGTTTCCTGCCCGCATTCTAGCGCTGTTCCGTGATGTTTAAATAATGCCTGCGCTCTCACGCCAGGTTCACGGGTCGAAAACGCTGTCAGCCAGTCCGCCGTGCATTGGATTGCAACTCCTGCTTCCGGCCCTGGAATCCATCGAAGAGACGTCGATGCGCTGTGTAGGAGAATTCATCCACCCGCTGTTCGTAGTCCCTGATCCACGCGATGAGCATCGCCAGATTGGCATCCTGTGCCGCAGGCGAAGAGTATTTGTGGGGCTCCCAGGGGCGTTGCCTGGCGTTCTCAATACAGGTTTCCGTACCTGGATTGAGAAACACAACTTCAGTGGCGTGAGGCATGGCCAGCTCCAGCAGGTCCGCGTAGCAGCCTTCAAGCACCCAACTCTCCGCCGAGTGGACAAACTCATGTATGGCGCTGCGACTCGCTTCCAGGGAGCGCCGTGTGGGTGTCTCGGTGCCGGCCTCCCAGGCGATGGTATCGAGGTCCAGCAACGGGCACCCCAAACTGGCAGACCGCGCCAGGGCGAGGGTTGACTTGCCCGAGCCCGAATTGCCGAAGATCACGACCCTGTGCATAACAACACCTCACTCCGATCAGCAACGCCGCTGCACTACCCGTCAGGCAGCTCATCAAACTTGGGCAGATCATCCTGCCAATGATGCCAGGGCGCTTTGGACCCCACATATACATGAAAATCCGGTTCCTTCGCCGTCGCATCGTCCAGCAGCCCCAATCGAATGTTCGTGGTATCCCAGTCGACCTTCTCGTTCAACAAACAGGAGCCACAGCGGCTGCAAAAGGCAACGTGAGAGCCGGGGTACTTGACGTAGTAGCTCATCAACTCCCTACCCTGCACTACGGTTAGTTGCTCTTTTTTCAACCCGCCGAACACCGAGTTGGCTGAGCCGGAAAATTTCTGGCACTCATTGCAGTGGCAGTAACCGGCGTACACGAACTCACCTTCAATCTCGAACTTGACACCACCACACAAACAACTTGCCCTCATGGCCGTATCCCTCGCTTGATGGTTTCGCAGAATGACGCAGATGCTGACTCAATTTCAAGCCACGCGGTAGTGTGCACGGAAGGTATGTGTAGAGCGCCTCAAATTGCTGCTGCCAGATCGTGGGCCTGGTTCAGTCCAACAGCCCACGAATTCTGGCACACCCATCAGCTCCCTGCTTCTAGTCGGCAACCTCGCCGCTGATGATCGCTTGTTCATTGGGCAAGCCGCTCAGTCCGACGCTACGCAGTGTCTTCAAGGGCAGCCGATACAGTGCTACCTGTGGTGGCTCACCTGCGGCCTTGATAAGGCGCAGACTCATGCCGCCGTGGACGTGACCGTAGGCATCCAGCCATACGCCGCCGACCTCGGGGTCGGCATCGGCGATCACCACGAACACGGAACCATCGCTTTCATAGCGAGCCCGAGATTTGGTGGTATAACCCTGACCCTCCTCGTAGCAATCGAGGTTTTCCTGCCAGACATTACACAATTGGAAGATCCAGTATTCACAGGGGCCAGGCGTGAAGTGCAATACCAGCGCTTCGTCCGCCTTCTTTTCCCATGCACCGAAGCCGTGATGCCGGTCGGGTACGCCGCCATTGCTCAGATAAAGAGCGCGGCTGAAGCGGATACTGTTGGCCCGCTTGCTGAGGTTCTCCTGCCACCAGCTACGCACCAGTTCCACGTAGGCCAACACCAGCTGGCCTGCCTTGGCCAAGCCGGCGCTAACCTCGTCAGCAGCTATGGGCCGTGGTGGCACGTTATCCAGACGCGCGATGGTCATGGTTGGCGCGACCGTATTTGCCCGGTCGTGGTACAGGGTGCGCACCAGAATTCCCACGCAATCACTGGTAATAGGTAACCAGTTGTTCGTACCCGCCGGTTGCGTCTGGCTCACGATGATCTCGAAATTGCCGTCGGCGTCAAACTCGATTGCTTCACTGGGCAGGAAGCCGGTGGTCGTCAAGGTGGCAGGATCGAACTCCTGCAGGCCGCTGATCCCGTGTTTGGCCCATTCTCGTGCGGCCAGGTCGTCGGGCTGCTTTGCGCTCCAGGCGGCAATCACAAAATACGGCAGCGTGCCACGGTTGCCATGAATGCGGTAATCGTACGAGCCATCGACAAACTCGGCCAGCAGGTGATCCTGGTCTGGCGATTGAAAATTGATGCTCTGGCGCCAGGGTGCATCGCGCAGGCGCGGGCGATCGGGTTCACAGTTTTCCATGTAGCGCTCGAAGCCGTTGCGCAGCAGACGCGTTAAAAAACGGTACCACTCGCTGCGGTCCAGCTCAGTGATCTTGCCTTCAAACTCGTCAACGATGTGCCCGGCCGAGCGTACCGTTTCACAAAAATCATCCCAGGCAGCGCCGCTCTTGAGCCGCTCTGCGGCGGCCCTTTTCCGGCTGGAGGGCATCACAAAACCTCCTTCTGCACCGGAAACCGCGAGTAGTAGAACGCAAAGCGTTCCCGCAAGGCCGCCACATCGATACCGAAATCCCCCGCCAGATCGTAACTGACCTTGCCGTGCTTGCCCCTCGGATTGGCCCGCGAGTAGCGCTGCATGCTGCGGGCTGCGCCACTGTCCAGTTCCAACCCGGCCATGGCGTATATCTTCTCAACTGTGCTGCTCTGATCTGCCATGTACTCGTGGAACAGTACATCTATAGTTTGTGCTTCAGGCAGGCGCTCCCGGTCGCGCACACAGGCAAGCAGCAGGCGCTCTATGCGCTCTGTCCAGTAGTCGGCGAGCTCACCCAAGTCGACGTGCGTGCGCCGCAGGCGGTCGCCATAGGCAATCATGGTCATCGCCGATTGCAGCACGGCCAGTGGGTCGCGATGCGTAATTACATAGGTGGCATCGGGGTAAGTGGTCTGCAGGGGTACCAGGTTTTCCATATGCGGTGGCGATTTCATCACCCAGCGGCTGGGGCCGCGCTGCCAGGTCATGGCCTGCAGCACTTTCTTGCCGTAGGCGTAGTGCGGCGTTTGGTCGTGGGCATAGTAGTAATCACGCCAGCGATAGGGCCGCGACAACCATTCGGGCAGGTAGGTCGAAAAATCCAGCGCCTGCAGTTCGATGTCTTCGTGCACATGGTCTGGCGCCATTTCGTGCATTGCCGGCATCAGCGGCAGGAGAGATTCAAACGCGCTCCACACTGCTTTGGTCGCGGTAAACCGGGGGTCCTCCCCTGCGCCCTCAGCCGCCTGTCCGGGTGCGGGAATTGGCTGCATGGCCTCCCACAGGGGCATGGAGCGCAGGCGCTCGTCGGCCGCGAGAATATTGACAAGATTGGTGGTACCCGAACGCGGCAGGCCGGCAATGATAATCGGGCGGTCGATCACGACCTCGGCAATATCCGGGTTGCGCTTGAGCAGGTCCTCCAGCAACAGGCGATTGCTGGCGTAGCGGACCGCATCATTGAACAAGCCGGCCCTGCCCAGCGGCCCCAGGCCCCGATCTTCGTCAAAGCTCATCAGCCAGACACTCAGGCGCTCGCGAAAGTCACCGGCACCAAAGTCACTCAAGCCTGTTGCCTGCTGCGCAGCGGCCAACACAGGCTCCTCCTGCATGTGCACCGGAGGAGCGGCGGCAATTGCCTGACGCTGCATGGGTGTCAGCTGTGGCGCACCCAGGTCGTCAATACGGATCGTGGGTTCAGTCATCAGTGTGCTCCCTGCTGTTGGGGACCTTGGGGGGCCGTCAGCCAGATACGGTGTAACCGCCGTCCACCGCCAGTGTCTGGCCGGTAATCCAGGACGCACCCGCACTGCTCAGAAACAGCACCGGCACCGCAATATCCTCCGCCACGCCCAGCCGCCCTGCCGGGGTGCGCGCCAGCGTGGGCTGCGACCATTCAGGATTGGCGATTGTGGCGCTGGTCATGCGGCTGGCGGTGAGGCCCGCCGCTACCGCGTTGACGCGGATGTTGCACTTGCCCCAGGCCACGGCCAGGGCACGCGTCAGGCCGACCAGCCCGGTTTTAGCCGAGCCGTAGCCCGGCACAATCTCCATGCCGAAGAAGGAGGCCATGGAGGCGATGCCAATAACAGACGCCCCACCGGGTAGCGAGCTCCTGGCCAGTTTGTCTTTACAGCGCTGGGCCAAGCGGTGCGCGCTGACCAGGTGTACTTGCACGGCGCGTTGGAAGATGTCGGGGTCCGATTCGTCAAGACCCTGGCTGGGGAATGCCAATCCACCGTTATTGACCAGAATATCCAGTCGCGGCAACGCGTTGGCAACACGATCGATGCTCTGCGACTCCTCCAGGTCGAGCTGCAGGTATTGGTAGGCTGACAAATCGGCGTCGTATTCCTGAGCATTGCGACGGGTGCCGGTAATCGTCACGTCAGCGCCGGCTGTGTGATACGCCTTCGCAATCGCGGCGCCGATGCCGCTTGTGCCACCGGTAACCAGTACGGTAGCGCCGCTGTAGTCATAGTGAATATTGGAAACGGGGGTGTTGGTTGTCATCGGGTCCTCAGCTAATTGTCCGGCCTGGGGTGGTGTTCGCCTGTCGAGGCAGAAGTGGCGGCAGCAGTGCTTTACTCACGCCACACCACGGGACAATCCGGCCCATCCAATGAATCGCCCGCTGCCACAAACTCATGGTGCGCTTTGCGTGGCGCCCCCGGGCGAAAGTAATACACCGCGTCGTCGCCACAGTAGCGCAAGCTGATTGCACGACGGCGGCGCGTCAAACTCATATTGCCTCCCGCAGCGTGCAGGGTGCGCGCATGATGCACCGTCAGATCACCCGGCCCGAGATCGAACTGCAGAAGCTCCACCTCGCTTCTGTTTGCCATGCTGTCTATGTCGGGCACTAGCGAACCGACGGTGCCCTCCATCGGGCTGTTGGACACAAACCAGTTCGGGCGATACTCCGCGTCCCAGCGGTGTGATCCGCGCACAAAGCTCATCACGCCAGTTTCCGCGTCGGCGAAATCCAGCGGTATCCATGTTGTACACACCTGTTCACCGGCGACGTGAAAATACGAGATGTCCTGATGCCAGGCCGTGCGCTCCGCGGTGTCCGGCTCCTTCACCAACACACTGTCCTCCCACATATTCACCTTCTTGGAGCGAAGCAGATGTGCAACGATGGCGCCGATTTCGGGCGAGAGTGCAAAGTCCCTGCAATCACTGTCTACCCGCCAGTGATCGGTTCCAGAGATGAACCGCCCGCGCCCTTTCCGGCCCCCGTCCAGTATCGCTTCACCACTCGCCGCAATTTCCGCGCCCATTGCGGACATGTTGTGCATGGTGCCGCCCGTAGGCTCGCTGACCAAACGTTCTACAGCGGGCTCCATGGCGAGCACGAAAGCCGGATTCAGGACCTCGCGCAGACAAACCACACCGTCTTCCCAGAATGCGGCAATTTCTGCCTCAGTGGGCAAGCGCAAAAGTATGTCGTTATTCATAGATCTATCTCCGAGCAAAAAAACAATCGCGTTTGCTTCCGAGGGATATCGCCGCGCCCTTCATGCGCGGTTGCCCCGAAAAGCCTGTATGCACAACGTCATCCGTCGTAATTTCATGTAACATCAGTCACTGAAATCGACCAGTACTTTTGCGGAGGCATCCTTATCCTGTGCAAGCGCAAAGGCCGCGAAAAAATCCTCGCTGGGTAGCCGGTGGCTGATCATGGCGGACACGTCCAGTTTTCCACTTGCCAACAGGGCCAGCACCTCGGGGAACTCATCCGGGTAGGCGAGCGACATGCTGAAATCGAGCTCTTTGGCCAGGGCCATCTGAAAATCGACTGGCACCGGCGTGTGATGCACCGCGACCACAAGCATCCGCGCGCGGGAAGGAGCCATGGCAACAATGGACTGCAGCACCTCAGCGGAGCCGGTCACCTCGAACCAGAGCCTGGCGTTGATCGTCGGCCAGCCAAACACACTACCGCTACCCAGTGCGGCAGCCAGCGTATCGAAGGTGTCACCCTCTGCCGGGTTGACGGTTTGTGTCGCCCCCAGCCGGCAAGCGCGCTGCAGCCGTGAGCTCGACATATCCACCACGGTAATCTCACGCACACCTCGCTCATGGAGCAGCGCCACAATCCCCAACCCTATGGGGCCTGCCCCGAACACCACCACACTGTCATCCTGCTGTACGTCAGAGCGGCGTACGGCGTGTAAAGCCACTGATAGCGGCTCTATCAGAGCCGCATGCTCGAAGGTAACCGAGTCGGGTAGCCGGTAGATAGAGCCACCAAGCGTGGCATTCTGCACAAGGAGCAGTGGGGCAAAGGCGCCCTCGGGGACGCCGTTGCCGATGGCATTCCCATCACCCATCGGGTTGACCGTCACACGGTCGCCCGGGGCAATACCCACAACATCGACTCCCACCGCGGCTACCGTACCTGCAAGCTCATGCCCCAGCCCGAAGGGTTCCGTCTGGGCCGCCGCCACGCCACCTATTCGGGTAAACGTGATGTCACTTCCGCAAATGCCCGCCACGGCAGTGCGTACGACCACATCACGTGGGCCGGGTACCGGAGGCTCTATGTCGTCTATGCGCAAATCTGAGGGGCCATGTACTCGCACTGCTTTCATTCCGGGATACTCCTGGTCGCGTGCTGCTATGGATTAGGCAAAGCTTTCGAGAGACATACTCTGCCTGGCTTGCGCGTAACATTCGCGCGCAATGTCGCAATGCAGGAGCGTCTGCTCCCACCGGTTGCTCAATTCTTCCCAGTGGCCGCTGGACCCTCGCTGCAACTGCGCGTAGGCAATGGGGTAGTCGATGCCGTTATGCGGGAGTACGGCGGGCAGCAACTGTGGCGCGAAAACCACCTGCTGTCCTCTCTCCAGGCTGGCGCGAAAACAGGCCGTCCAGAAGCGGCGATGATCCTCTACGAAATGACGATCATCACTCGCTGACTCCAGCGTTACCTGAGCGCAGTTGGTACTGCCGATACGCCCCTCAACGATGTCTGTGCGCACGATCAGGGGCTGCATGAACGCCAGCTTTTCGTCGAAGCCGGCCAGAGAAAGCTCGTGCCCCATGTACCAGTGCGTGAAGTCCGCACAGAAACGCAGCTCGGGAAAGTGTTCAATGGCATCCACGGTGCGCCGTATATCCTGCGTGATACTGCCACGGTGCGTCTCCAGCAGTATCCGGTGCCGGTGGCGCGCGGACGCCTGCAGCACTGCATCGCAGTAGCGCTTGACTGCTTCGTCCCCTTCCAGCCCGTTGCCCGCGACGAGAATCGTAGCGTCGAAACCCTCCGCCGCATGGCGCTCACCAATCGAATCCAGTGCCGCGGGGTCGCAGCTCAGCACCTGGGCCGTGGCCACCATCCCGGCATCTCTTGCTGCGCTAGCCGTTTCGGTTTGTATCCCCCCGAAGCCGGCCTGCTGCAACGCGATGTAAAACCCATCGCCAATGGCCGGCGCCCTTGATTGAGGCGGGAGCCCGAGTAGTGTGGTCAAACAAAAGTCGATGCGCATACGCTGAGGTTTCCATCCAACGAAAAGGCGCCTGCGGCCCCTGCTGCAGCGGGCGCCCGCGCCATTCAGAACGCCTAGTATTGATATTGCAGCTCGATTCCGTAGCTGCGAGGCTCACCGTAGGCCGCCGGAATGGTGAGGACCGGGTTGCCAACCGGGAATGCATATACACGGTACTCCTCGTCCGCCAGGTTCTTGCCCCACAGGGCAAGCTGCAGGCTGTGGTGATCGCCACCACCCAACATGATTTCGGACAATGTCACCCGCCCATTCAGTATCGTGTAGCTGTCCTGAAAGTCGAAGTTCTTCGGTGCGTAGGCATATTTTGAGGTGGAAGTAAGGTCCAGCTGGAGCCCGAGTGTTCCGAATGAAAAGGGCTCAAACTCGTAGGCTACCGCCAATGCTCCGGCATGACGTGGCGACTGGGCAAGTTCGAAACGCTCTGGAATATTGTTGTTCAACGGGTTCGGTTGATCGGGTTGCTCCGGGTCCAGATAGGTATAGCTCAGGTCGATCGTGAGGCCGGCCACGGGCACTAGCGTCATGTCCATCTCGGCCCCACTGATTTTGGTCGTTTTCGCCGCGTTGATGGTCTCGGCGAAGGTCGGGTTCAGCGGGTCGGAGAAACCGATCTGGAAGTCATCGTACTCGGTGCTGAACACGGCGAGGTTGAAACGCAGGCGACTGGCGAAAAGTTCGCTCTTCAGGCCGAACTCCCAGGTTTCCACGTTTTCTTCGTCAAAAGGTATAAACGTGAAAGAGCGCTGGCTGACACCACCCGCCTTGTAGCCGGTCGCCCAGCGCAGGTAGGTATTGACCTCGTCGTTCCACTGGAAGCTGAGGGTCAGTGTTGGATCCAGGCTATCCGTTTTCAGGTTGTAGTTCTGATAGCGAAGGCCGGCCTCGACCAACGCGGGTAGCGCGTAGTCCCGATCACCGCTTTTCTTGTCTTCGGTGTACCGTGCGCCCAGCGTGATTTCGAGGCGATCCTCAAGTACAGCAGGTGTCCAGGAAGCCTGGCCGAATGCCGCCCAGCTTTCAGTCTGGGTACTGACTAGCCTCCTCGCATCCGATGGCTGGGGAATCGGTGGGTAAATGGGCCCCAGAAAAACACCGGAAAGTGCGCCAAAGCTGTCTAGCGATGCCAGATTCAACAAATCATCGTTGGCATTCTCCTCAAAGTAGTAAATGCCTGTCATCCATTTCAGCCGATCACTTTCACCCGACAGCTGCAGCTCCTGGCTGAACTGGTCCTGCTCGACGGCAGCGGCCGCAATCAGACCGTTGAACAAGAGTGCGCCGGCGTAGTTGTTGCGGGTATCCTCTTCCATATCTCGGTACGAGGTGATGGACTTGAGGGTGAGAGATTCAGCCATATCCCACGTCAGCGTAAGGTTGTGCCCGGTCTGACGGGTTTTGCTCGGATCCAGTGGCCGGACGGGAAAGCGGGTTGTGTCGGTGGCGGGAGGCTCGACTCCGATAACACCCAGCGCATCGAACATCACCTGAAAATAGATTTGGGTGGCCTCAATGTCGGACCAGTCATAGGCGTAGTAAACATTGAAGTTATCCGTGGGGCTCCAGTCCAAAGCGGCGCGAAATGCGTCTTGCTCGGTGTCGCCGTAATCGTTCTCGCCCGGCGCCGTGTTGTCGACCCAGCCATCCTTCTGCGAATGCAGGTAGTCAATCTTGGTACGGATGCCTCCGATTGCTGGAAGGTCGATATGGGTTGCCGATTTCAATGCATCAAAGTTCCCCACGTTGAACGTTTGTCGCAGGCCGAACTCGCCAGTGGGCTTTTTCGTCACCAGGCGGACCGCGCCGCCGGTCGCGTTACGCCCAAACAGCGCACCTTGCGGGCCGCGCAACACCTCAATACGTTCCAGATCAGCCACTTCCATCGCCAGCCCCTGGCCGCGGCTGACGTACGCATCGTCCAGGTAAATGGCGACAGAGGGCTCAAAGGTGATCTGGCCCGGGTCACTAAAGCCTGCGCCCCGTACGCTGATAGTCAGCGTGCTCGGGGTGTTCACGAAAGGCTGGATGCGCAGCGATGGAATGCTGCCCGTTCCCAGGTCGGCGAGGCTGGTAATCCCTCTCGCTTCAAGCTGGCTCTGGTTCATGGTCGCTATGGAGATCGGCGCCTCCTGCAGGCTCTCCTCACGCTTTTGCGCGGTAACGATAATCTCCTCCAGGACAGCCGCTCGACGACTGTCCTGGGCGTTTGCCAACTGGCTTGTGGTCGCAGCCAGTGCCGCGACGACAAAAATCGGTGGGATGTAAGCGGTTGACCTGACCATCATTGCGTTCCTTTTTATTATTAATGACTGGCATAGGACATCTGCTAACCCGAACCCATCAATCAGCAGAAACCTTGTGCCTCAATGCCTTCAAAACTAGCATTGGCAATCACTTCAGCACCATCCTTTTTTAATGAGGTGGCATTAATTTACTAGCGCTAACCACCCCGATGGATAAATAGTTAAACCGAATCTGCGAGCTCTTCGGCACAGAACGCATGGGTTCCATCGATCAACGACGGCCTTGCCCTTCCGGCTGCTGTGGTATTAGTCAGCCGCTGACATGGGCGACGCAGGCGCTGACAAAAAGGCAAGCAAGCCGTCTTCCAGTGTGTGAATGAAAACGTCTGTTTCCATATCCATGCTGTTGGATCTGGTGCAGCGTTTGATTTTTATATGCTCCGAAAGACCATGAAAAAGTAGCACTGCTGCGAGCATTGAGCGTTGTTGTATGACAGGTTCAGGCAAGTCGTGGGCCGCCATGGCATCGTGCAGCGCGTTGGCCAGCCTGTCCTGGTTCGGGAGGTGCAAGTGTGTGGATCCCAGGTGTTGTGCAAAGATGGTGTGGGTGGCGACGAGTTGCGCATTGATGCGAATGAAGTCTTCCCCCCCGTCTGGATCCAATAATTTTTCCGCGACAGGGTAGATGAAGGCGCGTACCACTTCTTTCAGGCTTTGCCGTCCAGACCGGTCAATTTCATCGAGCAGCGCGTGTCGGCGGCGCACAATACGCGGTATATGCTTATCAAGAATCGACTGTAGCAAACCCTCCTTGTCACTGAAATGGTACTGACATACCGCTGCATTGCTTTGGCCGGCAGCTTTACCTATTTGTTGGAGGGTCACGCCCTCCACTCCATTTTCAGCAAATAGCCGCTCGGCCACGGAAACCAACTTGGCTCGTGTCGCAGCACTTCGCGATGTAATGCGCCTTGAGGTCGGCGACTTGAATGGGAGGGAAGTATCCATAATCCTGGAGCATCCGGAAACAATGAGCATGATACGTATTTTTGCGAGGATCATCCGAGGTACTGGCCAAAATGTAAAGGCATGCTGCGCCCCTGATTCCCTGGGCAGCTGCAAACCTTGTGGAAGATCGCCTTTCCTACGCCAGCCGCCTGCTGTCGAAAGCGTAGCCCCGACAATGCTGCAAAACACAGCCTGCACGCGTGGGGACGTATGATCGTGAAGTAGCTGACTCAGCTACGATTGAGCTCAACCATTTACCGGCTCGTTGCCTACGGAATAATTCGCATCACGACAGGTCATCAGAGAAGTGATGATTAACGTCTCGATGATGCGCTTCATCATTTCGTACCGCCAGAACCACTTCTCGCAAGCGAGCATCAGGCGGCAAATCCCAGTACTCAATGGCGATTTCCGGCGCTGCGACGTTTTCGCAGAGGCCACTGTCGATATCAGCGAGGTACTCCGTATAGCTGAAAACTGCTTCTTCCTCGAAGTATCCGACAATACGGTGGGCAGTTCGCGGAGAGCACAGATAGACGATGAAGTAGAAATTATAGAAGATCCCCTGAGCCATCAGGATGAGAAAGCGTTCGAACCGCGACGGTTTCGCTATTTCAACGAACGTCATCAGGTGCATCCTCTCGTTTTCCGCCTCATTCAATAACGTCTGAATCCATCCGTTATCGCTCTCCATCCTGCGCAAGGCGCGCAAATGCCTGAGTGTTCCTGCCACCATGCCTGGAACTCCCGCTATCGTTTCCAATACGACCGCGCGGTGCCCGTAACGCTTCGCGAAGAACATGTCTGCGAAAAAACGGAGAAACCTGGTGAAACCGAGGGCACATCGATCCGAAATACCGCTGGGTGCATGATGTTTTCTGGGTGGAAACTCTGCTTTCACATCAAGCCCGGGAGCCGCCTAGTCTTCCCGCTCTACACGCATCAAGCAAAACGCCAGAAGCAAGGTTGCGAGAACGCCCGAACCTCCAGCAGCTGCGGAGGGTAAAAAAGCCTCACGACCAAACACAATCAAGATCGCATTCGCGATCATGGCGACAACACCCACCAGCGCCAACAGTAAACCGGATGTGATTTGAACGGTTCGTTTACCAGTAAAATTCATAGCCGTTAAGTATACGAGTCAGGCAGGTACTTGCGCATACTCGCGCCGATCTCTCCAGATCGCGCACCCGAAACATCGTACCAGGTTCGAATTTGCAGCGAACCGTCCGGCTCGAACTGATATGTTTCAAGACTCTTTGCCGTTCTCGTTTTTCCCGAAGAGGTAATGATATTGTGCATCTTCCACGCCACCGTGGTTCCCAAAACGAACAGCGTCTCTTCAGGAATCTCAAATTTCACGTGGTCTTGAAACAGGTCGTATGAGTCCGTGCAGCAGTGCTTGAATCCAAATTTCTCGGGTGTGCCGACTGGGTCGAACATCCTCACAGCATCGCCCTGGAACACGGTGCGATAGTTGGCTATCCAGCCCTCGCGATCACCTTCATTCCATAATCTGGCGTAGTTATGCGCCCAATTTCGTAGTTCTTCCGTGGTTGGTTCTGGTACAGGCATCTACTGTGTCTCCTTGATTATAGTGGGCGATATTTTCGCTGATGAGTGTAATCGGTCACTGTTGTAAAACTCAATGTAGCCGCGCAGGGTAGCTCACTGAGAAGGACCGCAGTCGCCTTGAAGTCATCACTGTAGTTGAAGGTCGTTCTGGGGCCTGAGTAGCGGACGAAAGCCTGTTCAAGGCGCGGCTCTTCGCGGTGGCTGACGTGGTCAATCACCGACCCGTTCGTTCAAACTGCTCAACAGGTAATCTGCCAGCGCGCGAACCGGGGGCGATTGTCCACGCCGAGATGGCATGACCAGGCTCAATTGCGCTGTTCCGGCCACCCATTCCGGGAGGACCCGCGTCAGTGATCCATCATTTAGTTCAACCCTGCAGGTATACGCCGGCAGGCTCACGATACCCAGCCCTTTCGCCGCCGCCTGTTTCAAGGTGCTCATGTCATCGCTGCAGAGTTGCGGGCTGAATGAAATGGTGGTTTTCACACCATCAACGTGCTCTAGATTCCAGTATCCGCTTGCAGGCTGCCATCCCACCTTCAAGCTTTGTCGTTTTAGCAGATCATAGGGCGACTCCGGCGTGCCGGTTCGAGCCAGGTAGTCGGGACTTGCGAACAGGTGCCAGGACACATTCGCCAGGTGCCGCTGAATGATGCTCGAGTCCGGCAGCGCTTCCATATGGCCTCTTATGGCCAGATCAATTCCGGAGGACACCAGATCGACCGACTGGTTGCTCACCTGCTGGACCAGATTCACCTTCGGATGCTTCGCCAGAAATTCAAACACCAGGTCCTTGAGCGCAAACTGGGCCACACCGACAGAGCAGCTCATGGTCACGCGCCCGCTCAATGATTCCTTGCGGCTCTGAATTGCCGCTTCGGCGGCTTCCATCTCCTCGACCAATGCCCGGGCATGCTGGTAGAACACACGGCCGGCTTCGGTCACTTTGAATTGACGGGATGTTCTTTGTATCAGGCGGGTATCAAGCCGCTGTTCCAGTTGCGATACATGCCGGCTCAACCGGGACTTGGGCATATTGAGCGCTCTCGCGGCGGGTGAAAAACCCCGTTTTTCCACCACGTGGGCAAAATAGTAGTAGTCATTCAGGTCGATCATTGCCAGTTGCCCCGCTGCATTCCGCACACTTACCGTTCCATTTTTAGAACGGTTCTTTCATTTTTTGCATCTACTCAGCACTACCGTTCCATTGATAGTCTCTAAATCGTGATTAAGCAACACCTGACGAGGAAATTAAGTATGAACACAGTAAGTCCTTTTGCAGAGAACCTGGCATCGGATAGCGCACCCAACGTGGTCATCACCGCCCCACAAGCCGGCGACGCCCTTGAGATAGGCGCTGGGTTTGTCGCCCAGTCCTTTCGCGAGCGAAATTTCGCCGGCGCGATGGACCCCTTGGTGATGGTCGATCACTACCGCATGACCGAGCCAACCTTTGGTCCCCATCCACACGCCGGCCTCTCCGCTGTGTCGGTGCTGTTTGAAGACAGTGATGGGGCATTTCACAACCGGGATTCATTGGGCAACGATTTCGACCTGCTGCCCGGCGAGCTGTACTGGTTGAAGGCCGGTTCCGGTGCCGGTCACGATGAGTCGCCCAGAACCGGCGCACGCATTCATGGCTTGCAGGTCTTCGTGAACCTGCCGGTGCGAATGAAACGCGATGCACCTGAATCACGGCATGTGAGGGTGCGGGACATCCCTGTTCTGGAAACCGATGGCCATCGCGTGCGCGTGGTGCTCGGCAACAGCAACGGCATCAGTGGCCGGGGTTCGCCTGCCCTGCCCATGACCATTCTCGACGGCAGGATTGGGCCTGGGTTCGCATTTACCCACGACTTGCAGGCTGGAGAGAACGCCTGGATCTACGCCATCGAGGGCGAGATCGAACTCGCGGTCGCCGGTAGGGCAGCAAGACTGCAAGCCGGCGAATCACTCGCTGTCAAAGCCGCCTCCGATTCCGGCGCCCATGCGATCGAGCTGACCAACACTGCCGGTACGGCCGCACACTTCGCCCTCTTTGCCGCCACGCCTGTTGAGGAAGTCTTCGTGCAGAAGGGCCCCTTCGTCATGAGCAACGAGGCCGAAATCGCGCGGGTGGAAGCGGATTATGCGGCCGGCAAACTCGGCCGCCTCGAATGACCGGCTCGACATCTATTCACGCACTCAACAGGAGAGTGACATGAAAGTACTGGCCTTCGCCGCAAGTAATAGCCGCAAGTCGATCAACAAGGACCTGATTCGCTATGCCTCTACCCGGCTGCCCGACAACGATGTCGAAATCATCGATAGCAACGACTATGAAATGCCCATTTACAACAGCGATCTCGAAGAAGCCCATGGCATTCCCGAAGCCGCGTCCCGCTTTCTCGATAAGATCTCAGAAGCAGATGCGCTGCTGATCGTAAGCGTCCGGTAAACCCATCTTGCCACAGATAAGCGATCCGCTAGATTAGGTGCCCACCTATTCTTAGTGGGCACCTATTATGGATTACGACGCGCCGCTTAACGATGTGGCACCGACACCGAAGAAGCGGCGACGCCGTTACTCTGCCGGATTCAAGGCCCAGATCATCGCCGAGTGCGATCACCCTGGTGCATCCGTGGCCGGTGTTGCCATTCGCCACAGCTTGAATCCCAACATGGTACAGAAGTGGCGTCTCGCCCAGCGGCGCGCTTCCCAGGATGACTTTCTTCGTCTGCCGTCGCCGTTATCGTCTGGCTCTCAGGCCGCACCGGCCAATGATCCAGCGACGGTACGCATGGAAGTACCAACGCCCTCAGGCAGGCTGATCGTTCACTGGCCGCTCAATGCGCTCGAGCGGTCTGTCGACTGGCTACGTGCTGTAACAAGGTGACGCTGCCCGTTAACCTGGGCCAGGTCCTTCGCATTGACGAGATCTGGCTTGCCCGGGAACCGCTGGATATGCGCTGCGGGCCAGAGACGACGCTGGCCCGGGTGATCAAGGCCTTTGGTGCGGCGAAGCCGCACTGCGCCTACGTCTTTGCCAACAAGCGTGCTAACCGCATGAAGATCCTGCTGTGCGACGGCTTTGGTATCTGGCTGCTGGCAAGGCGGTTGCATCAGGGTCGCTTTGTTTGGAGCGCCCTGCGCAGTGGCGATCCAGTGAGTCTCGATGACCTGCAATTGCAAGCCCTGGCATCGGGGTTGCCCTGGCAATATGCCGCCGAGAACTTCGTCATAGACCGACAGTAGATAACACCACGGTCACCCGCTCGGGTCTACGGAAATAGTACTTCTGGCCATAAATGGGCTCTGGTGGCAGAGTGTCGCTATGCCGGCATCGATTGACATTAACCAGCTCAGTGAGTCCCAGCTCCGCGAATTCGCGGCGCAGATGCAGGATGCGTTAGGTGAGCGTGATGAGACCATTCGCCAGTACCGCCTGCGCAATGAACACCTCACGCATGAGATCGCGATTCTCCGGCGACATCGTTTTGGCAAACGCAGCGAATCCAAAAGCAGTAGCCCACAGCAGAAC
>CERO01009687.1_pt1 | contig 148829 bp, 124 predicted proteins | sample 530851 | NCBI WGS metagenome assembly CERO01 (sample SAMEA2621033, study PRJEB7988) | marine metagenome | biome: marine biome (ENVO:00000447); feature: surface water layer (ENVO:00002042); material: "saline water (ENVO:00002010), including plankton (ENVO:xxxxxxxx)" | depth 5 m
ATCAAGTGTCACCGAAGTGGTTGCACCTGTAGCTGTTACTGATTGATCAGCACCTGCATCTGCTACGGGAGTTGTGTTTACAACTGTAATTGTTACTTCATCGGTGTCAGACTCTTCTCCATCAGAAACAGTTAGAGTGAGTACATGAGTGCCCTTTGCGAGTGCAACGGTTGGTGTAGCTCCTGTTGCTCCGTTAGACCATGAATAAGTTAGAGCATCACCGTCGGCATCCGAAGAACCGGAACCATCAAGTTTCACCGAAGTGGTTGCACCTGTAGCTGTTAGTGTCTGATCAGCGCCTGCATCTGCTACCGGAGCATTATTTGTGTCGATTGGAGGAGGAGTTCCACCAAATTCTTCTGTGGTTTCCAATCTGAATTTACCACCGGCAAGTCCCCCACCGTCAAAAATTACGAACGAAAGTTGATGTGTACCGTCTAAAGTTACGCCATACTCACCCGGTGAACTTGTAGCCCCTTGATATCCAACTAAACGAGGATTGTCGCCATTTTCATCAGCAAGATAAACCCATGAACAGTTATCGGCTAAAAGTTGAATTACAAATTCCCCATTTCCTGATACTTCTGTCTCATATTTACTCCAGTTGTGACCGCCTGGCCCATCTGAGTTCATACTATTGTAGGAATTGATCCATGCAGCATCGAATGTCGCATTGTCCCAAGGATGTGGTTGTCCGTTATCCTGAGTTACTTCAAAAGCATTATGTGGATTTACCCAATTTGCAGTAAGTCCGAAGTTGTTTGACTGGTAGCAAACGCTTGAAGTCCAACTACGATCTTCGGAAGCCGGGAAAATAGGATCATATGTTTGAATGGAGGAACTGCTAACATACACGTTAGATGTTGGGGCTCCTGTTTTATAGGCAATATGTCCCAAAACCGTACCTGTTCCAGCTGCTCCTTGATCATTATGTGCAAATCCATCCAACCTGAATCCATCAATATCAGCTGCTGCTTCTGCCGGCATTGGGGTATTATATTCAAATGCTTTAAAACTACTTAGCGGAACCTGAACTTCTCCTTCTGTGAGGGTTACATTGGTGTAATAAAACCAACCACCGTCGGTAGAAGATAGATACATAGTAATTTGATTATTAACTTCGCTGATGTTTAACACTTCAAGGACAACAGCGCCTTCTAATCCAATATCAAGATTCAAAAACACTTTTTTGTCTGCATGAGGGCTGGAACCTTTGGTAGGTGAACCATGTGACCCAATAAAATTACCATAGTAAAGTGCATATTCCGTGGATGTGTTTGTTCCACCCCATTCAAGAGTCCCTTCAGATCCATTAATTCTGGTTACACCAGATCTATAGCTTCTAAGTTCACGGCCACCACCCAAAACAGTCTCATCTTCTAAGTATGTGTACAAACCCGGAAAATCACCCGACCAACTACCCGTCGGGCCATTGAAATCATCAATAATGATACTTCCAGAACTTGCACTCTGAGTATTGGTTTGATTTGCTGAACTTTGAACTACCAGCAGTTCATCTTTCGTTACTCCCTTTTCCTCTATACTTGAAACCGATGAGTCTTTACAAGAGACGAAAAGTACCCCCAACATAAGCACCAAACTAAAAGATGCTTTCATTTTAAATGTTCTAATTTTTTTCATGATGTACCAATTAATTATATTGTGAAAAGCTTAAAATCGATGCGTTATCAGCCCCCTACTTCGATCTGCTTTTATATAATATTGTCTTTGTTATGTAATTTAACAATGGGAAGAAGTGCTCAATTTAATAGGCACAAGTACCTATATCAGGATGGCTTTAATGCGGTTTATTAGTGAAGAGAGACCAATGCTGGTACAAAGACAGGGAATTCAGGTAGGAGATGTTCCCTTACAAACAAAATTATAAACACACTTTAAGTTATTGGTTATATTATGCTCTAAGAATATTGATTTTGATCGTTGTTCCTTTTCCTGGCGCTGATTTTATATCAATGGTGCCCCCAAGTGACTCCACTCTCTCTTTCATTCCTATAAAACCGAGTCCTTCAGTTTCGATTATATTTTTCAGATCAAATCCTTTTCCATCATCCCAAATAGTTGTAAATATGGTATGATCAGTTCTTTTTATTAATACAGAAGCTTCCTCTGCAGAAGAGTGTTTCATAATATTATTAACCCCTTCCTGAACTACGCGATAGAAATGAATCTCTTTATTTTCATCAATAAGCCCATCAATCTTATCAATATGATAACTCCATTCAATACTATCAGAATCTTTAATTTCTCTGCATAGATTTATGATCGCATCGGTTAACCCAAATTTTTCTAAATGTACCGGCCGCAGTGCATGAGAAATAGATCGCACATCGCTGATTGAGATTTTAGTACTTTCCATTATCTCATTCAGCTCTTCTTCTAACTTCGTAGTATTTCCAATTTGTTGTTTAGCAAGTTCTAACCGGTTTTTTATCACCAAAATTTGTTGCCCTAAGCCGTCATGAAGTTCTGAAGCTATACGTCTTCTTTCAGCTTCCTGAGAATTAATCAATTGCTCTGAAAACCTTTTCTGCTTCTCGTTTTCCTTTTTTAACTGACTTACTCTATAGTAATAAGCTGCAGGACCAGAGGTTAGAAATATTAATCCTACTATTCCATAAAATACTTTTGTTTGCCAAAATGGAGGAGTTATCGTTATCCCGATCGTAGCCCCTTTCTCGTTCCATACACCGTCAGAATTACTTGCCAACACCTTAAATGTATATTCACCGGGCGGGATTTTGGAATATAACGCTTCCCGTCTGTTTCCTACGTCAACCCAATTATCATTAAAGCCTTCCAGTTTATATTTAAAACTTGTTTTTTCGGGCTTATTGAAATTAATTGCAGTATAACTTATTTCCAAAAATGAATCGTTGTAAGGTAATTCAACGGTACTAGTAACTGAGATTACATCTGTGCTGCTTCTTACACGTTCTATATAAACCGGAGGAATAGTAGTATTTATATTGATGTCGTTTGTTTTAACTACTGCTACTCCTCCAACAGTAGGAAAATAAATGTTACCCTCTGTATCTTGAATAAAACTTGGTTGAAATCCACCATTCGTTTCAACTGAAATCATCCCATCGGGTTCTCCATAAGAATATGTTTGAACCACTTCTGTTTCACCATCACAAAAGGCTGAAGCTGATGATATTGGAAGTCTGGAAATTCCCCGGTTACTTCCCATCCAAAAATTATCAGCATTATCTTTTACCAGATGTGATACGATATCATCGAATAGTCCATCTTTGGAAGTGATATTACAAACTTCGTTGTCTTTCAGCCTGAATAATCCATCCCCATAGCTACCTATCCAAAACTCACCATCTTCACCTTCGTAAATCGCTCGTACATAAGGCTCGTTTTCATTCTCTTTTTCTGTTTCACTTCTCAGGGAGATTAATGTGAATCTTTCGTCTTCTTTTTTGAATAAACCTGAAATTGTTCCAACCAATAACACTCCAGACTTTTCTTCATGAATTACCCGAACATTATTAGAAGACAGCCCATCTGCGGAACCAAAGCCTTGAAATTTTTTGCCATCATATTTAAACAACCCATCCAAAGCTCCTATCCAGATATTCCCTTTTGTGTCCTCCGTTATGGAATGAATAACATTACCGTAAAAACCATGGCTTGTATCTATTCTTTCGCCTTTCATGGATAAATCCAGCGAATTTAATCGATACATTTCTTCAGCTCCTAACCAAATACGGTTTTTAGAGTCCTCAAAAATCGACCATACACAAAGATTAGGTAAATGTGTATTTATAACAGAATAGGTAAGCTTGCCTTCTTCCCATTCATAGATTCCCCCACAATTTGTAGAAAACAACTTTCGTCCATCGCTTAACTCGCTTAATGATAACATAATATCATTCTCAAGTCCGTCTTCTTTACTTATGGTTCTGATAATAGATGACTTTGCCGAGAACATACCATCTCCCAATGTACCCAGCCATAAAGTTCCCTCATTATCTTTAAAGATCTTCGTGAAATTAATCTCATAATCAGCCTTTATAGGATCAAATACTTCAAACCCATTTCCATTGAATCTGCTAATTCCATTATATGTTGTTACCCAAAAAGTACTGTCTCGATCAATAGAAAGTCTTTTAATAAAATTTGAAGAAAAGCCGGTACTCTCTTTAACCGAAAATAATTCTCCGTTCTTATATCTGTAAACACCGTTTCTTGCAGTAGATATAAAAAGAATTTCGGAATTTTTTGGATATTCAATCACATCAGAAATCTCACTTTCAAATACCGAATCAAAATCTTTGATCAGTACCAGTGAGTCTCTCATTGTATGCAGAACCTTTTTTTGATAGGCTACAAATATTCCATCTCTATTATCCAAAGCCTTTCTTTTAAGATCATCATTATCAAAGACTTTTTTACTGAATACGGTATCATTAGTAAAGTAGTAAGGAATTCCATCTACCAATGCCCAAGTTCTTCCTTTTGCATCCTGAACTACTCTTTGAGGTGAGTTTATAGCTCCAACGTTATTAAGCGGATAAGTTTGAAATTTTCCATCTTTGTATTTTGTAAAACCCATCTCTGTACTTAGCCAAATAGCGCCTGTTTTACCTTCATACAAATGAAGGATTCGATCCGACCCAAACCCTTCAGAATTAGATCGATTAAAAGTAGTAAATGAATTTCCATCAAAACGCACAAGCCCTCCGAAAGTCGCCAACCAGATATAACCATCTCTAGTCTGAATGATATCATTTACTGAGCTTTGAGGAAGTCCATCATCCAATCCAAATTGAGTGACAACAAAATCCTCAGACGCAAAATTTTGTGCCCAACAAAACCATGGAATTATCCAAAAAATTGTTACGAGTATAAGTTTTACCAAATTGTGTCCCACTTTTAAAAACCATAATAATGTAGTTATGACGTGCTAAAAAACAAAAGTAATCAGTTACAATTATTGACAAGCATCAAATCCTGACCCCGATTTTGATATGCTATTGCCCGGCTAACATTCAAAACGAGAGTATTTATATGAACCTGACTATTTACAACGTATCTATATCATTTCACTAAAAATGTGGTGACGGAATTTCGTTTTTAGGGAATTTTACCTTCATCCAGATTCCATCAAAAGAACAATCCTTCAGATGGATCAGTTTAGATACCAATTATAAAAAACTCTTGTTCAACTGAATAAATAAGGTTTTATGATCTTAAAGCATCGTTACAGCACTCTGCATCGTAACATTGGTACCGATGGGGATCGTTGGTACTAGTAATTTCAAACACAAAAAAAGCCCCTTCAATATTGAAGGGGCTTTCATTTCTTTTCAGAAGTTTATGAGGGAATTACATCATTCCACCCATGCCTCCCATTCCCGGCATTCCGCCACCCATACCGCCTGGCATTCCGCCACCATCATTATCATCAGATGGTTTGTCAGAAATTACAGCTTCAGTGGTAAGTAATAATCCGGCAACAGATGCTGCGTTTTGAAGCGCTGCTCTTGTTACTTTAGTCGGATCGATTACACCGGCTTTAATTAAGTCTTCGTACACTTCTGTACGTGCATTGTATCCATAAGCACCTTTTCCTTCAAGCACTTTCTGAACTACAATTGCACCTTCAACTCCGGCGTTGTTTGAGATCGTTCTCAATGGAGCTTCAAGAGCTCTACGAACGATTTGGAAACCTACAGTTTCGTCTTCATTAGCGCCTTTAAGTTTATCAAGAGTACCGAGAGTTCTTAAAAGAGCTACTCCACCACCAGGAACAATTCCTTCTTCCACAGCAGCACGAGTTGCATGTAATGCATCTTCAACACGGTCTTTCTTTTCTTTCATTTCAACTTCAGAAGCTGCGCCGATGTACAATACAGCAACACCGCCACTTAGTTTAGCTAAACGCTCTTGTAGTTTCTCACGATCATAATCAGAAGTTGTATTCTCGATCTGACCTTTGATTTGGTTTACTCTTGCTTTGATGTCATCAGCTTTTCCGCTTCCACCAACAATAGTAGTATTGTCTTTGTCGATAGTTACGTTGCTTGCCTGACCTAAGAAATCAAGAGTAGCGTTTTCTAATTTGTATCCACGCTCTTCAGAGATAACAGTACCACCTGTTAGGATAGCGATATCTTCTAACATTGCTTTTCTTCTGTCACCAAAGCCCGGAGCTTTAACAGCTGCGATCTTCAATGAACCACGAAGTTTGTTAACTACTAACGTAGCTAGCGCTTCGCCTTCAATATCTTCAGCGATGATCAACAATGGTTTTCCTGACTGAACTACTTTTTCCAAAACTGGAAGCAGATCTTTCATCGCAGAAATTTTCTTATCGAAAATAAGGATGTATGGATCTTCAAGATCAGTTACCATTTTTTCAGAATCGGTAACGAAATATGGAGAAAGGTAACCACGATCGAACTGCATACCTTCTACAGTTTCTAATGTAGTTTCAATTCCTTTCGCTTCTTCAACAGTGATAACACCAGTGTTGTTGAAGGTACCATCGTCAGACTTTCCAACTTTTTCGTATGCATCAGCAATTAAAGAACCGATTTCTTCGTCACCGTTTGCAGAAATAGTAGCAATTTGCTTTAATTTATCGATGTCTTTATCGATATCGATCTTAACATCTTTCAAGCCTTCAACAATAGCAGCAACTGCTTTGTCTATACCAGCTTTAAGATCCATTGGGTTAGCACCTGCAGTAACATTCTTTAAACCTGCAGTAATAATTGCCTGAGCAAGTACCGTTGCAGTAGTTGTTCCATCACCGGCATTATCATTGGTTCTAGAAGCTACTTCTTTAACCATTTGAGCTCCCATGTTCTCGACCTTGTCAGAAAGCTCGATCTCTTTTGCTACTGTAACACCATCTTTAGTGATCTTTGGTGCGCCGAATGATTTTTCAATTACAACATTTCTTCCGCGTGGTCCCAACGTAACTTTTACAGCATCGGCAAGTTTGTCGACACCTTTCTTTAGAGCGTCACGTGCTTCCACATCATAGTGAATTAACTTAGACATAGTATTCTTTTCTTTTAATTTTTGATTTTAAATTTTTCTGTATTTCGTCTGATCTACTTACGATAGGATTCCAACAATATCAGACTCACGCATAATTAGGTACTCTTCTCCGTCAAAACTTACTTCAGTACCTGCGTATTTTCCGTAAAGAACTTTATCGCCTTTCTTTACAGTCATATCAATTTTATTTCCATTTTCTACTTTCCCTGCACCTACAGCTATAACAGTTCCTTGCTGTGGTTTTTCTTTAGCTGTATCCGGAATATATAGACCAGAGCTGGTTTTTTCTTCAGCTGCGTCCGCTTGTACAAGTACGCGATCGCCTAAAGGTTTAATACTAGCCATGTGTATGACTCCTCTTATTTTTTGTTAGTAGTTAATTTGAGCAAATGCTCTTTCATTGTTTCAGAAGCTACAATGCAACTACCGTACCAAATCAATCCATCATTCCAATGCTCTCCAGATGGACTGTCAATTTTGCATAGGTGGCGGGTTCCCAATTCTCAGGGCGGAGGTCAAAATCAAAACCTTCAGGTTGCAGATCACCCAGAACCGGCTTCAGGGAATTGCTGATCTTTTTTCTTCTTTGATTGAATGCTGTTCTCACTACAGTTTTTAAATTCTTGTCAGAACACTCCATTTTTGGTTGATCAAAAGTCAATCTCAGAACTGAGCTTTGAACTTTTGGAGGAGGGCTAAATGAATTTGGAGATACATCGAATAACATTTCAACAGAGCTCATTAGCTGGGTTTGAACAGAAAGTATACCATAAGCCTTTGTTGAAATATTTGCTGCTAACCGCTCTGCAACCTCTTTTTGCATCATTAATATCGCATCTTCAAATAAATCCCGATTTTCCAGTAATGAAAAAAGAATAGGACTTGTAATGTAATATGGAAGATTTCCTACTACATATGTTTTGCCTTCTTTGGCTATCAACTCATTCCAATCTACTTTCAAAACATCTTGCTGATGAATGGTTATTCCTTCAACTTCTGCCTCAAGAACCGCAATTGCTCTCTGATCAACTTCTATTACATGTACATCGTCATACTTTTGAACAAGGTATTTTGTAAGTGCTCCTGTTCCGGGACCGATCTCAATAATGCGATCTGATTTCTCTGCCTTAATAGCATCAACTATTTTATAAATGATGTTATTATCAGTCAGAAAATGTTGTCCAAGACTTTTTTTTGTTTTAAATGACATTCAATACTTTGAGAGTTATGTTCCGAAGCAGAATTAAATTTAATAGATGGTTTAAATCTGCAAACTATTATCTGTAAATTAACGAACGCTTGCTATACTTGTTAGCGAAACTAATATTTATTTATGAGTTTACTTGATAGAATCGGGTTAGGACAAAAGAAAAATGACTTAACTCCATTAATGGGAGAGAAGCTTAAAAGGCAACAGGAGAAATATTCCCTGAAAAGAAATCCTTATCTAAGGGTTTTTATTTTTATATGCTTTATAGGCATTTCTATTCTCTCGCTTCCTAATGCTACCATCAATTCCGGTCTTAACTATACCGTTGGCCAACCCTGGAGAGCTGAAGATCTTGTAGCTCCTTATACCTTCGCTATCAAAAAAACAGTTGAAGAGATCCAGAAAGAAGAAGATCAAATCAGAAATACAGTTTCTCCAGTATTTAATATTGATCCGAATGTTGAAATCGGAGTTCAAACTAAAGTTGACTCGCTCTACAGGAATATTCAACCGGTTATTGAAAGTTATTTCAACTGGCAGGAAAGTAAACAACAGAGCCTCTCCACTGTTTTTGATGACAGTATCCGTTTTGCACAAGAGTTTACCAATTCAGAAATTCAATTAACTGAGAGATCGTGGAATGTTCTTTTTGATAGTTATTATTCTGCTTTATCAACGAACCTCCCTATTAGTTCATTTATTGGTGTACAGGTAAAACAAGAGTTAGAATCGGTGATCGAAACATTGATGAATGACGGCATCATTAACCGAACCAAAGCAAGCATTGATCAAAATGAAATTGTAGTTCGTGATGTTGTAAACAGTACAGAACGTTTAGCTACTAAAGCAAGAGTAAGGGATCTTCGTGAAGCTAATGAATTTGCCCAATTTCAGCTAAACAGAAGGTTTGAACAGCAAATAGCCCAATTGGGGATGGAACTTTATAATAAAGTTATCCAGTCTAATTTGATTTTCAGTGAGCAGGACACCCAAGCCAGAATTGAAGAAGAACTTTCCGAGGTTTCTACCACCAAAGGCGCTATTGCTCAAGGGCAGATGATTATCAGGCGTGGGGATATCGTAACTCAGCAAAGTGCTAATGTTTTGGAAAGTTTATCTGATACAAGGTCTCAAAATGCTTCCATAGCAGAAAAATGGCTTCGTTTTTCAGGCGGTGTTGTAGCTATATGTATGATCTCGTTGGTATTTTTTATGTATCTGTATCTCTATCGCAGACCTATAAGCACGCATAACGGATTATTCTTTCTGGTCTTTCTTACAATGGGATTAATTAGTTTGGCAAGCGCTATTCTATTGAGATATGATATTTCGAGCATTTATGTAATTCCAATTGCCATTGCACCTATTATTCTCACTATAATTTTTGATTCCAGAGTGGGAATTATTGCGTCCGTAACTTTAGCTGCATTAATTGGCATGGTTAATGGTAATGATTTTGAGTTTACCATTGCTACAATTTGTGCTTGTAGTATGGGTGTTTTTTCTGTTCGGGATATCAAAGATCGCTCTCAGTTTTTCTTTACAACTCCGGGGGTTGTTTTTATTTCCTATATAATAGTAATTGGTGCTTTTTCGCTAACAAAATTAAGTGGCTGGGATTCATTTTTTAGTCAGATCCTATTCATCGCTATTAATTCCTTATTCATTCTTTTTACCTATCCAATAATTCTGCTTTTCGAAAAACTTTTTGGCATTACTACCGACTTTACTCTTCTTGAAATGAGTGATACCAACCGTCCACTTTTAAAGGAGTTGATGAACAAAGCTCCGGGTACTTTTCATCATAGTCTGCAAGTAGCAAATTTATCCGAAGCTGCCGCTGCGGCTATTAAAGCAAATTCGTTGTTATGCCGGGTTGGTGCTTTATATCATGATATTGGCAAAATGATAAAACCTTCTTATTTCGTGGAAAATCAAGGAGGAGGTTCTAACGAACACGATAAGCTAAAACCCCAGATGAGTGCCATGATCATCAAAGCACACGTAAGTGAAGGTGTTAAAATGGCAGAGGAAGCAGGACTTCCTAAAACTATTATCAATTTTATTGAAACACATCATGGCACTTCTGTGATTAGGTATTTCTACGAAAAAGCGAAAGAAGATGACAACCTGAAGGAAATGCTGAATGAAGAGCAATTCCGTTATGAAGGTCCTCTTCCCTCCACAAAAGAAACCGGAATTTTATTGCTGGCTGACGGAATTGAGGCCGCTTCCAGAGCCATGAAGAACCCAAATTACAATAAGCTTGAAAACCTCGTAAATAAAATGGTTGATGACCGTGTTGCGGAAGATCAATTAAGTCAATGCCCTCTTACTTTCCGAGACCTGAGCGTAATTAAAGAAACTTTTATTAATATTCTAGTTGGTGTCTATCATGGACGAATAGAATATCCTGAGGATAAAAAAGGAAAAGAGTCTGACAAAAAAGAAGAATCAAATATTGACTCTCAGGAAAGTGCAGAGCAAACAGAGGTGGAAAAAAATCAGGATTAATGGAACAATTTAAAAGGGAAGTTGATCTGTATTTCCAGTTTATAAAACTTGAGAAAGGACTTTCTAAAAATTCCATTGATTCCTACAAAAATGATATAAAGAGATATATAGATTTTCTTGTCTTCAATAAAAAAATAAATGATCTGAGTGGTGTTACACTTACTCATATTGAAGACTTTCTTAATTTCCTTATCGATTCTGAATGCCTTTCTACCAGTTCCTTAGCTCGAAATATTTCCAGTATTCGAAGCTTTCATGAATTTGCTACTGTTGAAGGTTTTGCCCAAGCTAATCCCGCTGAGTTGATCGAGCTCCCTAAAAAAGCCAAAAAATTACCCGAAGTTTTAGATGTAGCAGAAATTGAAGCTCTGCTTTCGTCCCCAAATACAGAAAAACCTGCCGGTATCAGAGATAAAGCGATTCTTGAATGTTTATATGGCACCGGAATGCGCGTAAGTGAGCTTACGGGTTTAGAGATGGATCGTTTATTTTTTGAAATCGGGTTTATCCGAGTTATAGGAAAAGGAAACAAAGAACGCTTGGTTCCCGTTGGTGAAGCAGCACAAGAAGCAATTGAACATTATGTGGAACATATTCGTCCTTTATTCTTTAAACCTAAAAAAGCAGACAAAGCAAAGAATAAAGTATTCTTAAATCAAAGAGGAGGAGCTTTAACAAGAATGAGTGTTTGGAATATCGTACAAAAAGCTGCTAACACAGCTGAAATTAAAAAACCGGTATATCCTCATATTTTCAGGCATTCATTTGCTACTCATTTACTTGAAGGTGGTGCCGACCTCCGAGCAGTACAGGAAATGTTGGGACACTCATCCATTATTACTACAGAAATTTACACACATATAGACCGTTCTTTTTTGCACCAAGTACATAAAGAATTTCATCCTAGAGCCTGATATCATGAAGCACATTCATTTACTTATTTTTCTATTTATTCCATTTACTTTTCTGAATAGTCAATCACGGTCTACCCAAATCTATGATAATGGATTGGTTGTTTCTGCTGAGGTTTATGCATCAGAAGTTGGCAAGCAAATTCTTAAACAAGGTGGCAATGCCGTAGACGCTGCAGTAGCTGTTCAATTTGCTTTGGCGGTTACGCTTCCCAGAGCAGGGAATATTGGAGGTGGCGGATTTATGGTAATAGAACTTACCGACGGAACTTCAACTGCATTAGATTTTAGAGAGAAAGTACCCGCTCGTGCAACCAGAAATATGTATGTAAAGGATGGTGAGTTTAAACCCGAATTAAGTTGGGAGGGAATTTTGGCTGTAGGTGTTCCGGGCACAGTGGATGGTATGGTAACTGCACTGGAGCGATATGGAAGAATGCCTTTAGAAATGGTTATACAACCTGCCATTGACCTTGCAAAAAATGGCTATTACTTATCCTATGTTCAGGCTCGGTCGTTAAATAACCAGCTAGATACTTTTATTAAATACGAAGGATCTAAAAAATACTTTACTAAAGAAGATGGAGTTCCTTTTAATGAAGGTGATCTATTCATTCAAAAAGATTTAGCTGAAGTTCTGGAACAAATTGCACAATATGGGCGTGATGGATTTTACTCCGGTCCTGTAGCTGATGCCATTGTAAGAGAAATGAGAACACAAGGTGGATTGATCACTCATTCTGATCTGAGAAACTACAGAAGCATATGGAGAGAACCGGTAAAAGCTCGTTTTCAGGATTATGAATTATCAATTATGCCTCCTCCAAGTAGCGGTAGCATTGCTGTTGCTCAAATTTTAGATATGATGGACGATTATGCTCTTTCGGAATTAGGTCATAATTCTGCAGATTATGTTCACTTAATGGCTGAATCCATGCGCAGAGCTTTTGCAGATCGTTCTTATTACTTAGGAGATCCAGACTTTTATGATGTACCCAAAAATGACTTACTCGATCCCAAATATAATCATGCAAGAATGATTGACTTTTCTATAGATACAGTTACTCATTCTTCTTCTCTTTCTCATGGTGAATTTTCTAATAACTATGAATCTGATGAAACTACCCACTTCTCCATTGTTGATAAAGATGGAAATGCTGTAGCTGTTACAACAACTCTAAATGGTTCATTCGGAAGTAAAGTAGCTGTAAATGGAGCCGGTTTTTTACTCAATAATGAAATGGATGATTTCTCAGCACAACCCGGAGAACCTAATGCCTATGGATTGATTGGTGGAGAAGCAAATTCAATTGAGCCCGGGAAAAGAATGCTCAGCAGTATGACTCCAACTATTGTTACTAAAGATGGTAAAGTTCGCATGGTTTTGGGTGCAGCCGGCGGTCCAAGAATAATTACAGCGACTCTTCAGAACTTTTTAAACATCGCTGTTTTCGGCATGAATGCTCAGGAAGCAATTGCTGCAAACAGAATCCATCACCAATGGTTCCCAGATGTGCTTTTTTATGAAAACTATGGCTTAAGCCCAGACACTATTCGTTTGTTGGAGCAAAAGGGGCATCAACTCCGGAGCATGTCAATCGCTCGTGGTCATATCATTTATGTAAATTCTGAAGGTAAAAAATCCAGCGGTGTAGATCCTCGTGGAGATGGACACGCGGCAGGGTATTGAGCTTAGATTCTATATATGGCGTAACACATTCTTTGCAGTAACTGAATTATGTGAGTCATGCCAGATCACTTTTTCGTTTTTTATAACAAAGATCTGAGGTGATTCATGCCGAACATTAACTTTTTCTGCAAAACTTCCGGAAATGGGTCTTTGCCTTATTACATCAATCAAATAGAAATCTATACCCGAATTCTCCAAGAGCTCGGGGTTGTTCAGGTTCCGAAGTGCAAAATAACTTACTCCACAACTAGGGCTGTGTTTGTAAACAATCTGAATACGTTCGTGTGATAACTTCAAAATTTTATCAATCTGTTCTTCACAATTAATGCTATTCCAAATTGTTTCCTCTTCTGAAGAATTTCCATCTCCGGAAAGTGCATTAGTAATTTTTTCAAGAAAGCCCATATCCCCTTTTTTGATTAATATATTACAAATACTTTGATTTATGGAACTTGTAGGAAAGATCTCACATTGTATGAAGTAACTATAAACAAATTTTTATAACTCATTATGGAAACAAACTTAAAAGGATATTGGTTAGGACACTCAGCTTTTAAATTTATAAGCCAAAACGGTAGCATTGTGTATGTTGATCCTTTCCTAAAGGATAATCCTTCAACCCCTGACGAACATAAAGAAGTGAAAAATGCCGATTATATACTTCTTACTCACGGTCATGAAGACCATGTCGGAGATACATTGGAAATAGCTGAAAAAACCGGTTGTAAAGTTGTTGGAATAGTAGAATTAATCGGTTTACTTAAGAAAAAGGGACTTAATGAAGATCAGGCAGTAGAGTTCAACAAAGGCGGTACAGTAAGTTTTGAAGACTTTTCTGTAACTATGGTTTCTGCAAATCATTCTTCTTCTTATGGCGGAGAATATGCAGGAGATCCTGCAGGGTTAATACTTTCTTTTGAAGATGATTTGTGTATTTATCATATGGGTGATACCAACATATTTTCTGATCTGGTTTTATACGGTGAATTATATGAGCCACATATTGTATTAGCCCCAATAGGCGATCACTATACAATGGGGCCACAGGAAGCCGCTTATGCTGTTGAAATGGTAAATCCAAATATTGCTGTTCCAATTCATTATGGAACATGGCCGCCCATTGATTCAGATCCAAACGAATTCAAAGAAGTGCTGGAAGATATTTCAGAAACTGAAGTTTTAATCCCCGTAATTGGAAAAGAATTTCTACAGTAATAGCCTGAGATCAATTCACAATCTCAAGTTCGTTTTCTAGTTTAATGTTGAATCTCAAATAGTCATTCTCTCTTTGTATCAACAGAGATATATTTTTTTCTTCAGTTGACTGAAATAAATTTATTAACTCATTCAAGCTGTATGTAAATGCTTTTTGAGATTCAACTTCTATAAGAATATCATCTTTCATTAAACCCGCTTTATCAGCTGGTGAGTTTTCACGTATTTCTGATATTACATAATATGGAAAATCCAATACCGGAGTTATTAACTCGATCCCTGATGCGTTATATCTGAATTTATTTCTGAAGTAATTATTTCGGCGTATAAGCATTCCGTTATCTGCATAGTTATAAATGATATCGAATCTTTTTAAAATATCTGAGCCTATGCTACCTTCTCTTCCATGTAAAAAAACAGCCTTATCTATATCTTCCAGATCAGGGTAAGACACTATTGGGTTATTTATTTCTATACCTGCTATTCTTATCTGTGGTATTCTTCCTATTCTCCCAAATATTTCTCCATTTAGTCCAGTACCCAGATAAGAATAAATATTGTTAAAAGGTACTGCTATGTCATCCCCCTCATTTCCCGGATAAATAAATATTGTATGGCTAGCTCCTGAATCTATCAACAGCTTTAACTTTTTAACAGTAGAATCACTTTCTAAAATTTCAGCAGTAGCGTAAAGTTTATTATCAGCTATTGTTAAAGGAACATAGGTCCAGGAATCTTCGGCCTTTCTCTTTTCATATTCATCTTTGTAATAGTCCGGATCATGTAGATATAACCGTTCTCTAACGTAATCTATCTCAACGATGAAATTATCAAAAATATCGTATCCCAATAATCCATTTACTTGCGTACCCATAAAGCCGGATATATTGAATCGGCCTTCAAGTATAAAAACTACTGATTGTTCTTTTCCTTCAATGTCTTTGAGAAAAACTCTGTTCCCTCTTGAGATCAAAGCTGATAACGGCTCTCCTTTTCCTAATCCATTTAGCAGAATATTCTCTTCATACTCTATTTCAAAACTTTGATCAGCTCCAAGTTCTGTTATTATTGTCCTACCCGCGCCTGTATCTAATATAAATTTCAGTTCGGGAGAGTTATTTACCCGAGCCGGGATAACTACCAGATTATTAATAAACTGAAACCGTATTGTAACTGTACCTTTATAAGGATCCGTGATTCGAATATTTCTGTTTTCTCTGTCTCCTTCTAATACAACTCTTGAGCAATTTATAAGCATTAGCATCATAAACAGGAATAAAAGTGATCTCTTTATCACTATCAAAACATCCGTATTTACGATAAGCAACTTCATTGATTGCCTACTTTTATTTAGTGTAGTTACTTCAAAAATCTACGTTTACATAATCAAATCTGAATAATCTATCTGTTCTTTTTCCTTTTCCTCGCTTTAAATCTAATACTTACATCAAGACTCTAATCAAAATCTGGAACCTCGAATCCAAGTATCTGATCTTTTCCAACTTTCTTTAAATTGCTGATCTATATTCTTATCTGATCTATTCTGTGCTTTCAACGATTGTTGGATTCCAAACAAAGACCATCCATTATTGGGATGATGTTGTAACTCTCTTTCATAAACTTCTATTGCCTTTTCAAATTGTTCCATTTCTTGAAGAAGAGCTCCATACCAATGTCTGGGCGAGAATGGAATTGGTTCAGGTTCATCATATGCTAAAGAATCATAATATTCTATCGCTTTCTGGAAAGATGCTTCCGATTTACTCAGTTCTCCATCCATCCAAAAAATCTCCCCTTCAAGAATATAACCAACAGTGTTAAGAAGGTTTTCAGCCGAATGAAATCTGAATCTAGCGGAAGATGAAGACGCTTCCTTCAACACTTTTTCTTTCATCTGCACGGCTTTCTCTCTATCTCCATTCTTTAGTGCTGCATATCCTTGAGCAAAATCCCACATTCCTCCATGAATAGAGTGATCGGGTCTGTGTTCTATTCCCGGTACTTCATCAAACCTTCCGAAACGGATCAGAGTTAGCACATGGTACATATTATTCCCTGTAAGTTTTGCATAATCCTTACCGGCTTGAATGGCAATAGCACCTTGCCCATCCATACTCGCTGCAAAAGCAAGCATATGAAGATTATGAGAAGGATAAATTGCAAATCCTTCCCCAACCGATGCTTTCATATCTGAATGCCAGGCCATAATATTTGCTGTAACGGCATCGCTCCACCTGCCTATTTCGTTCCATGTATGTGATGGCATATGATTTATGTGGCTTGCGCCAGGAATTGACGTTCCAATATATTCAGCACATGGTTCTGCCCATTCAGGATTCTGGGTTGATTCGGTAGCGTGAATGTATAAATGGCATGCCCCCGGATGTTTGATATCTTTTTCTAAAATCCCTTCAAGAACGGAATGAAGTTTCTCAACATCTGGATCATTTACATCTCTGGTCCCACGTCTTGGTTCCAGCAAGAACAAAGATTCCGCATAAAGAGTAGCTATGTCCAGATCATTGGGATATTTTTGTGCCAGTATTTCCATCTGCTTTGAATAAAGAGTGTCTTGGATTGCTCTTGCAGATTGGTCATAATCTTCAACATATCTAATGGAGAAGGCTTTTATTAAATCTCTTTCTTTTTCATCTCCATTATTTCTGGATATCTCAATTGCTTCCTGAATTTTTTCGTATGCTCGTGGCGCTTCTGCTTCTGTCATTGCGCCATTTAAATACGATCCCCATGCCCATGCTTCTCCCCAATAACAAATTGCGCAATTAGGATCTGCTTTCTGGGCTTCCCGAAATGATCGTGCGGCGTCTACTTTTGTAAATGCATACATCATTTGAAATCCTTGATTAAAATAAGCCTGAGCCTTTTCGCTTTCGGATGATATCGGATATTCAAATTCTCCCAAAGCTACATCGAATAAAGGAATAGGCTCCTCAAAACTTGAGGGGTAATTTGTTTCTTGAGCATTTATATAAATCGGTACCACAGCGAACAAGGCTAAAAGGAATATATTTTTCATATCACAAATTTTTAGGTGTTTTCTGAGATTATAATAGATAAACATCATTGAAAAAGTAAATCTTTGTGTCCTGACATTTGAATCTATCTTATATATCTTGCCTATTAGTATCCTCAACTCATTATGCCCATATTTATGACTGACCTGATTGGTGTTTTTGCTTTAATAATTGGACTTGAACTAGTTCTCGGTGTTGATAACATTCTTGTTATTACAATTCTCGTAAGTCGACTCGAAAAAAAATATCAACAAAAAGCACGGATCATTGGTCTTGTTCTGGCAATGGTAGCTCGCATTCTGTTACTTTTTTTACTACTGCAACTTACAGAACTAACAAACCCAATTTTTATGGATCTATCTGTGAGAGATTTTATTCTGATTGCGGGTGGAATGTTTCTTTTATATAAAGCCGTAAAAGAAATTCACAATACCATAGAACTGAAGGATGAACATGATGCAGCTAAAAAAGTTAAAGATTCGTTCTCTTCTGTAATTACACAAATTGTATTATTAGATGTGGTTTTTTCAGTTGATTCTGTAATTACTGCTATAGGATTAACCGATGTAGTTTGGGTAATTGTTACTGCCGTTATCCTTGCTTTTGTAGTAATACTGATCTTTGCCAAGCCGATTGGAGAATTTATTCTTGCCAATCCGGCTCTTAAAATACTGGCACTCTCCTTCCTTATTACTATTGGTATCACAATTTTCATGGAAGGTCTTCACAAAGAAATTCCAAAAGCATATATATATCTTCCTATGGGATTTGCCTTATTTGTGGAGTTACTTCAAATGAGATATTCTAAAAATAAAAAAGAGTATAATCAGGAACTTAAAGACAAGCTTCCCAACTAAGTATTATTGATCAAAAACTTGTCCAGATTGGATTTTACCCAAAAAGCAAACTTTTACTTTTTTAAAGAACGTACATCAGTATAATTATTCAAATACAAACTACTACATTCATTCATTCATGAGATTCTTTCTAATTCCTATAATCCTAATTCTGATTCAATGCCAATCACAACCATACGAATTTAGTGAAAGCAGTTCATCTGAAATTCTGAAAACACTTAGTTCAGATGAAATGCGGGGTAGACAGGCGTTTACTGAAGACATCGATAAAGCAGCTGAGTTCATCAATGAACAATTCAAGGAGATTGATCTCGATAAATTAGATAGCGAATCCGATTATCTTCAAAATTTTGAGGTTCTATCTATAAGAGCTGTAAATGCAGATGTGGAAATTGAAGGTGTTCAGGTTAGTGCAGAAAACTATTTTGTACTTGGTGATACATCAACTATTGAATGGGCCGAAACTAACGAAATTAAAACAGAGCATATAGCGGCAGGTGAAAATTTTCAACAACGATTTAATGAGATCCGAAGCATGGATGTAGAAGCTTTTGTGTTTGTAGATCAAAGTCATGAAAATACCTTCCGAAGATACCAACCTTTTTTTTCCAGAGCTTCAAGAACATTTCCTGACGATCAATCTTCAAATAAGATTTTTGCCCTTACTTCAAAATCCCAGCAAAGTTCGTTCAGTGCGTATGTAACTAAAGAATATGACTTTCTGGAACTAGCCAATGTTGTTGGTAAAATTGAAGGAAATCGTAAAGACGAATATGTTGTTTTTTCAGCGCATTATGATCACATTGGAATACGTCAACCCAATACTGCAAATGCTGATTCCATTGCTAACGGTGCAAACGACAATGCTTCTGGAACAACTGCTGTTATAGAACTTGCTAAGTATTTCAAAAGTAAAGGAAAGCCGGAAAGAACATTACTCTTTGTAGCATTCACAGCAGAAGAATCGGGTGGTTATGGTTCTCAGTATTTTTCCAAGCAGCTGGAGCCTGATCAAATAATGGCAATGTTTAATATTGAAATGATAGGCAAACCTGCTGTTGAAGGACCTAACACTGCCTGGATTACCGGTTTTGAGAAGTCTAGTTTTGGCGAACTTCTTCAAAAAAGCGCTGAAGGTACAATTTACGAATTCTATCCCGACCCATATCCAAACCAAAACCTTTTTTACCGTTCTGATAATGCCACTTTGGCTAGATTAGGAGTTCCTGCTCACACTATAAGTACAACACCAATTGATGTGGACCCCGATTATCATCAGGTTTCAGACGAGTTTGAAACCATTAATGTGGTTCATTTAACAAATACAATACGAGCCATTTCGCAAGCTGCAGTGGGAATTGTTTCAGGTCAGGATACACCAACCCGAGTAGATGCTTCACAATTAAACTAACTAAAGGAGTTCTTATGAAGACTTCACTATCTTTACTATTCGCAATAATATTAACCTTTTCGGTTTCAGCACAAGATTATGCCGTTCAACAATTAGAAAATTCTCCCAGACATTATGAATGGGTAGAGATTGAAACAAGCGGTAGAACCATGCATAACTTTGTTGCTTACCCTGAACGTTCTGATAAAGCCCCCGTTTTTATAGTGATTCATGAAAACAGAGGATTAAATGACTGGGCAAGAAGTTTTACTGATCAATTAGCAAGTAAAGGATTTATAGCTATTGCACCCGACCTGATTTCAAATACCGTTGATGGCATTGAAAAAACAAATGATTTCGAAAATTCAGATGCTGCTCGTTCTGCGATATATGCTTTAGATGCAGAAAATGTAACTCAGGACCTTAACGCAGTACTAGAGTACGCCAAAAAAATTGAAGCAGGTAATGGAAAAGTATTCATAATAGGGTTTTGTTGGGGCGGTTCACAATCCTTTCGATTTGCTACCAACGCAGGTGATGATATCGAAGCCGCTCTTGTTTTTTATGGAACAGGACCACAAGATGCTGAGGCATATTCATCAATTGAAGTGCCCGTGTATGGTTTTTATGGTGGAGCCGATAACAGAGTAAATGCAACCATTGAAGGATCTGAAAAAGCAATGAGTTCTTATAATAAAAGCTATGAATATGAGATCTATGAAGGCGCTGGACATGCATATATGAGACGAGGTGACGATCCTGAAGCCTCTAACGACGATCCGAATGTAAAAGCCAGAAATGCTTCTTGGGACAGACTTATCAAAATTGTAAAAGACCATTGAGTTGAAATCCAAAAATCAAATAGAATTGGAGATTCATCAGGCTTTTGATGAAGTAATAAACTTTATTAGGCAGCAGGATGATTCATTATTTGATCGACCTAAAGCAGAAGGAAAATGGAGTACTGGTCAACAACTCGATCATTTAATAAAAAGCGTCAAGCCACTCAGCACAGGAATGGGATTACCAAAGTTCTTGCTCAAATTTCGTTTTGGGACTAGAAATCGTGAAGAAAGGAGTTTTGATGAATTGGTAGAAAAGTATCATAAAAAATTAAATGAAGGTGGCAGAGCAACTTCCCCATACATCCCTCCTTTTATACGTATTGACCAAAAGAATCAGCTATTAAATTCATATGAAGACGAAAAGGTTAGACTTATTAAAGTTCTTCAGAAGTGGTCTGAGACTCAACTATCCAACGTTATTGCTCCTCATCCACTTTTAGGAAAATGTACCGTTCGTGAGCTATTGTATTTCACTATTTATCATAATTACCATCATCTCGATAGTATTAAAGATATTCCCTAATTCTTTTAATAGTAATGGCTCCGGGAATATTATCAATGCTTTCTTCTGAAGAACAAGCCTTATTTTAACGCACTTACTTGGAGACTTTGAGCATTCTAAATCACAGAATGGGGAGGCTTTAGATTCCTACTTTACATTTAAAAAAGAAAGCTGGTTAAACTAATTGTCCATAGTTAAAGAGAGGATCTTAAAACCTCACTTTTTTAAACTTCACGGACCCGTTTGGTGGAAGTTGAGCTAATCTGCTAAGATGAACTTCTAAAATTTTACCGATCCTTGGATATCCCCCTATGGTTTGCCCATCTTTCATTAAAATAATTGGTAATCCGTTTGGCGGAAGCTGAATTATTCCGGGAATTGTTCCCGAAGATTTCATATCTGACATTTTAATAATTAACGGATCGTTCGTTTCCAACCTAATACCCATTCTGTTACTCTTTGAACTGACTTTAAAAGAAGTAGTCAAAAATTGTTTTTTTAAATGATCAGTTAACATATCCCATTCAGGTCCCGGCACAAATTCAACAGTGATCTTAGAACTGAAATAAGGAATTTCCGTTTTTTCTAAAACTCTGCCTTCAAAACTGTTCTTTTTATTTTTCCATACAATTACATCTTCTTCCTTTAATTCGCTTCCTTTAAGCCCTCCAAACTTTCCTATTACAAATGTAGAACAGCTTCCCAATATCCTATCAATAACCCATTCTCCACGAATGGCTAAATAACATCTACAGCCTTTTTCTGCGAAACCAAGATCTAGTGTTTCCCCTTTTTTTATAAGAACTGAAGTATTCATTTCTATTTTTGATCCTTCGATGGATGGGTTCATCACTGCTCCGGTAAGAGCAATTACAGCATCTGAATCAAATTGGTACTTCCCTCCTTTTAATGTGCACTCCAAAACCGGATCGTTTTCTGCATTTCCAACTAAATAATTAGCTTTTTTATACGAATACACATCCATAACTCCTGATACCGGAATACCATACTTTCTGTAACCAACTCTTCCAATGTCTTGAATGGTAGTAAATAGACCTCCATCTTTCACGGTAAGTTTAGCCATTGTTTTTCTCCAAACTCTCAAACTCTTTTGAAGAAATCTTTCGAAATGTAATTATATCACCTGCTGTAAAATTTGTAGGAGTTTTGTTATTTATATCAAAAAACTGATCTGGAGTTCTTCCAATTATTTGCCAACCTCCCGGACTTTCTAATGAATAAATACCGGTCTGCTCTCCTCCAATTCCAACCGATCCAGAGTCAACCTTTGTTCTCGGGTTATCTTTTCTTGGGACCCAGATACGTTGATCCAATCCCTCTAAAAACATAAATCCCGGTAAAAAGCCAAACATAGCAATACTATATTGTGTTGAAGTATGGATAGAAATGATCTCTTCTTTACTCAGATTGGTCTTATTCTCCACCTCATTCCAATCAAGTCCTAAATCATAGCAAATTTTTATTTCATGCGACTTAAAATTACGCCTTGTATTATCGTTGCTCTCCTTTATGCTCTGTAAAATTTTCTGTAGGTTTATATCTTTAGAACCGAATGTTAAAAGCAAAGAATCATAGGCTGGAACAGTATCTTCCAACAGTGGTATTTCAACTTCTTCTAAACGCAAAACTGTATTTTGAATATGTGTCAACGCGTTCTCGGCTACCTGGGGACGAAGTAACCATGATCTTTCCGCCATTCGAAAAACTGACCATAAAATACCGTTAAGGCGAAGTAATTCTGACTCCATGATTCTTAAGGAATTGATGAATATTTCTTGCCAATTCTTTTGATCCTTTTGTATCGCTGTGTAAGCAAATGGTTTCAGCTTTGATGGGGAGCCTTTTTCCTGAATAAGCAGTTACTTTTTCCTCCACTACCATTTCGAATATCTGAGTTAAAACATCCTCTTTTTGATGTAGAACAGAACCTTCAAGATTTCTGGCTCGTAATCTTAAATCATCTTCATAAGTTCTGTCTGCAAAAACTTCAGCGCAAAAATTCAGATCATTTTTTCTGGCTACCAACTCGAATTCAGAATCTGCTTGCCCGTAAACCAGAACATTTAACCCCAATTCTTTAATGGCTTCAGCAACACATTTTGCTATGTCGCGGTACTTTGAAGCCGCGTTATATAGAGCTCCATGAGGTTTTATATGATGAAGTTTGACTCCTTCTCCGTCAGCAATTTCTTTTAAACTCAGAATTTGGTCTTTAATACTATGTTTAAGGCGATCTCCTGTCATCTCAATTTGATTGCGGCCAAATCCCGCTCTATCAGGATATGATGGATGAGCACCTACTTTCACCTTATTCTTTTTTGCCAGGATCACGGTCCATCTCATGCTGATCTCATTACCAATATGACCTCCACAAGCAATATTACAGGATGAAATATAGGGCATTATAGCTTTGTCTAGATCAGGTCCATCTTCTGATCTCCACTCCCCTAAATCACAATTCAGATCAATACTATTTCTCATAAAAATTCAAATACACTGTTTAAACTTCTGAACCCAACTAATAAAGCTACAAGGATCACAACAATGCCTAAAATATTCTGCATGGTTGTATTTACATATTCTCCAAGTACCTTTTTTTGGTTTACAATATATATTAGAAATATAGCTACCAATGGGAGCAGTATTCCGTTTGCAACCTGAGCAAATTGGATAATACTAATCGGATTATAACTCAACATCGAAAATAGAACGCCAATGGTCAAAATGATAATCCAGACCGTTTTGAATTTTGGATGTTTCATATCTATATCCCATCCTAAAATACCTTTTGCTGCAAATGCCGCTGCCAGTGGTGCTGTTATTGCTGATGAAATCCCAGCAGCAACAAGCCCTAAACCCAAAAAAACTTTTGCCCAACTTCCTAGCAAAGGTTCCAATTGGACAGCCATATCGGCCGCGTTTTTGACTTCCATTTCTGAATTTCCTGTTGCTGCACTTGTGATAACAATACACATTGAAATAATTCCACCTAAAATGATGGCTACCATATTTTCTTTCCTCAAATCAGAGAGTTGACCGGTATCTTTGTATTTTTGCTGAACTGATGACGCATGCAAAAAAAGATTGTAAGGAACTACCGTTGTTCCAATGAGAGCCACTACCATTAATATTTCATCAGGTGATGCGGTTGGAATAAACAGTCCTTTAATTATTTCTGAAAGATCCGGAGCGATCATAATTGCTGTTGCCAAAAAAACTACACTCATTACTACAACCAGACTTATCAGGAAGTTTTGAATTCGCTTAAAGTTTCCTGAATACAGTAACCAAAAAGCAATCCCACCAATAATCAGCGGTACTAATCTAATTTCGAGTTCTTCAATACTGATATTTAAAGAAGGAAGTACTTCATTCCAACCAAGAACAGCACCGGATATATTTCCTCCCTCATAGGCTGCATTCCCGATTACAATTGCACCCAAAACCAATGTGATCCCAAAGATCCTTAATAACGGATTTTGCAGTTCACTACGAATTGCTTCCCCAAATCCCTTTTGAGTGATTAAGCCCAAGCGAGCGGTCATTTCTTGCAGTACAATCGTAGCAATTACTGAAAAAAGTAAAGCCCAAAGCAATGTATATCCTGAGTTAACCCCGGCTAGTGTGCACACAGTAACCGTTCCTGGACCAATGAAAGCCGCTGTGACTAAAGTACTTGGGCCGAAATATTTTTTAACTTGCAATTTCATGGTTAAGAATATAGAATGTACCGTTTACAATCACGAATTCAGATCAAAGATTCTAATGGCTAAAGCAAACAACAAAACTGTACCAACTCAACTGAAGGTACAGGATTATCTGAATGCTATTGAAGATTCTCAAAGAAAAGAAGATTGTATCAGAATTCATGATATGATGAAAGAAATTACAGGACGAGAACCAAAAATGTGGGGGACATCCATTGTAGGATTTGGGACTTATCACTACAAATACGAAAGCGGACGTGAAGGCGATATGCTTATGACAGGCTTTTCGAACAGGAAGAACTCTATTACCTTATATATACTTGGCGGATTAAAGAAAAGAGAAGCGTTTTTAAGCAAACTCGGACCCCATAAAACCGGGAAATCATGTTTATATATAAAACGTTTATCAGACATCGATATTAATGTGCTTGCTGAAATGATAAAAGAGGATTTTGATCACGTCCAGAAAAAATATGAAGTTATTGATTAATGTGAGTTATTAGTCTAAACTTTTGAAAACAAATATCGTCTAAATCATCAATTTTAAAATCTTCATTGAACCATTCTTAACTGAATAATGACTCTAAACGATTTCACCAAACAGACGCTGGAGTTTCCGGACGATTACGAAGGAAAAGTAATCGCTACTTTGATCCGTTCCAATGAAAATATCAAGGGAAGACAATCAATACTCTATATTCATGGTTTCAATGACTATTTCTTTCATCCCCATTTAGCTGAAGAATTTCATAAAAACGATTATAACTTCTTTGCTCTGGACCTCAGAAAATACGGACGATCTCTTCTCTCGCATCAACATCCTAACTATTGCAAAGATATATCGGAATACTATGAAGAGATTACAGAGTCACTCAGCATCATACATAAAGAAAATGGAAATGACATTGTAATACTTGGTCACTCTACCGGGGGATTAATAGCAAGCTTGTATGCAAACTATGGTGAAAACAATAAACTTATATCCGCCCTCATTTTAAACTCTCCATTTTTTGAATTTAATGTTTCTGAAAAAGAACGTGATTTAAATCTGTTTTTTGCCAGAATTATTTCTTTTTTTATGCCTTATGCTAATAAAAGTAAGCCGCTATCCAGTATATATAATCGCAGTTTGCTAAAAAAGCACTATGGAGAATGGGACTTTAATGAAAACTGGAAACCAGAACGTGGGTTTCCCGCTTATTTTAAATGGTTAATAGCTATTTTTAACGCACAAAATATACTTAGATCTACATCTGATATACATCAGCCTGTTTTGGTTATGCATTCAGCAAGATCGGGGAAACCAAAAAAATGGTCCCCCGAAGTGCTGGAAATGGATATGGTATTAAATGTTGATCACATAAAAGAAACTGGAAACAAATTGGGAAAAAAAGTTACCTTCCTCCCTGTGGAAAATGCAATCCACGATATTTTTCTATCACAAAAAGAGGTTCGTGAAAAGGCCTTTACTGAAATGATTAACTGGTTAAATAAGACGATTAAATAATCAATATGGAAAACAGTATAGTTTTTGAGACTACGATTGAAGCATCAGCAGAAAAAGTATGGGAAACTCTTACAAATCCCGACAAAATTGAGCAATATATGTTTGGCTCTCGTTGTGACAGTAACTGGACTCCCGGTAGCAAAGCAAACTACTATATCAAACAAAATGATAAAGAAGTTACTGTTGTTAAAGGAGAAGTAATTCGCTCTATTCCAAACAAACTGTTGGAACACACACTATTTCCTGCTAATTCAGGTATTGAAGATACATTGGAAAATTATCTGGTTATTATTTACGAAATGGAAGAAGAAGACGGAAAAACTGAATTGACCATTACTCAAAAGGGCTATAAATATGTTGAAAATGGCCAGGAGCGTTATATTGATACTCAAAAAGGTTGGAAAGCAGTTCTTCCTAAATTAAAGGAAACCGCAGAACAAAAGTGAGTACAGAGCAACCGAACAATCCTCTGCATGGTATTAAATTAGCTCAAATTGTAGAGGATCTGGTCAACTTTTACGGATGGGAGCAGCTAAGCTTTCACGTTGACATAAATTGTTTTAAAAACGACCCAAGTATAAAATCCAGCCTTAAATTTCTACGAAAACACCAATGGGCTAGAGATCAGGTTGAAGAACTTTGGGTTGATGTTTTTGGTAATTAGATCCCGATCTTTATAATAACCGGAAAATGATCTGAGCCGATATCAGGTCCAACCATTCTGTTTGTCACCATTATTTCTTTACTGATCAAGATATGATCAATAGTTACAGAGATAAACGGAATTTGAGCGTTCCAACTTGGTTGTAATCCAAAGCCCAGCCTTGAATCTCTCAGGCTAGTTCCCTCAATAATTCTGTTAAAATTGGGAGAAAAACTTGTCGTATTCAGATCTCCTATCAAAACCTTGCTGCCATTTAGTCTTTTAACCATTTTGTTTAGGTTTGTAAACTGTTCGTTCCTATAATCGAAATAATCGGTTCCAATTGGTGGCAAAGGATGAGTAGCGATAAAATGAGTTTCTTTACTATCCATGTTGATCTTAAAATAGAATGAAGGAACACCACTATTAGACAGAATTATCTTTTCCGGATCTATTAACTCTACCTTACTCAGCACTACTAATCCAAAGTTATCTTCTCTTATTTCTGTTAGCTTAAATGGGAACGTTGATCCTAAAGAAGACAGATAAGTATCCCATTTTTGATTTACTTCTTGTAAAACAATTAAATCGGGGTCTTCATTTATGATAAAGTCTAAAACTTCATCAGAATTGTTATTTGATGATAATAGATTTATAGAAAGGATCTTGATATCAGCTACTGAATCGACTTGATCTATCGGGACATAATATTTAACTAACCCAATTCCACTAAGCAAAAAGAAAACCAGTCCTGCTATTGCTTCCTTTTTCAGTTTTAAGATTAAAGAGCAGACTCCTAAAAACATAAAATAGAAGCAGTAATACACTCTGAAATGCGAAAACCCGTCTAAGATCCAATGATATTTTCCTAAGAAACCTAAAAGAAAAGGAAGCAGACCTAAAACAAACATCCCCCAAAACACTTTTGCTTTCAATACAGTGTCTCCATTTCCCTATCATACTTCCCGATTAACTCGTTCCAATCGTATTTCTTAACTATGCTTTGGTAATCCACCTGACGAATTCCCATTACACTTTTTATAGCTGTTTCTAATCGGGCAGAAAGCTCTCCTTCTTCATATAAAAATTCTCTGTCGAGTTCTTCCGGTAAATGCTCCGGATATGCTAAGCGATTAGGCAACAAAGGAAAACAATCACAATACATCGCTTCTATCACACTTCCTCCAAAAAAATCCTGATTTGAAGTTACGGGAAGGATATCCACGCGCCACAACCATTTCGCATAGTCATCAAAAGAATCAGCATATCCCCAATGTATGATCTCATCTTTGAGTTTTTCTTTTGCTTCATCAAATATCGGGGGGTTTACATCATTTTGTTCTCCCAACACAACCAACTTGAATGGCACTTCTTTTTCCTTTAACTCATATAACGTCTCAAAAAATTCTTCCGGGTTTTTGTCATACTCCCATCTGTGATTCCATAAAATGGTAGCCTCGGAATTTTTTTCTTTATCTGATGAACGGAAATCTTCGAATCTTTTCAGATCTAATCCTAAATGCAGTACTTCACTTTTCTCCCTGATAATTTCGATGTTATCTCTTTCTCTCTTATCTGGAAACTGTTTTAAGAATTTAGGTAGAGCTCCCAAAAAAGAATCCATATGATATTTTGAGTTAAAAAAGATTTTATCTGCTGCAAGTGCTGAAGCATAATTAATAAAGGAATAGTGGTTATTTCGCTTCTTCTTTACATCTCTGTCCTGAGGAGACCATGGGTAAGTCAACTGGTTCTCATGAAAGTACATGGCTACCGGAATGGTTGCCGATCTCTTTCTAGTCAAAGAAAGAAATGTAGTCAGGTCCAGCATTGAAGTAGCGAGAATCTGATCAGGAGATTCTTCTAATTCATTGAATTGTTTTGCTAAAGAAATCGCGCCACCGTGCATTCGCCACTTCCAATGTCGACCGGGCAAACTAAGAATTCGAATATTGTGCTTAGAATGTTTCTGTAATCCTTCCGCCCATTGTTTGTGAGACCCTGAGAAAAAGGGTTCAAGAAGTGTGATATTTATATTTTCCATTTACTAAATTAATTGAGTAAATTTACTCTTTACATTGAGTAATTTGTTATTATGATTTATAGAGCTGAGAAAAATATCCTCCAAAACAGAATCTTAAATGAGCCAAGAGCTTTTTTACAAGTGGTTTATGGTCCTAGACAAATTGGCAAAACTACTTTGGTTTCTCAAATAATTAATGACATATCTATAGTTTCTCATTTCGCTTCAGCTGATGCTGTTTTAAATAGCCAGCAGACTTGGATAGAACAACAATGGGAATCAGCAAGAATAAAATTAAACAGATCTGATAATGCGGAAGGTTTATTAATTCTTGATGAAATACAAAAAATTGAGAACTGGAGCGAAGTAGTAAAAAAAGAATGGGACGCTGATTCCAAAAACAATATACCGTTAAAAGTAATATTGCTTGGTTCTTCCAGACTAATGCTTCAACAGGGGTTAACAGAAAGTTTAGCGGGAAGATTTGAAAATACTTATCTGGGGCATTGGTCATATTCCGAAATGAAAGAAGCATTTGGAATTAGTGAGCATGAGTATGTTTGGTTTGGGGGATATCCCGGAGCTGCCGAACTTTTCCATAAGGAAGAAAGATGGAAAAAATATATTCGTGACTCTCTGATCGATACTATCATATCAAAAGATATTCTAATGCTTAACAGGGTAGAAAAACCAGCTTTAATGAAGAGGCTTTTTGAACTTGGTTGTGAATATTCAGGTCAAATACTTTCCTACAACAAAATGCTTGGTCAACTTCAGGATGCGGGAAATACTACCACTTTATCTCATTATTTACACTTATTAGATACCGCCGGACTACTTGGTGGAACTGAAAAATTTTCACCAAACTTGATCCGACAAAGAGCTTCAAGTCCAAAGTTTCAGGTTTACAATACAGCATTTATTTCTGCACTGTCATCTTATTCTTTTGATGAGCTTACTGCTAAACCTGACATCTGGGGACGTTGGGTTGAGTCTGCTATTGGCGCTCACCTTCTGAATGCTTCCTTATCAGAAGATTTCTCGCTAAAATATTGGCGTCACCGAAATGATGAAATTGACTTTGTTATAGAGAAAAATGAAAAAGTAATCGGTATCGAAGTGAAAAGCGGAAAAACCCAGACTGCAAAAGGTATGGAAGCATTTAAGAAAGAATTTAATCCTCATAAAATTCTGTTAGTTGGCAAAACCGGGTTACCCTGGGAAGAATTTTTGGCGATGAATCCTGCTACATTGTTTTAGCTCTCATTATGCCATGTATAAAAATTGTGGTCTTCATCTATAGCCCATCCTGTAGCCGGATAAAGCCTATTTCCAACATGATTATCTTTCGCTGTTTCCAGCATCATACCACAAGCAGCGGTTTCGCAACAAAGTTCTTTTGATCTTTCAATAAGCGCTTTTGAAAATCCTTGACCTCGATAAGCTTGGTCCACATAAAGATCATTCAACAACCAAAATCGTTTCATTCTGGTTGACGAAAACAATGGATATAACTGAACAAAACCGGTAGCAACGCCGTCGTCATTTCTGGAAATAAAGATAACCGACTCATTCTGTTCAATACGTTCTTTCAAAAACGCTTTACTTGTCTGTTTATCCGATTCCTTTTCATAAAAAACTCTGTATCCATCAAATAATTCATTGAGTTCTTCTAAGTCTGATAATGTGGCTTTTTCAATCTTCATATTCCCCTACTCCTAATTCTCATATTCCCTTATTCCTAATTCTTAGATTCCTAATTCCAATCATCTCATCCACCGGCAATATCGATTTCAGTCCCACTTGGTTTTCCTTCAATGATAGGCATTGCCTTTCCGATCAATTCGCGCACTCCGTCAATACTTAGTGAATCATCGTGGTCTTGTTTGGAATCCCACACCTCAAAAACGTGCACGATATCTTTATCATCAGACTGCTGTCCCACAATATAGATCAGACATCCTTTTGCTGTTTTCATCAAGTTAGCCGCTTCTTCTAAGATCGAAGCCAATTCATCTCCTTTCCCTTCAACCGCTGTAAAACTTCCCGAAAGTCCGTATTTCATAATTAATTCCTAATTTATATTTACCTATTCCCAATTATTCAATTCCGCGATAGCGGCGGCGCATTTCCTACCATCAATAGCTGCCGACACAATTCCGCCCGCATAGCCTGCTCCTTCTCCACATGGAAATAAACCTTTTATCCTGATATGTTCTAATGTTTTATGATCTCTGGGAATTCTTACCGGACTGGAAGTTCTGGATTCCGGTGCATGAACTACCGCTTCATTGGTTAAATATCCTTTCATGGTTTTCCCGAATTTGAGAAACCCGTTCTTCAATGCTTCATACATGAAATCTGGAAAAACTTCCTGTAAGTTAGCGGATGTCAATCCCGGAGTATATGAGGTATTCGGTAAGTCTTTGGATACAATTCCTTTTGTGAAATCCACCAATCTTTGAGCCGGAACTTTCTGGGTTTTACCAGCTACTTCCCACGCTTTTTTCTCGATAGCTTTTTGGAATTCCATCACTTTCAGCGGACCAAATTCTTCAAATTCTCTGAAATCATCCATCTCAAGCTCTACCACAATCCCTGAGTTAGCTGTAGGACGAGAACGTTGAGAACCAGACCATCCGTTTGTGACCACTTCACCGGGTTTTGTTGCACAAGCGGCCACTACTCCACCGGGACACATACAAAAGGAATATACTCCTCTTTCATTAACCTGCTTCACGATCTTATAAGGCGCCGGGGGCAAATACTCTCCACGCTCATCACAATTGTACTGAATGGAGTCGATCAAAGATTGTGAATGTTCTACCCTAACTCCGATCGCAATGGGCTTAGCTTCAATTTCTATTCCTTTTTTATGAAGTAATTCGAATATATCTCTGGCTGAATGTCCTGTTGCCAGAATTACAAATTTTGCATCAAAAACTTCATCGTTAGCCAACTGTACTCCATTCATTTGATCATTCTCGATCAACAGATCAGTAACTTTCGAATTGAAATGAATTTCTCCGCCGTGTTCCAATATGAATTCACGGATCTTTGCGATGATTCTTGGAAGTTTGTTGGTTCCGATATGTGGGTGGGCGTCAACCAGAATATCCTTTTTTGCACCGAATGCTACCAGTAACTCTAAGATCTGGTTTACATCTCCTCTTTTCTTCGAGCGAGTGTATAACTTCCCATCAGAATATGTACCGGCTCCTCCTTCCCCAAAACAGTAGTTTGAATCCGGATTCACAATGTGATTTACATTGATATTCTTCAGATCCTTGATCCTGGATTTCACATCTTTTCCTCTATCTAAAACAACTGGCTTCATCCCCAATTCAATGCATTTCAACGCTGCAAATAGTCCTGCCGGACCTGCCCCAACAATGATTACAGCTTCTTTGTCGTGTACATTTTCAAACTTCGGAGGAGTTACTTTCTCTTCTTCAAATTCTTCACCAACATAAACACGAACTTTTAAATTGATCTTTACCTGTCTTTGACGGGCATCAATTGAACGCTTCAGAATTTCAATATGATTGATTTCTGATGCATCAATTTCTGTGGTTTTTGAGATATAGGCTTTTAACTCATCTTTTTGTGCGGCTACTTCCGGTATGACTCTGAGCTGTAATTCTTTTTGCATTCGATATTAATTAGAATTAAGATTGAAGATAAGAAACAATACATACTTCAATAATAAAATGAAGAAAGCCTTACTTATTTTTCTTGCACTAATTACAATAGCTACACTTTACTTCTATATTTCATTTAATGTTGTTCTGCCTTGGAACGAATCGAATGCAATTGAAACTACATTAACTTGGGGAGGCCTAGCTCCTCTTCCTTCTAACTCTAATTTGTTAGCTGTAGAAACAGAAGGAAGTCCCTTTACCAGAGAGTTTACAATAGAATTTCTATGTTCTGAAAATTGTATCAATTCATGGATTGAGAATTCTAAAAGACTTAGAGAAAATGAATTCACTATTACTAGAGATGGAAGCAGACTTTATGAAATTTTACCGGGAGAAGATGGTGCATTTGGTGGCAAAGTTTTTGTAAAAAAATTGTCTTCAGACTCTTACAATATTAAGATTAATATGAGCTGGAGTTAATACAAATAAAAAACCCCAATGCAGAGTTAAACTACATCAGGGTTTAAAATAACTAATTATAAATGCTACTGCTTATTGATTTGAAGCTAAACCACGAACAGATTCAGTAAGCATTTTTACTTTTTCATTACCTGAAGCCATACCATCCATTTTATCAGCAAGCTCTGTAAGAATTTTCTTTCTCACCTTTGGATTTGCTGCTTCAGCATTTGCTAAACTCTGTCGAGCCATTTCAACAGTTGTGTTATCCAACTCTTTATTTCTTTCAAGCTGATCTACATAAGCTTTAGAAAGAGCAAAAGTGTGTGGCCATACAAACTTAGGCTGACCCTGAGCATTCAAGTAATCCAGCTTAACTGAATTTGCAGCATCAATCTCATTTTGAGTAATGTATGGATTAGCTTCCAATTCAAAGATATCAAGTCCGCGAGCGATCTCAGAACTTACAATAGCGCCGTTATACCAATAAACTGACCAACTTCCACCGTTAGCCATTTGGTCTGCAGCAACAGGTCCATAATCCTGAAACGCGATCTCAACTGGGTTATTAGGATCTGTCCAGTCAAATACTGAGATGCCACCTTGGTACCAAGATTGAACCATAATCTCTCGTCCCGGAACCGGAATTAAAGAGCCATTATGAGCAACACAGTTTTCCTGTGAAGTTTGTGGAGCAGGCATCTTATAATATTCCTGAAATTTCATTTTTCCATTCTCTATAGTAAAGATCGCATTTGCTCCCCATTCCATTGGATCGCTTTCACGGCATTTAGGTTGGCCACCGCCACCCCACTCATCTGTAAATAATACTTTCTTGCCATCATTACTGAATGTTGCAGAATGCCAGTATGAAAAATTTGAATCCGCAACTGCATCAATTCTTGTTGGGTTTGCCGGATCTGAAATATCTAATAACAAACCATATCCTTCACACGCTCCACCTGCTAACCCAATTTCAGGATAAAGTGTAATATCATGACATTGATTCGGACCTTTACGGCCAGAATCATCTCCACCGCCTCCGAACATCTCATTTACCATAGCAGTTGCTCTTTCTCTTAAAGCAGTAGTGTCAGCTGCTGTTGGTTCACCAGCGGTTCCTCCTCTTTCTTCTATTAAAACATTCAGCATTCTCATAGCAAAACCATTAGACATCACTCTTTCGCTTCCTCCAAACTCAAAGGTAAAAGCTCCATTAGCTTTCGCTTCTTCCATTGCTTGTTTGTCAGCCGGAGCTAAACCATGAGATGGTGGTTCTTCAAGATTCTCAAAAATTCTTGGAGAACTTACAATAGCTGCTGCTTCTGGATTTGATAGTGGTACTTTAATCACTTCAATTCTGAATAAAGCCGAATTAGGATCTTCATCAGGTGACATATTTACACATCCTGATAATTCTTCTTCCGGTCTTACACCCGCAGAACCTGAAACATATACATATACATTTTCATCATCGTTAGGGTCTTTTAGAACTGAATGTGTGTGTGAACCTCTACAGGTTTGTACGTTTGCTATGTACTCAGGTTCTTCAATATTAGTGATATCAAAAATTCTGATTCCTCTTAGCCTTTCAGCACTTACTGCAGTTTGCACACCTTCAGTACCACAATCCAGTCTTCCGCTATAGCCTTCACCTGATACAAACATCAAATTTCCATATACAGAAACGTCACTTTGTGATGCAGGGCATAGATAATCTTTTACCAAAACAGGGTTAGATGGATCAGAAATATCCCAAACAACTACTCCATTGTAATTTCCCTGAATAGCATAGTTTTCCTTAAATGCCAGATCAGAATTAGTTACTCCCAGAAAATCCTTAGGCGGCGGAGTACTTGATAATTTTTTGAGATTCCAAATAGCTTCTTCAGCATCAAAAAGTCCTGCGCCTAGTCCAACTCTCGGGTCAGGTGAAGGTGCTTCTACGTTTGAAAGTGAAGAAACATTTGGTGAAGTATACTCAATGTCCATCATTTGCTCTGTGGATGAACAAGAGAATGATAACAAAGCTCCTGCCAGCAGAAAAATCCATAAGCTGAAAGCGGGCTTCTTATTAATTTGAATGTTCTTTTTCATATTAAATTTTATTGTTTAGGTTTTGTTTAAATAAAAATGACAAGTTGCTCAATCCTTCTTTTCAGATTCAATAGTCTCAAGCATAAGTTTCATTCGATTTATTTCTGTTATTTGATCTACATTTATATCAGTTGATAGCCTGAAAGCTTGCTCGTCCTGAACCGCTCCATCAGTACTAATAAGTTTTTGTACCATTGTTACTGCTCCTTGATGATGTTGAATCATGTATTTAAGAAATAACAAATCAAATTCTTTACCTCTGGCTTCACTCAGTTCTACGAGTTGTTTTTGAGTCAACATTCCTGCCATCTTCATATGACCGGAATGATCCATACCTGCTCCGTGAATCATTAAGTTCAACCCATCAATATGAACTTCCGGAACCGGCTGGTCTCTGTCACGTAACCAAGTCTGCATTGTTGCAATTTCGTCCTTCTGTGCATTAATTATTCTAGCTGCTAATGTGCGTACCTGAGGGCTTGCTCCATTTTCAGGCGCTAAACCAGACATTATTAAAGCCTGAGCATGATGACCAATCATTCCAGTCATAAACTCAACATCTGCTTCAGTAAAATTCATCTTTGAACTATCGATTCTGGCCCAGTATAATTCCTCTAGTTCCGCCTTATTTAATTGGTCAGCTTTTTGATCTGAAATTGTTTCTGAATTAGATGAACTTACATTTTTACTTGTTGAACATGCATTAAAAATCAACGCCCAAAGCACTAATACGCTGATCCACAAAGTCTTTTTTGCCAATGGCATATATTTTAAAAAATTTACTGGTGAATAGTTCTTATATATACCTTATAGGTTAACCAATAGCGGGTTAAAAGACAAAATAAAAGCTGTTTTTGAAAACGAATAGTTTCTTTTTCTGAACACTTTTAAAACTGCGACTTTATTTGAATTAAATAAGACGAAGTGTTGTTTATAATTCACAATATTAAATCACATATTTATGAAATCAATAGCTGCTTTTTTTACTATCGTAACTTTTATAGTTCCGTCATTATTTGCTCAGTTATCAAGCACTCCTGATACTTACAAAACTGAAAATGGAGTATTAACAGTTCATCCTATAAACCATGGAACTGTGGCATTTACGTTTGAAGGAAAAACTATTATTTTGGACCCCTATGGTGGTGCAGATAAATTTTCTGGATTAGAAGCTCCCGATCTGATTCTGATAACAGATATCCATGGAGATCACCTTAATTCAGAAACTATTTCAGGATTGGACACCAAAAATACAACATTTATTGTTCCTCAAGCTGTAGCCGATAGAATGAATGAAGAATTACAAAATCAAATTGTTGTAATAGCTAATGAAGAAAGCACTACTCAAATGGGAATTCAGGTAACAGGTGTAGCTATGTATAATCTCCCTGATGATGAAAACTCTCGTCATAAAAAAGGAAGAGGAAACGGTTATATAATCAATTTTGGAGGAAAAAAAGTCTACCTCTCAGGAGACACTGAAGACATCCCCGAAATGAGAAACCTTGAGAATATCGATATCGCTTTTGTGTGTATGAACCTTCCTTATACTATGGATATTTATCAAGCTGCAAGTGCAGTTATTGAATTCTCACCGAATATCATGTACCCGTATCATCATCGTGGTCAAGATGTCCAAAAATTTAAAGAACTAATGTCTATTGGAAATCCTGAAGTACATGTGATTCTAAAAGACTGGTACCCAAGTAACTAGATTCTAAAAGACTGGTACCCAAGTAACTAGATTCTACAAATAACTTATAGCCCTTTAACTATTCTATGCTAAACTTCGAATTCCAAAATCCTACTAAAATCATCTTCGGTAAAGATCAGATTGCGAAACTATCATCCGAAATTCCTGAGAACTCTAAAGTTTTAATGGTTTATGGGGGTGGCAGCATCAAAAAAAATGGTGTATATGATCAAGTCTCCGATGCTTTAAAAGAGTTTGATGTAACTGAGTTTGGAGGAATTCCCGCAAATCCTGAGTATGCCGTTTTGCTTGAGGCTTTAGAAATTATTAAAACTAAGGATATTGATTTCATACTTGCAGTTGGCGGAGGCTCCGTTATTGATGGCGTGAAATTTCTCTCAGGTGCAGCTACCTTTGAAGGAGATGAACCGTGGGATATATTATCAAAAGGAATCCGTACCTATAAAGGTATGCCTTTTGGGACCGTTTTAACGCTTCCTGCTACCGGTTCTGAAATGAACTCAGGTTCAGTGATTACACGCGAGGAAACCAAAGAAAAAAGAGTGATGGGTGGCCCGGGTTTATTCCCTAAGTTTTCAATTCTTGATCCTCAAGTTGTGCACTCAATTCCAAAAAGACAGATAGCAAATGGTTTGGTAGATTCATTTTCTCATGTAATTGAGCAGTACTTAACATATCCTGTTGCTGCTAAACTACAAGACAGAATTGCTGAAAGTGTCATGCAAACACTCATTGAAGTTGCTCCTAAAGTTATGGAAAATCCATCTGATTACGACGCCGCTTCCGATTTTATGTGGAGTTGCACTATGGCTCTAAATGGATTACTTCGGGTTGGAACTCCTAATGATTGGTCAACTCATATGATGGCACACGAATTAACAGCTCTATATGGAATAGATCACGCAAGAACTTTAGCAATCATACATCCTAGCCAAATGAAATATACATTTGAGGATAAGAAGGAAAAACTTGCTCAGTATGCCGAAAGAGTTTGGAACATCACAGAAGGCACTTTAGAAGAAAAAGCCAAAATGGGTATCAAAAAAACGGAAGACTATTTTCATTCACTTCAAATTGATACCAAATTATCAGATTATACCGATGCTTATGAAAACACCTCTGAAATTGTAAAAAAACGATTTGAAGAAAGAAATTGGAAAGGTTTAGGAGAAAGACAAAATATTACACCTGAAGATGCTGGAAAAATTGTTGCCCTGAGCTATTGAAGTACTGAAATCCCTCGTAAATCCAGATTTTTGATAACTCAATCTTCATGGCTCTGATGTATCTTTATCAATAATGTTCCGTCTTAATTGAAAAAAGACGTATAATTGCACAATTTTTATGCTTTAAAAAGATTATATCCTTAAGCTTAAAATTTCATCTGCAAAAAGCATTTATGAGGGAACTGCTACTACTAATTATACTTATTGGGTTGTCGACTGCATTGCAAGCTCAAACACTTACTGTAACCGATAATTCTACAGGTTTACCAATCGAGTTTGCAACTATTTACGATGAGGATAATGATATCTCTGCTATTACAAATATTCTGGGACAGGCCGAGGTTTCAAAATTTTCTGAATCTAAAAAAATCTCAATTAGATATATAGGATACCGACAGAAGAATTATAGCTTCAAAGAGCTTGAAGAACTAAAATTTATGGTGGTTTTGTCACCTTCTGATATCGCATTAAACGAAGTTGTCGTATCTGCGTCACATTGGAAACAGGAAACCAGAGAAGTTCCATTGAAGGTTACTTCTATTAATCCTGAAAATATTCAGCTGCAGAATCCTCAAACTGCTGCAGACCTACTCACTGTGTCTGGAGAAGTATTCGTACAAAAAAGCCAGCTTGGCGGCGGTAGCCCAATGATTCGTGGATTTGCAACCAACCGCGTTCTTATAGCCGTAGATGGTGTTCGAATGAATACAGCAATATTCAGAAGTGGAAATGTGCATAATGTTATATCTCTTGATCCTTTTTCAATTCAAAATACAGAGATAATTTTTGGTCCCGGATCTGTTATCTATGGTAGCGACGCTATTGGTGGTGTAATGAGTTTCTATACAGCCAAGCCTATTTTTTCTACCAACAATAACTTATATGCTAGAGGAAATAGCACAGCCAGAGCATCTTCTGCAAATAATGAACGAACAGTCCATGTTGATGTAAATTTAGGCAGAAAAAAATTCGCCTCGCTTTCCAGTATCAGCTACTCCGACTTTGACGATCTTAGAATTGGATCTAACGGCCCGAATGAATATTTAAGAACGTTTGAAGTTACCCAATATCAAAACGAAGACTCTGTAGTCTCTAATTCAAACCCCGAAGTACTTACACCCACACGGTTTAATCAATTAAACCTGATGCAGAAACTTCGTTATGTACCTAATGAGAATTGGGATATCAATTTTGGATTCCATTATTCTGAATCTTCTGATCTTGATCGCTTTGATCGTTTAACTTTAACGAATGATAATAGTGATCCAAGATATGCTGAATGGTACTATGGCCCTCAGATTTGGCAAATGAATAATCTGAATATCTTAAAAAAATCAAATGGAAAGATCTTTGATCAAGCTAGCCTAACACTTTCTCAACAATATTTCAGAGAAAGCAGACATACCCGGCGATTTCAATCTAACCAGAAGGTATCAAGGGAAGAAAATGTAGATGTCTTTACTTTGAATCTGGATCTCGAAAAAAATATTAACGCTTCAAATCGATTATTCTATGGTGGAGAAGTAGTATTAAATGATATCTCTTCATTTGGGTTTAATGAGAATATTGAAACCAACAGCACAAGCCCTACCTCAACCAGATATCCCGATGGATCCGACTGGAACTCTTTTTCTGGTTACATCAGCCATAGACTAAAGGTATCGGAAAAAATCAACATTCAAAGCGGACTCCGTTACAGCCATTTCTTTTTGGACGCTACTTTTGACCAAACATATTATCCGGTTTCTTTTAATGATATCTCAATAAACGAAGGTGCCTTTACAGGTAGCTTGGGTATGGTTTATACTTTTGATAAAAACCTGCAAGTGAATGCCAATTTATCAACAGGCTACAGAGCTCCAAATATAGATGATGCTGCCAAAGTATTTGATTCTGAACCTGGTTCTGTAGTTGTACCTAATTCGAACTTAAAACCAGAATACGCTTATAATGCTGACCTTGGATTTACAAAAGTGTTTAGCGATATAGTAAAAATCAATCTTACCGGCTATTATACAATTTTAAAAGATGCTCTTATTCGTAGAGATTTTATGATAAATGGACAAGATAGCATTCAGTATGATGGAAAATTAAGTAGAGTCCAAGCCATTCAGAACACTGCTCAAGCTCGAGTTTATGGTATCCAAGCGGGTTTAAAATTGGAGCTCCCTTCTGGTCTTCGTCTTTCAAGTCAAATCAATATTCAGGAAGGAGAAGAAGAGCAAGAAGATGGAACTTTTGCAGCGCTTAGACATGCCGCTCCAACTTTCGGTGAAACTCATGTAAGTTATATCTATGATAAACTGGAAATCGACGTATATGCAGAATATAATGGAGAGCTTTCTAATTCTGAGCTGGCTCCATCAGAAAAAAGTAAAGAGTATTTATATGCCAAAGATGAAAACGATAACCCGTATTCACCTCGCTGGTATACATTGAATCTGAATTCAGCATATCAAGTGAACTCTACTGTAAAGGTGAGTGCCGGTATTGATAATATAACTGACCAAAGATACCGCCCTTATTCCTCAGGTATTGCTGCTCCAGGTAGAAACTTCTTTGTTGCCGTAAGAGCTAACTTTTAAAGGATCTTAAACTACAAAATAGCTTTTAACAGCGAATCAAAATCGTCAAAAACTAAATCAGCTAATTCAATACCCTCTTTATTTGGATTTGAAGTATACCAAGCTACTTTCCATCCGGCCTCTTTTCCACCTTTCACATCAGAAGTTAGTGAGTCTCCTACATATAAGATGTCTGATCTGTCTAATCCGATAAGTTCTGTACTGTAATCAAATATCTTTGGGTGTGGTTTCATAACTCCGACTTCTTCGGAAATTACTATCTGAGAAACCATTTCTTCAAACCCAAACTGTCTGATCTTCATCCACTGTGTTTCCGCGAAACCGTTTGTGATAATACCAACATCATATTTTGATCTGATTTTATCGAATGCTTCTTTTGCACCTTCGATCCACTCCCAGTGATTTCTATAATAATTCATATACACTTTCCCGGCTTCTTCATACAATGAAGAATTAATACCAAGCTCGATGAAGGTTTCTTCAAATCTTCTGCGGTGGAGAATATGTCTGTCAATCTCTCCTCTCCCATATTCTTCCCAAAGTCCTTTATTAATTTTATGGTAGGCTGATAAAAGAATGTCTAGCGAAATGTCATTAAACTCATCAAAATGAGTATGAATGTCTTTAAGTCCGTTTTGTTCTGCCTTTTTGTGGTCTAATAGAGTGTCATCTAGGTCGAAGTAAATAAATTTTGGATTAAATTCTGACAATGGAATGATTTTTGATTAATGTGAAATTGAATGAACCAAAATAAACTCAGGCTCGTAAGCGGGCTTAAGTTAAACAACTAAATACAAAATCATGAAAGGTAAATTAATTATAGGGCTCGTTGTTGTAGGCTTACTCGTCTTTTTTGGAATAAGCATCAACAACGGATTGGTTGAAAAAGAAGAAGCAGTTGAGGGAGCCTGGGCACAGGTAGAAAATCAATATCAACGTAGAGCTGATCTGATACCTAATCTGGTAAATACAGTAAAAGGTGCAGCTAATTTTGAGCAAGAAACCTTGACTTCAGTAATTGAGGCAAGAAGTAAAGCAACTTCCGTAAACATAAATGCAAGTGATCTTAGTGATCCGGCTAAATTTCAGCAGTTCCAGCAAGCTCAAGGTGAGTTGAGCGGTGCTTTATCCAGACTGTTGGTTTCTGTTGAGCGCTATCCGGAATTGAAGGCAAATTCGAATTTCAGAGATCTTCAATCTCAATTGGAAGGCACCGAGAACCGAATTGCCACTGAAAGAAAAAGATTTAATGATACTGCACAGAGCTACAACAGCTCAATCAGAAAATTTCCTACAAGTATCTTTGCTTCTATTGGTGGTTTTGAAAGAAAAGCTTACTTCGAGGCAGATCAAGGAGCAGAAAATGCTCCAACAGTAGATTTTGGTAATTGAAAAGACACAAGAACTAAAACATAAGATGTAAGACATCAGGACACTCTTACATCTTATGTCTAATATCTCATTACTATTCACATGAAAGAATTCCTTAACGAAGATCAAGAGAAAGCAGTAATTCGAGCAATACGCGAAGCAGAGACTTCTTCTTCCGGTGAAATCCGTGTACACTTAGAAGCTAAATGTGATAAAGAAGATCCTATCGATAGAGCCAAGGAAGTTTTTGCAGAACTTAATATGCATGAAACAGAACTCCGCAACGGAACTATTATCTATGTAGCATCTGACGATCATAAAATTGCAATCTGGGGAGATGAAGGAATTCACTCGAAAGTTGGTCAGGATTTCTGGGATGACGAACTTGAGCTCCTGACCAAATATTTTATGGCTGATGATTATGAAACAGGGTTAAGAGAAGCAGTATTAAAAATTGGTGAGAAACTCAGAGAACATTTTCCATATCAAGGTGAGGATGATATCAATGAACTACCTGATGACATTAGTTATGGAGATAATTAAGATGCGAACATCAATTTTATTAGTTATATCATTTCTTTTCTCGATAAATATTTTTGCTCAGGACATTCTTCCGGATCGGCCTAGAGGCATGGTAAATGATTATGCTAACATGTTATCTACTACCGAAGTAAACAGACTTGAGCAAAAGCTCAGGAATTATAGGGATACAACCACTAATGTCATCGCTATTGCAACTATTGAATCCTTAGAGGGTAACTCTATCGAAGAAGTAGCTACAACTACATTTTCTAAATGGAAGATGTGGGAAGGTGATAGATATAACGGAGTTTTATTACTGATTTCTGAAGGAGATCGTAAGTTTAAAATTGAGGTAGGATACGGCCTTGAAGGAGCAATACCTGACGTAATGGCTAACAGAATACTTAACGATATACTTACTCCAAATTTTCAGCAAGGGAATATTTATGGAGGAATCGACAGAGCTACAGATGCAATGATCCAACTGGCTGCAGGAGAATTCGAAGGATTTCCTGAACGTAGGAGTAATTCTGAAGGAGGTTCTTTTCCGTTTGAAGTAATACTGTTTATAATATTGATCATTTTTGTACTGATCAGAAAAGGACGCGGCGGAAATCACGGTGGAGGTAAAAGAACACTTAGCGCAGGTGAAGTTCTGTTTTGGGGAAGTTTACTAGGCGGAGGACCACGAAGAGGTGGTGGCTCATCATTTGGAGGAGGCGGAAGCTTCGGTGGCGGAGGTGGATTTGGCGGCTTTAGCGGAGGCGGCGGATTTGGTTCCGGTGGAGGTGGTGCAAGCGGTGGTTGGTAGCGCCAAGCCTTCGGCTTGGAATTAGGAATGTAAAATTAAGAATTCTTTGTGATTTCGAATTAATACAGAGCCTGTAGAATATTAAAGGTCTCTCTCAGCAATGTTTAGATTTCTCCCATCGGTCGAAATGACAAATCTAATTCTTAATTTTCCATTTTGAATTTTAATTTTTAATTCAAAAGCGCTTGCTCCAGATCAGCAATTATATCATCAGCACTTTCAATTCCCACTGACAATCTCACTAAACCATCTGAAATACCTGCATCACTACGTAATTGCTCATCAACAACAGAATGTGTCATTGAAGCCGGATGCTGTATTAAAGTGTCTACAGTTCCTAAGCTTACAGCCAGCGTACAAAGCTTAACATTATTCATCAGAGATTTTCCCGCTTCTAAACCATCTTTCAATTCAAAAGAAATCACTCCACCGAAACCTTTTGTCATAATTGAACTGGCAAGAGAATGTTGGGCATGAGATTCCAAACCGGGATACCAAACCGTTTTCACATTAGGGTGTGACTCTAGAAATTCAGCAACTTTCATCGCATTTGAAGAGTGCTTTTCCATTCGTAAAGCAAGCGTTTTAACTCCATTCAATGTTATCCAGGCATCCATAGGGCCAGAGATCCCACCTAGATTTTTTCTGAACAGATAAACACCGGTTTCATCCAATAATTCCTTTTTTGCAACCAATGCTCCGCCAATAATTGTCCCATGTCCACCCATGTATTTTGTAGTGGAGTGAACAACGACATCCGCACCGAATTTAAGCGGCTGCAAATGATAAGGAGTAGCAAAAGTGTTATCTACCATAACCAAAGCGCCATGTTCTTTAGCCATTTTTGAAATTGCTTCAATATCGCTCACTTTCATTGTTGGATTAGTGATACTTTCTAAATAGATAAGTGCGGTATCAGGATTTTTCTTCAATTCCATTTCCAACAGAAACAGGTCTGTCATATCAATAAAAGAAGTGCTCATTCCAAGCATTTCTGTTTCTTCTTTTAAAAATTGACTCGTACAACCATATAAAGCATCCTGTGCAATAATGTGCTTTCCTTTTGCAATGCTGATTATACCTGTGGTTATAGCAGCCATACCACTTCCGAAAGCAACTCCGGAATAAGTTTCCGAATTATCCATCCCATACGTTTCAAGTTCGCAAATAGCTCGTTCTAAATGCTCAACCGTTGGATTTCCCAATCTTGAATAAATATGAGAAGCTCCTCCCTCTTCATGAGCAAACGCTTTTGATCCTTCATCAACATTCTTAAATACAAAAGTTGAGGTCTGATAAATTGGTGTGGCATGAGATCCATACTGATCTTTTTTTCCTGACCCCGCATGTACAGTGCTTGTCTCAAATGAAAATGGTTTAGCTTTTGTTTCTATCATAGCACAGGTATTACTTGTTCATCTTTTATTGTATTAAGTACAATGCTTGTATGAAGTCTTTGTACATCTGGTAAAGTTGTTAATTTTGTACGCATCAACTTCTCATAATCTTTAGTGTCTTTTGCAACAACATGGAGTAAAAAATCACCTTCACCTGTAGTATTGTAGCAAGCAAGGATCTCAGGTATAGCTTTTACTGCTGAAGTAAATTCTTTCATACTATTTAACTGATGAGCACTTAACGTAACTGTAACAAATACGGTAAGTCCTTTCTCCACAGCCTCCCGATTTATTCTAGCTGTATAACCCTCAATAATTCCGTCTCTTTCTAATCGCTTTACTCGTTCCAAAGTTGGAGTTGTAGTCAAACCTATTCTTGAAGCAAGTTCATTGTTAGCTATCCTCCCTTCTTTTTGAAGGATGTCAACGATTTTGAGATCTGTTGAATCTAATTTCATTACGCATTAGTAGATTAAACTTTACTTGATTTACTATAGTTAAATATAATGCTATTATATACCAAATACGAAGAATTATAAACTATAATATTTATTATTTTAGAATATAAATCTAAAAAAAGCCCCTCAAGAGTTATCCTGAAGGGCTTAGATGTAGAGTCTATTTAGGAACTTTAAACCAACTCGTCAACCTCTTTGGTTTGTAAGCCTTTTCCTTTTGGAGATGTAGGTGTTGCATCCATGTATTCATCTACTGAGAAATCATCAACTTGAATTGCATCTGTTCTTGCTTCCTCAGCTTTTCTTACCATTTCTGCTTCTTCTTTTGTGATGATGTTCTTATCCAAAGCCGGTTTAAGTAAATTGAGAAACGAATCTTTAGGAAGTTCTCTTTTCTTTATAGCTATATACAGTTTTTTGTAAGCCGGATTAGCTTCAGTAATCAGTAACAATGCATTCTCGTACCGCCCAACAGCTTCTGTTGGATCAGATGGAATGTAGATTCCATCTGTCATACGATCTCTGGTCTCACCCGGCTCTTGCATTGCTTGAGCTACTTTATGCCCCAGATCATCAGATGGGTAAGTCCCAATTGGATTTAATCTTGACCAAACACCTACTAACCTAAATCCCCAACTAAGACCTGGAACTTTGATCTCACTTAAAATACCATCAAAGGCGACCTGAATTCTATAGAATATGTAATCCATCGACCATTTAAAGAAAGCCAGATCTTCTTTTCGTCGCCCCTCTGCTTCAAATCTTTTAAGTGTAGCAGTACCTAAATACATAAAACTTAATATATCAGCGTACCGTCCTGCGATTTTTTCTTTCATTTTTAAACCGCCTCCATATGAACCTAAAGCGATATCAGCTAAAAACGCAAACGAAGCTGAAGCCCAAGCCATTTTTCTGTAATATTTTGCGGCTGGTCCGCTTACCGGTGAACTTGCTAAACGGCCTCTAGTTAAACTTAACATAAAAGCACGTGCTTTGTTTCTTCCAACATGACCGATATGGGCCCAAAAATTATCATCAAATCCTTTAATGTCTTTGTTCATCAAGGCATTGATCTCGTTCAGCGCATATGGATGACAGCGTATTGCACCCTGACCGAATATCATCAAAGTCCTTGTTAATATATTAGCTCCCTCAACAGTAATAGCAATCGGAAGTGATATATATCCATGAGCAAAAACGTTTCTTGGGCCTCTTGAAATACCGGCTCCTCCAACAACATCCATTGCATCATTTATGATCTCTCGTGTATGCTCTGTAAAATTATACTTAGCTATCGCAGTTACAACTGCCGGCTTCTCTCCGTTATCCAAACCTCCGGTCGTATATTTTCTGGCAGCTTCCATAAAATAAGTGTACCCACCAATTCGAGCCATCGGTTCTTCTATACCTTCAAACTTTCCAATGTTTAAACCAAACTGTTTACGGATAGCAGCGTAGGCTCCAACAACTCTTGTTGATAACTTAGCTCCGGCTAAACTGGAAGCCGGCAAAGAAATTCCTCGTCCAACTGCCAACGATTCCATTAACATTCTCCATCCATTTCCTGCACCTTCTTTACCGCCTATGATAGCATCAATAGGTACAATAACATCTTTACCTTTTGTTGGACAGTTATAAAACGGAACTCCTAATGGATCATGTCGCTTGCCTAATTCCACCCCTTCAGTTTCAGAGGGTACTAAAGCACAAGTAATTCCAAGATCTTCTCCTTTACCAAGTAAATTCTCTGGATCACGAAGTTTGAATGCCAAACCTAAAACGGTAGATATTGCAGCTAGGGTAATATACCTTTTATTCCAATTCAGTCTTAGATATAACTCTCCATCATCACCTTTAAAAACTTCTCCATCTGATGTCATCCCACCTGCATCTGACCCCGCTTTAGGCTCTGTTAAAGCAAAACATGGCATTTCAACACCTGCTGCAAGTCGTGGCAAGTAATAGTCTTTCTGTTTTTGGGTTCCGTAATGATTCAATAACTCGGCAGGACCCAAAGAGTTAGGAACCATCACAGTAGTACCTAAAGGACCACATCTGGAGGATAATTTTGCTACTATTGCAGAATGCGCCGTAGCAGAAAATTCTAGACCACCATACTTTTTTGGAATGATCAATCCAAAGAATCCTTCTTTTCTTAGAAAATCCCAAGTCTCTTCTGTAAAATCCTTTCTTACAAAAACATCCCAATCATTAACCATCTCACAAACTTTTTCAACCGGTCCATCTAAGAACTCTTGCTCTTCCTTTGTTAGCTCAGGATAAGCTTGCTCAAGAGTCCTTTTAAAATCAGGTTTTCCTGAAAACAACTCTCCTTCCACCCATACATTTCCTGCTTCTATAGCAGTTTGTTCTGTTTCCGAGATCGTAGGCAAGAAATTAAGCGCATCCAATATTTTCATAATAGGACCACTCAATAAAATTCTTCTTATCGGTTTAACATTAAATATTAAAACCAGAACTGTATACGTAATAAATACCCATTGCGGAGCATCCAATCCTATCAACCCCACATATCCTGCAAGTGCCCACAAGAAAAGAGGGGCTCCCGTATATGCAAGAATTATGGCTAAAATAACCGCTGTTGAAATTGAAGCCCAAATTGGTACTTCACTAAAAAATCCGAATAAATCTACTAATGCTTCCATAATATTCTCCAATAATTAAGAAACTTTGGTTCTAACTAAAAATCCTTCAATAATGTTTTGAATGGATTTTTCAATAAATTGTGCTTTATCAATTCTGCTGTCCAATCTTTGATTTAGAACAACAGATATTACCCCATGCAACTGCCCCCAGATTGAATATGCCGAAGTTAAAGGATCTTCCTCATCCATTAGTCCCAGTATCACGCCTTGTTCGATTACCTTTACAAGCAACTCATAACAACGGCGGGCTCTTCTAAACTTTTCCTTAGGGTAGCGAGACATTGCTTCTGGTCTAACCATATAAATGATCTCATACTTCTCAGAATTTGAAAGTGCAAAATCACTATATGCTCTAATAATAGTTTCAAATTGAGCAACAACGCTTGCTTGTTCATCTACTCTTTCTTCTATTGATACACTTAACTCCTCAATAGATTCTTCAATTAATGTATGTAGTAGATGGTCTTTGTTTTCAAAATGAAGGTAGATACTTGTTGCAGTTACGCCCACTTCTTTTGCAATAGCCCTCATAGAAAGAGCTTTATATCCATTATTATAAAGAAGACTCCTGCTTGTATTGAGAATTTTTTCTCTTAAAGAGATTTCAGATTCGCTCATATTTTAATTTGGTTAACAGTGTTAACTACGGCAATTTAATCAATCTGATTGGAAAATCAAGGAGATGAAGTATTAAATTTAATTTTACTTTTTTTCACTCAAACAATTTTTCAAAAAAAGTTATTTATATAATTAAAAATACTGTGTTAAACCTTTGGTTTGCGAATATAGCTAAATTTCTGTTTGTACTTCTTTTGTTGTCTTTGGGAGCTTCCTCAAACTTGAGTTCACATCCCTGGGGTGGTTTAGTAATTGATGAACAAGGGAATATTTATTTTACTTTTATTTGTCCTGTTAATGATGATCAGAATCATTATGCCTGTATATGGAGGCTAGATACTCAAAATAATCTGATTGAAGTCCTAAAAGCTCAGTTTTCACCCAGTGATCTTATTCTCAACAGAAATCAGTACCGCGATATATACGCGGCGGAAAGAACAGGGCAACATCCAGATTATTCAAATACGCTCTGGAAGATCGAATCTTCTAATTCTAATGCTCTTATATCAAATGAACGGAACCAAGCAAATTTTCACATCCAGACTTTTGCCGTTGTAAATAATAAAGACATTTATTTTTCTAAGGGAAATAAGATTTATCAAAGGAATTCGGAAAATCGAGTTGATGAAATACTTGAAGATTTTAGTTTTGAAAGAATAAACTTAATGACTGTAGCTCCTGATGGTAAATTATATTTTATGGCAGGAGATGATATTTATTTCTACAAAGATTCTAAAATAGAACATATTATTTCTGATTTAAAAATAGACAATCCCGAGGCTCTTCCTTTTTCAGGCGCAAACATTTTCTTTGATATGGCTATTGATAATAATGAAAATATATATCTCGCTTATTATGGGAATCGACAGATAATCAAAATAAATCCATCTTGCAAAAAAGAGATTATTCTTACTTCAGAAGAACCTTGGTCTCCTCACGGAATTGATGTTTTCAATGGCGAAGTCTATGTTTTGGAATCTACCATTGGTTCAGGAAAGTGGTGGAAGTTTTGGGAAGAAGATGTAGGCATTGTTCCCAGAATCAGAAAAATTTCGACTGATGGAAAAATATCTACTCTCTATACTTTTAAAAATTAACTACAACCCAAAAGATATAAATTTAATCTTCTTGCCGTTTTTCAAATGCATCTTCTCATAATACGTTTGAATTGAAAGTTGAGGATCATCTGGGCACTCTTCATAAACGTCTTTGATATCACGGTATATTTCTAAATTCTCCTCCTCAATAACTTCATGGGTAAATTCATATAGTAGATCACTGTCCGTTTTTAAATTTATTGAAATCCCTCTTTTTGCAATTTTTCTATACAGTTCTAAAAACTTTGGCGATGTTAGTCTCTTTCTTTCTTTATTAATATATGGATCAGAGAATAATACCCAGATTTCAGACACTTCATTTTCACAAAAAAACTGATCCAGATGATCGATATAAGCTCTTAAAAAACGGAGATTATTCATCCCTTGGCTTTTTGCTTTTGTAGCTCCTACCCACATCCTATTACCTTTTATATCTACACCTACAAAATTTTTATTCGGATACAGTTTTCCTAGTCCAACCGAATACTCTGCTTTCCCACAGGCTAGTTCTAAAACTATGGGATTATCATTCTTAAAGATCTTTTTATTCCAAGTTCCTTTAGGAAATGGATTGGAACTATTATAGTCTGTCCACTCGAATACGTTTTCGAGTTTTCGCATTTCATCAAATCTTCGTTGCTTAATCTTTGGCATTTTTAAGGAGCGAGACGTTTAAAGATCCAGGAGTTATTTTCTTTTTCAAACTTAATCCGATCATGCAATCTACTACTACGACCTTGCCAAAACTCTACAGCTGTAGGCTCAACAATATATCCGCCCCAATGTTCAGGCATTGGAACATTTCCGGTGGAATAGCGTTCTGTAAGTTTTTTAAATGTGTCTTCTAATATTTCTCTACTTTCTATCTCCGAACTTTGCTCTGAAGCTAAAGCTCCAATTTGACTCTTAAATGGACGTGACATAAAATATTCTTCGCTGTTTTCTGTACTTATTTTCTTTGCCACACCTTCTATCCGAACCTGACGTTCCAGTTCTTTCCACAGAAAACATAATGCAACATTCGGATTACCTTCAATTTCTTGACCTTTATCACTTTTATAGTTGGTATAAAATACAAAGCCTTTTTTCTCTATCCCTTTTAAAAGTACAATTCTTGAATGTGGTTTATTTTCACTATCAACTGTTGAAAGAGTCATCGCATTAGGTTCCGGCAATTTGGCTTTTATAGATTCGCTCAACCAATTTCTGAATTGCTGTATAGGATCGGCATGAACATCTGCTTTGTCTAATGTATTTTTCGAATAATCTTCTCTAAGTTTTTGAATTTCTCTGTTGTCCATTACTTGAAATAATTTGGTTCGTTGCCGTCTTTCCACTTTATATTGCAACCCATACTAGGTATTTGTGGTTCCACAGTTTCTTTGCTTTTTATTAATGTGTCTGCGGCATTTCTCATATCCTTTCCCGTAACTGGCTTTCCATTTCCCGGTCGGCTGTCATCAAACTGCCCTCGGTAAACAAGCTTTAAATCATTATTGAATAAGAAAAAATCCGGAGTACAGGCAGCTTTGTAAGCTTTAGCAACTTCCTGACTTTCATCAAATAAATAAGGGTAAGGAAATTGATACTTATCAGATAGCTCTTTCATGAACTTCGGCGAATCTTGGGGATAACTTTCAATATCGTTAGAACTAATAGCAATGCATTCAATTCCCTGTTCACTATACTCATTTGCAAAATCAACCAATGCTTCATTTAGATGTATTACATATGGACAATGATTGCAAATGAACATAATCAATAGCCCTTTTTCTGCATGAATATCATCAAGGGAAATCAAATTTCCTTCTGTATCTGGAAGTTCAAAAAATGGTGCTGTCGTTCCTAATTCCAGCATTGTGGATAGAGTAGCTGACATAAAACGGTTAATTTAATTTTATATTTAAATCTTTCTTAAAATCCTATTTCTATTTTATTTCCTTCAAATTTATTAGGATTGATTTTAGGGATATTTTCATCGAAGAGCTCGTTAATTCTTTCAATCAAAAGATTTGTAAGAAAAGCATGCCCTCTTCTGTTTAATGAATAACCATCCGATGAATAGATACTATTCAATCCAAAATCATTATAGTAAATTACTCCATCTTGATATAGTTCTTCATTTTTAACTTGCTCCATAATCCTATTAAAATCAATCTGATTTACTCGAGAATTGGAATTAGAGATGTCTGATATTATCTGATTGAACTCATTTAATCTAGATTTAATAATTTTAATCTCTTCATTTGTTAATACCTGACTATCATTCAAAGGTATTGTGGTAGAAAGATTGGAATTTGAATGTAAATCTGGAAGGTTATCATATAAAACCATCTCTCCTTCTACTAATTGTCTTAGTTTTGGAATAATATTTCCGTTATTTAGTGTGTCATTGTCTAAATATTCATCCTCTATTACTCTCGCCCTATTTACTTGCCCCAAATAATAGGGATCAGGGCAAAAAGGTGTAACCGGACCTTCACAATACGCATCTAACTGAAAATTAATAATACTTCTTCTTTCTGAATACGGAAGAGATCCATTATCATAAAAATTATGTTGAATTATTTGCTGGTTAAATTCTTCGTAATGTCTGGCCGCCTCTGAAATATTAGTGGTATCATATCCCATTTGTTCTACTTCCCACTCCAATGCCCAGTTAATTGTATTGAAAAAGGGACTTTTTAACGGATCGAAAACATTAACTATAAAAATATTCGAATTGGTTTCGTTTATTAATTTTTCAATTATGTTAGTTAAAATCAATTCAAAATCATTTGCTGAAATCAAGTCGTTTTCTGCAATTGAATTTATCTCAGGGTTTTCATCCCCTGTAGCTCCGTTTAACGCAAAATTAAGCAGATCATCATTCCCCAAGCTTAGAACTATAATACTTGGCCTTTTGTCTATTACAGTCTCAATTACACTATCATTACCATTCTGAAGCCTTGAATAATAATTATTATTTGAAAGGCCGTTATTATTCAATACCTGATGTACTTTTAATCCGGGGAAACTGAAGTCATTCAAAAGTTCAACATCTCCATCCCATACTTTGATTTCATCACCAGATGAGACAGCTTTTCTTAAAGGATATATCGCATTAGGAGAATCATATAACAAGTTAAACTTTCCTTTAGATTCGTCTCTTAACTCTAGATTTAACCCTTTCGAACTTTGAATTGTCGCCTGTAGGAATGTTCCTTTCCCATATACCGAATCCAGGTGACTTGAAAAAAGATTCATAAAAGAATACTCCTGACCTCCTGAGTATAAAGCCCCATCCATAAAGCCCGATGAATACACCCCTCCAATCAAGTACATACTGGATAAGTCAATGTCTATATCTTCTAATGATTTTAGATCTGATGATACCGGGGAATCATATTTACATCCCAAAAAAATAAAAATCAAACATGAAAAAAACAGTCTTAAAGACTTAAAACTATAAAGCATTACTATTTAATTAAAGTCCTATTTCTATTTTATTTCCTTCAAATAAGTTTGGCTTTAATTTTGGAACATTAGATTCCGAAATTTCATTTAACTTTTCTATTAAAGTATTTGCTAAAAAGGCTTGTCCTCTTCTGTTTATTGTATAGCCATCACTCGAATAAAAGCTTAATTCATCAAATTGATTTGTATAAAAAACCCCATCATCATTAAGTTCATTGGCTTGCAGCTTCTCAATCACACTATGAAAATCCAGTAAATATATTCTATTGCTACTGCCTGCAATTCCGTCTAAAATTTGATTGTAACTTTGAATTCTATTTTCTATTACCACTATCTCATCATGTGTTAAAACTTGACTATCATTAAGTGGTTGAATTCCTGACAACAACGATTCACGATGCAAATTCGGTAAATTATCATACAGGATCTTTTCACCTTCTGTGAGCTGTCTGATTTTAGGGAGTATGGTTCCGTCTGACAGAGTATCACTATCAAGGTACTCGTCTTCAATAACTCTGGCTCTATTAACTCTATCAATAAAAAAGGGAATCTCACATATTAGAGTAGGCACCTCGCAATAGGCGTCAAGTTGAAAGTTAATTATACTTCTTCTCTCTGATAGAGGAAGGCTTCCATTTTCAACAAAATTATGCTTAGCGATTTGTTCATTAAGTTCTTCATAAAACCTTCCCGCAGCAGCAATATAACTTGTGTCATATTCTTGTAGTTCAAGTGCCCAATCGATTTCATTGAAGAAAGGTGTTTCAATAGGATTTATAACATTGGCAATAAAAATTTCAGCATCGGTTTCATTAATGATTTTATTAACAATTGATACAGCGATATTCTGAAAATCTTCAGGTTTTATCAGATCGATTTCAGTAATAGTATTTAAGTTTGGCTGGTCGCTTCCTGAAGCTCCATTAAAAGCAAAGCTTAACACGTCTTCGTTACCTAGACTTAGAATCACCATTGTTGGATTCTTGTCTACGATCTGATCAATTATTGAACCGTTTAAACCTTCTACCCGGTTATAATATGGGTTATTCGTATCACCATTAGAATTCAATAGTTCATGAACTTTTAAACCTGGAAAACTATAGTCATTTAAGTCGGTATCATCCCCACTCCAATTACCTATTTGCTGCCCACTTTCTGGAATTCTTTTAACATACATTGAACTTAGAGATTCATAAACCAACTTATACTTCCCTTTTGTATTATCCCCTTCTTCTAAATTGAATCCGTTTTCACTTTCAATATCTGCTTGAATAAAAATATCCCTTTCATAAATTTCAGATAAAGATTGAGCAAAAAGGTTTGGGTAGGAGTATTTTTGACCATCAGTAAATAAAGCACCATCCATAAAACCTGAAGAATAGGTTCCGCCCACAGCAAATGTTCTGGAAAAATCTAAAGCAATACTTTCTTCAGTGAGAGAACTGGCAGATGCAGGAGGTTCATATTTACACCCAGAAATACACAGTAAAACAATACTTAATAAAATTATTCCTTTGGTCATTATTATATATTTGAGAAAACTACTGAAAAATTCAAAACTATAAGGCTATCTTACTTTTTGTAATCAAAAACGGTTTATAAAATATAATGCATTCCAATACTAAAATTTTAAATAAACGAGACAAAGTACTTTTTGAAAAAGCGCTTAAATTCTATTTTTTTTCCCGTCAACAAAATTTAAAATCGTTAAATAAAGAACTTGCAGATCGTATTCATTATTCAGGTTCCGTTGCCTATTCTTTGATAACAACTTATATACGAACCGGTTCTTTAAAAATTGAATACATGGACTATTTAAACCAAGAATTAAAACAACTGGTTAGTTTAAAAAAGAACTTTTTTGTAAATATTCAAATCCTTCCCAACGAGATTGATGATATTGAGCTTATGGAGCCTACTAAGTTTACTGTGTTCGATGAAGACCAGAATAAAAACTTAGAGATCAATTATTCGCCTTCTAAAAGCATGGCAATTATTAAATAGAACTAAAAAGACGTTTTAATCTCGTTGCCTTCTAATAGATTCGGGTTCATCAGTTTAATGTTAGAACTAGTTGAGTCGTTTAAAAGCTTGATCAATTCATTCGCGACAAAAGCGTTACCCCTTTTATTTAAAGTATATCCGTCGCTTGAAAAAATTGAGTAGATACTGAAATCTGCTGTATATGAAACACCATCGTAAAAAAGCGCCTCAATAAATCCTTTTTGAACTATCTCGCTTCTTTTAATTACGTTAATTCTATTATTCCCTGATGCGATGTTGTGGATTACTTCATTAAAAGATATCGATCTTTCTCTAATAACAGCCATTTCTTTTAGCGTTAGGGCTTGGTTATCGGCTAAAGCAACTGTTGCAGATAAAGGAGAATCAATATTTAAATTTGGAAGATTGTCATAGAGAACGAATTCACCATCCAATAGCTGGCGATATTTTGGTAAAACGGTACCATCGCTCAGCGTATCGCTATTTAATTCTTCGTCAAAAATAACTCTGGCCCGACTTGTTTCACCAGGGAAACCATCCTGATCAAAATTTATTCTTGGGCGCCTTTGAGAAGCCGGAACACCACCCTCGTCAACAAAATTGAATTGATACACTAAAAAATTGAAATCTTCCCAAAAGTCTGTAGCGTTAAATATATAGTCTCTGTTATATATCTCTAATTCTAATGTCCATCCAATAGTATTAAAAAAAGGTGCTCGAAGAGGATCAAAAGTATCCATAATGAAAACATCTGCGTTTGTCTCATTCAGAAGTCGATTCACAATCGTTTCCATTTCACTTCTATAATCTGATACCTGTATAATGTCTTCTTTAGCTATTGTTCCAAGGTTTGGAAACTCAGAACCGGATGCACCATTTAAAGCATATTGCAAAATATCATCCATACCCAAGTCAAGAATTACAGCCGTTGGTTGTTTTTGAATTACCTCATCAACCAGCGAACCTGAAAGACCTGATATCCTGTTGTAATATCTATTATTAGCAAGTAATGAGGGATCGTCAACTTCATATATGTTTAAGAATGGAAATGAATAATCATTTAACTCAGTATTAGAACCTTCCCAGTCGCTTAACTCTGCACTTCCTTTTGCAGATCTATACGGATATAGTGTGTTTAATTCCGGATAATCGATCAGAAACTTACCAATTGAAGGATCTTCCTGATTTAAACCTAATTCACTTTCTACTTCAGCTTGAACAAATGTCTCTTGCCCATATATTTCATTAAGTCTTTCGGAAAATAAATTCGGAAACGAATACTGTTGACCTCCATTATATAATGCTCCATCCATAAATCCCGAAGAATATGTTCCACCTATCACATAAAATTGTGAAAAATCCACTTCTTCCATTTTACTCACACCTTCTTCACCGGAAGTTGGTTTATATTCGCACCCTAAAAGCACAAATAAAGGCAATAAGAATAGTAATTTTCTTTTTTTCATGATCTTGATCTCTTCAACAAATTAAAATATTGTAGGGCTGTATGTAAGCGACATAAATAAAATACTTCCAATCTTTGGCCCTCCAAATACATCGTAGTAACTCTCTCTTCCAAAATTTGTTATTCCGGTTTTTACCATTGAGCGAAGTCTTGGCACTTTTATGTTAAATTGAAAATCAAAATGCCCATAGGATTCAATTCTTCCATCAAGAAAGGAACTCTCCCAATCATGAGCAGCCCTGTATCTGAAGGTCATTTTAAAGCCCACGTTTGTTATTAACTCTCTGTTTCCCCAGTCAAAATTGAATTTAAAAGGCGGAGTGTTATAACCTGGAACAATTGGATCATCAGAGTCGCTAATTAAATTAGAAAATGAACCATTGAATCCAGTAAAGAAACTTCCGGATGAATAACTCAAATCGAACGCAAAACCTTGTGCAATTAAGGTGCTGCTTGAGTTACCGTAAATATAGAATCTGTCGCTTTGAGTAGAGTTAATTGATTGAGATGCAGCACTGTAAAGATCCACACTTGGACTTGTTCGTGGTTTTATAAATCTGTTTGTTCCAATAAAGTCTTTATAGACACTGATAAAATAATTTAAATCTATGTATAGATTATCTGAGAAAAGCCGCCTTGATCCTATCTCAAAGGAATTAACTTTCTCAGGTTTGATCTTAAAAAGATCATTTGAAGTAACAATTGCATCTTCCAAAATTGGCAAGTTTCTAAGTTCAGCCTGGGTTCTGCTTATCTCCCTTTCTTCTACATCAAAAGTGATAGCAGTATTGTAATCGATCACATCTTTTTCAAAAAATGAGTTTCCTTGAATTCGGTATGGATCAGTGACCAAAGAAAGCCCTCCCATCAATCTTGCTTTACCAATATTTGTGTTCAAGAATTGCTCTCTTACTGTTGGATACCTAAAACCCCTTTGAAAAGTAATTCTAAAAAACTGCTTCTCTGAAGCTTCAAAATTCAAACCAATTTGTTGGCTTGACATGTATTCAAAATTCTCATTCTTGTCGACCCTTATAGCTGCTATAAAGCTTAATTTATCATCGATGACTGAACCTTCGTAGCTGGCAAAACCACCAAATTCAAAATTTGTTATATCATTACCGGTTGTATCAGGGAATAACGTACCCTCTGATTCAATATCATAAAAACGATACGATGCTCCGGTTGTAATTCCGATCTCTTCGAATGTTTTCAATCCATCAAAATGGTACAGAATAGAATTATCTCTAATACCTGCGCCTCTTTCGAAACTGGCTTCGTTCTTCAGCGCTGTTAATGCTGAATCATATCTTGCGGTACCGGGCACAAATCTTGCTTGGGCTGTACTTGTTTGGAGGAGCGTAAACGGTCTGTCAGCAAAAGATCTTGCATCATTAAAACTTAACCTTGGTACACCAAAAAGAGGAAAGCCTTCTTTATATGCCAGCCTATAATCTCGGTACCAATCAAAGTCACTTTTAGCATCGGTAATCAGTTGGTCAGCTAAATAGTTAACATTGTAAGAGCTTCCCGAGTTTTGAGATGTCCTGTAAGCTAAAAATTGAGCTGATTTATAATTTAAATCAGCTTTTAGTTGTAATACATTGAAATTTTCAAGACGAATTCTGCTGTCACTAGTATAAAGAGTGTTTGTATTTCCATACCTCCCTTCAACTGTGAATATTATATCTTCTTCAAATTTATAACTTAATGACGATGAAATTTTCTGTGTAGCTATATCATAATCAACTAAATCTTCTTCTCTATAACCGGTTCGGTATACCGGGACTAAAGTACTATCAGGTCTTCTTTCTTCATCTACACCAACAGGAAGAATTACAAAAGACTCGTCTCCATAAGTGTTAACTCCACTATAACTAGGTGTAGCTCTAATACTAAGGTTTGGCCCTCCTCCTCCCATATTTCCATAATTGTTAGCCTTCCAATCCTCACCTTGAATTATAGTACCACTTATCTTGAACGCAAGTTTTTTTCTGAGTGCAATCGCGTAACGAAGCGATACATCAAAAACACCATCACCAGCTGCAGCTAATGCTGAAGCTCCTCCCAAATTAATATTATGAAATCCACTTTTTATAGTTGCAGCAAAGCCTTGATTTTCAAAGGGAGATTTTGATGAGGTTAACAAAACTCCATTTAAAGCACTTGATCCATACCTTGCTGTTGAAGATCCAACTATCAAATCTACACTTGCGATATCAAGCTCTGATGGACCAAGCAGATTACCAACTGGAAACCCTAGACCAGGAGCAACATTATCAACTCCATCTGTTAATTGTAAGAATCTTGGATTTGCACTAGCATTAAATCCACGAGTAGTAACTGATTGTAAGTTCATACTTTGAGTGGCAACATCAACTTCTCTCAATGTTGAAACAAGATCAAAAGAATTGAATGAAGCTACTTGCTGAATATCGACCGTACTAATACGATCGATGGTCTGTGGTTTCTTTAAATCGTCAGAATTAACCATTTCTGCAGTTACAATGATATCTTCTCCACTTAAATTTCTAGGTCTAAGTCGAATCCTTCTATCTAATTCTTCAATTTTTCTAATAACTATATCTTCTGTCTGATACGAAACGTGAGAAACTCTGATTTTATAAGGAACAGCCATAAGCCTGCTAAAATCAAATTCTCCGTTTACGTCAGTAGCTTGACCTATAGGCCTGGCAAAAACTAAATCATCATTTGCTGAAAGAATTTGAATTGTCGCCAATTCTATTGGCTCATTGTTTGCAATATCTACAACTCTACCTGTAAGACGTATTCTATTGTTTTGTGGGATTAGCTCAATATTATTAAATCCTTCAAAATTATCATTATAAGAAAGCTTAATTCTGCTGTCTAAATACCCACTCTTTTCAAAAGAGATATAGAAATCCCTCTCCGGCTCGTTTAAATTTATTCTTAATGGTAATTCGAATTCACCTGCGTTTGATGTTACAACTGTATTCCCTAAGTCTTTGATAGCAATATCTTCATCATCAAATGCTATTCGTGCACCAGAAATAGGTTGATTATTAGGTTTACTCAATAACCTACCTCTATAAACAAAGTTTCTTAATGACGATGAAAGTTCTATTTCTATTCTATAGCTGGGCGGAGACTGATATTCTACTTTTTTCCCTTGGTAGCTTGGATGAGAAACAAGTACTCTTATTGGATATTCAATATCTTTTCTTAACTCAAAAATCCCGTTTTCATTCGTAACAACTTCGTCTTTCTGAGTACCAATCTCTTTAGCAGAATAGATTTCAACTTTAGCACCTTCAATAGGATTTCCCGCTATATTTTTAACCTGACCTGTTAAACTATTTTGATTTGCTTGCGAAAAAGTTATGCTTGGATTCAACGCGAAAGTTGCGAGGAATACACATACCAGAAAAATTCTATTCATTTAACCTTAAAAAACTTTGCTGTGGGAATTCGGCATCATAGATACAGATATTTGCGCTAAAATAAATCCCCGTATACAAATATTTGCATAAAAAAAACCCGATATCCATTTTTATGCATTGAAAAGGAAGCTACTCTTTCTAAAAAGCCACTCTCTGTAGTTAGGATACCGGGAAGCTACTATAAATTAGACGATCTAAAACCTGTAAAGTTTCCTGTATGAACCAATTTTTAATAATTAAAATGTAAATAATTGCAATTGATCTCCAGAAGATTTTTTAAAATGTTCAGTAGTCAATTTAAAATGATCCTGATTTAGTCCTAGTCTTTTTGTTTGAACACCGAACAGATCTTTTATTTGGGACGCAAAATTTCCTTTTCCTCTCATTCTATTTCCAAACTCTGCTTCGTATAATTTTCCGCCTCTCATATCTCTTATTTTGTTCAGTACTTTTTCTGCCCTGTCCGGAAAATTTTGTTCCAACCAATCTTGAAAAAGATCTTTAACCTTAAATGGCAAACGAACTATTATAAAACTAGCTCTAGTAGCACCTGCGTTATAGGCTGAGTTTAAAATATCTGCGCATTCATGATCTGTAAGCCCGGGTATAATAGGTGCAACATTTACTCCAACCGGTATACCTGCTTCAGCTAGTTTTTCAATCGCTTTTAACCTCCGATAAGGGCGTGAAGTTCTTGGCTCCATTAGTTCTGTTATTTTGTTGTCTAACGAGGTTACTGAGATTGTTGTACTCACACAGTTATATTCATTCAACTCTTTTAGAATATCTATATCTCGTGTTATTAAATGATTTTTAGTGATAATGCCTACCGGATTTCTATATTCTACTAGTACACTTAAACATTTTCTGGTCAATAAAAGCTTTCGTTCAATCGGTTGATAACAATCAGTAATTCCGCTCATAGCAATTACCTGTGGTTTCCATTTTGCAGATTGAAGTGTTTTCTTAAGCAATTCAGGTGCTTTATGCTTCACCATTATTTTAGATTCAAAATCTAAACCCGCTGAAAATCCAAGATACTCATGAAATGGCCTAGCATAACAATAAATACATCCGTGTTCACAACCCCTATATACATTTAGACCAGCATTGAATGGTATATCGGGGCTTTTATTGTATGATATAATTTCTTTCGTATGATCTGTTAAGAATGTTGTTTTAGGATGAGGCTTTTCACCTGTTTCTTCATCCAAATCATAATCGATATAATTTCCCTCAAACCTGTTAATCGGATTATCTGAAGAACCCCTTCCTTTAATTTTCTGATGTAATTGCTTCATAGATACACATATTTTATACATATAATATATGTGTTTCCATTCCAACTACAAACAAAAAAAGCTTCCGGAATCCGAAAGCTTTTTTAAGATCGTTTTTAAATTTAATTAGGGCAGGAAATGTTTTCGAAATTTCCGTCCCAGCAAGATTTTATACCTTCATTATAATTTGGTGAAATAATAAATCCGGTATTGGTATCTGTATTAAATTCTATGGTTGTCGTATCTCCGCTAGATCCATCAGTATAGATAATCGTCTTGGTTACACCATCAAAATCATAATCTATTTCCGAACCTTTATTTCCATTTCTGTCGCTTAAAACTGAAAAGTCCAATTCTATTCTTCCATCGTTATCTACATCCCATTCAATTTCAGAAACTGCACCACTTTCCTGAGCATCAAAATAGGTCCATTTTCCTTCACTACCATCGAACTCTGCTTCACCAGAGAATAACAAGAAATTATTAAGCGGGGGATCAGTCGCCGATGAAGTCACATAGAAGTTCCAGTTTACTTCGTCTTCAGATTCAAGTTCAGCCGTCAATAATATTGAAAATTCATCATCTCCATTTTGAGCTGAATACATCCATTGATATTCACCTTCAGCAATAACTTCTGGGTTTTTATTCTGAGCTGCATTAATCAAAATCCGAGGTACTATCAGGTTTGCATCTACGATTAATTTTGCAATACCAGCTCTGAAGAGCGCCGCATTAAAATGTGAACCAGCTTGTGATTTAGGATTGCTGTTACTGCTAAATTCTGACAAATCAATTGACATAGTTTGAGCAGAAGGTATTTCTGGGGTTACTTCTCTGTTATTTGCATCATTACATGATATAAAAACAGCTATAATTAAAACTATAGCTGTTAGAGAACGTGATTTTAAAGAATTCATAACAAGTCTATTTGTTTTTATTTCTCCTTTAAATTCATAAACATTGTTAATGTTCCTTATTCTATTTTTCTGAACTATACACTTTTTTACCCGCAACCCATGTTTCATGGACTTTGATCTTCCAGATTTCACTGGCGGGTATTTCAAAATAATTCTCATCTAATAGAATAAAATCGGCCCACTTTCCTGCTTCAACAGATCCCAATACATCTTCTTGGTGTGCTGCATAAGCTGCATCTATTGTAAAGGCTCTCAACGCTTCTTGTCTTGTGAGTGACTCATTCGGATACCAACCTCCTTCGGGGTTTCCACTATGATCCATTCTTGTTACAGCAGAATACAATCCGAAAAACGGATTTGAATGTTCTACAGGAAAGTCAGAACCTGCAGCTACTACTGTCCCTTGCTCCAAAAATGTTTTCCAAGCGTAGCCACCTTTTATTCTTTGCGGTCCTACACGATCTTCTGCCATATTTTTATCACTAGTAGCATGTGTTGGTTGCATCGAAGCGATAATATCTAGCTCCTTAAATCTGGGGATATCCGTTAGAGAAACTATTTGAGCATGCTCAACTCTGTTTCTTAGCCCTTGATCTCCATGTTCATTTTGAGCTTTTTCAAGAGCATCTAAAACCTGCCTGTTCCCTGCATCACCTATTGCATGAATATTTGCTTGAAATCCTTTGCCAACCACTTTAGAAACAGAAGCGTCCATTTCTTCCTGTTCCATGAACAATAACCCTACATTTCCCGGGTCATCAGAATATGGTTGTAACATAGCGGCTCCTCTGCTACCTAGCGCTCCATCTGAGTATAGTTTTACGCTTCTAAGTGCTAACATGTCATTTGCATAAGATTTTATTGGGCCATTTTTCGAAAGCTCATCGAATGTTCCCCCTGAACCTGAAATCATTCCATATATTCTTGTCTTTGCTTTCCCCTGATCAGCAAATTCTTTATATAATTCCCAAGCTTTAACTCCAACTCCGGCATCATGGACTGAAGTAATTCCCATCTTTGCCATTTGATCATATGCTTTTTCCAATGCCAGTTTTTGTTCTTTTTCAGTGGGTGCCGGAATTTCTGACTCTACGAATCCTTGAGCCGCATCTATAAATACTCCGGTGGCTTTACCACTTCCATCCCTTATTATTTTTCCACCTTGTGGGTCGGGAGTATCCTTGCTTAAACCAGCCATTTGTAAAGCCATAGTATTTCCCCAGCCTGCGTGTCCATCAACTCTGCTTAACCAAACCGGTCGGTCAGATATTACCTTATCTATATCTGCGGCAGTAGGAAATTCATTTTCTTCCCATAAAGTCTGATTCCATCCTCTTCCTTGTATCCATTCAAGATCCGGATTAGCTTCAGCATAACTTTTCAGGGTGTCTAGTGTAGCTTCAAGAGAGCTTATTCCCATTAGGTCTACATTTAATTGCTGGAATCCAAGTCCCATAACATGTCCATGAGCATCTATCAGCCCGGGTAGTAGAGTTTTACCGTTTCCATCTATTACTATAGAATTAGAATATTTTTCAGCTAATGATACATTACTGGTTTCAATGAATTTACCATTTTTTATTGCTACAGATTTAAACTCATGTAATTCTTCTCCGATAATTGTGTAACCGTTGATGTTTTCAATTACTGTAGTGTTTACAGTAGGTGAACATGCACCAATGAACATTATGATACCAAACAGTAGTACTTGTATATACTTCATATGAATTTTTATTTAATATTTTTCTTAATATAGGTATTGACAGTCGTTTCCTTAAATCAAATTTAAAGCTTTTACAATAACCGTATGGTTCATTTTTTATGAGAATAAAATCGCTGTCTTTTACATCATGCATTGTATTAAGCATGATGTTTACATCATTATATGGAAACCCTCTTCAGTTAAGTAGTATTGATAGTTTAAAAGTTCAATCTCAAACCCAGAACAACCTACCTCTCGCTAATACAATTATTGAAATTGTAGAATACTATAAAAATATTGATGCTGATAGTTCTACACTTTATGCTCTTCGGCTTATTGAAATATCTGACTCCTTAAATTATTCTGAGGGTGTACTAGCCGCTAAAGTAGCATTGGTAAATGTCGACTTTATAAAAGGGGCTTATTTTCAAGGCATTCAAAGAGCCCTCCCTTTTTTAGCACAAGAATTTGAATATGAAGGGTATCATCTTGCAAACTTATATCTGGCAACTGGTAATTGTTACAGCTCACTAGGCATTTATAAAACAGGAGTTGAATATTATTTAAAGTCACAGAAAATATTTAAAGAGCTTGATGTAAAAGATAAAATCAATACTGTTTCCAATAATTTAGGAGCTCTTTATATACGCTTAGAAAACTTCAGTTCTGCCTTAGATGTTTTCATAAACATGGATATATCGGCAGAGAACAAAGCCCTTCAAGTTACTACAAAGGTAAATTTTGGCTTCATCTATCTAGGATTGAACGATTTCGAAAAAGCTGAAACAAATTTTTTAGACGTTCTTAATTTTGGAGACGATGTAATAGAAGTACGAGCCAAGGCTATTGCCAGTTACAAATTGGGTGATTTATACACACAACGAAAAGAATATGCTAAAGCACTAGTACACTATAATAACTCTATAGATTATTTTTCCGTCTTGGAAAATGAAGCTCAAAAAATGAATCCTTTGAACGGAATTGCAAAAATTCACTTCGAACGAAATGAGCTTAATAAAGCAAAAGAGGTAGCTTTAAGGTCAAAAATGATAGGAGAGAAAACACAGACTCTTTCAGAACTCACTGATGTAGTAAATCTTTTATCAAATATTTATGAAGAAGAACAAGACTATAAAAATGCTTTTGAATACTCAGTATTGAGTAGAGAATTAAGCGACAGCTTAAATATAAGTAGGAGAAATCAGGAAATTCAGATTCTGGAAGCAGAATATGATTTTGAGAGAAGAGAAGAAGAACTAAAACGAGAGCAAAATATAGCCCTAAAGAATCAACAAATTATGCTCGGAGGAGTGAGTTCTGTTTTTTTAGTTAGCCTCTTATTTATATTCGTTTTTTACAAAAGTAAGAAAAACGAAGAAGAAGCAAATCTCAGACTTGAACATCTTAACAAGGATCTTAAAGAAACGAATAATATAAAAAACCAACTATTTACGATAATAGCACATGATCTTAGAAACCCACTAAGTTCACTTTACGGATTGGTTACTTTGTTAGAAATGAGAGCTTCTAATCAAGAGGAAATGGAGAAAATGATTCCTGAATTAGTTTCACAATTCAAGCATACCTCAACCTTATTAAACAATCTCTTGAATTGGTCCAAAAGTCAAATGCAGGGGTATAAAGTGGTGCCTTCAAAGTTTGATATTTTTGAGCTTTTTAGAACCAATTCTAAAGTTTTGGCCAGTCGTTTTCAGAATAAAGAGATTTCGATTAAAATTGACTCAACTAGCTCTGGATTGGTTTTTGCAGACCGTAATATGATAGATGTTGTGATTTTGAATATCCTATCAAATGCAGTTAAGTATTGTGATAAAGAAGATTCTGTATTAATAAGCTCAACTTCTCAACCGGGATTCTTAACAATTTCTATTAAAGATACCGGTATGGGTATCCCCAAGAATAAAATCAGACTACTATTCACCAGCTCTTTTTATTCTACAACAGGTACAAGAAATGAAGCCGGAACCGGACTTGGTTTAATGCTTTGCAAAGAATTTGTTGAAAAGAACGGCGGTAAAATATGGGTTGAAAGTACTTTCGGAGAAGGAGCAACTTTTTATTTTACATTACCTGTTCATGATTTTGCAGTAGAAGCATAATCGACCCAAAACTGTTCTTTTAAATAGTCTGGGAAAACATCAATGTCTTTTAATTCCTCTTTATTCTTGAACTCAATTTTTTCCAAAATCTGATCTTTACTACTCAATTCAGGATCATTTCCAAGCTTTAACACTCCTGATACATACTCTACTAAATAAAAAAACTCAATGGCATGAAATCTATTTTCAATGATCTCATTAATGTGAAGTAATCCTTTAACAGCTATAGTTAAACTTGTCTCCTCAAAAAATTCTCTCTGTACCGTTTGTTCTAATTTCTCGTTTAACCTTACCCCTCCTCCTGGAGGTGTCCAAATTAACTCACGTGATATTGGCGAACGTAATTGGACTAACAGTACAGACTCATCCTTTACAAGTATACCACAGCTCCTTACTCTGATTTTATCCTGATAATCGGACAATTTATTTTGTTACTTTTTTCTTTGGTTTCTTTAAAGGGCTATAAAGTTCATTTGATTTAGCATACTTTAAACTAGCTTTAACGAAATCCACAAAAAGTGGTTGTGGGTTATTAACTGTACTTTTTAATTCCGGATGGAACTGCACACCAACAAACCAAGGATGTTCAGGAATTTCAATGATCTCAACAAGGTCTCTTTCTGGATTCATCCCTACTAACGACAACCCACCTTCTACTAATTTATATCTTAAATTGTTGTTTACTTCATAGCGATGACGATGGCGTTCAAATACTAGATCTTCTCCATACGCATTATAGGAATTGGAGTCTTTCTCAATTTTACAGGCATACTTACCCAAACGCATAGTGCCTCCCATATTTTCAATATCTTTCTGGTCATGCATAATATCGATGATAGGATATTCGCAATCATCTTCAAATTCAGCACTGTTAGCACCTTCCCATCCACATACGTTCTTTGCATACTCGATAACGGCACATTGCATACCCAAACATATTCCAAAAAAAGGAATTTTATTTACTCTGGCATACTCAACTGCAGCTAACTTTCCATCTATTCCTCTTCCCCCGAAACCTGGAGCTACTAACACTCCTGAAATACCTTCAAGCTGTTTTGATACATTTTCCTTAGTAAGGTCATCAGATTGTACCCATCTGATATTTACCTTACAATCATTAACTGCACCACCATGAATAAACGCTTCCACTATCGATTTGTAAGAATCATGATGTTCAACATACTTTCCAACTAGTGCTATTTCTATAGCCCCGGAAGGATCACAAACTGCTTCTACAAAGCCGATCCAATTATCAAGGTTGTATTCTGAAGTTTTAAGTTGCAGTTTTTCAATTACACGTTTATCCAGACCTTCTTTCTTCATCAAGAGAGGGACTTCATAGATACTTTTTGCATCCAAAGATTCAATAACATCTTCTAAATCAACATTACAGAACCTTGCTACTTTACTTCTAATAGAAGCATCTAGTTCATGTTCTGATCTACATACAATGATATCAGGTTGAAGGCCACTTTCAGAAAGGGTCTTCACTGAATGCTGTGTTGGCTTAGTTTTAAGCTCACCTGCAGCCGCTAAATATGGTACTAATGTCAGGTGAATAGATAATGTATTTTTTCTGCCAACATTATATTTTAACTGACGAACAGCTTCTATGTAAGGCAAACTTTCAATATCGCCTACGGTTCCACCTATTTCTACAATTACAACATCATATTTTCCTGATTTTCCTAGCTCAAGAACATGAGATTGAATTTCATCAGTAATATGGGGAATCACTTGAACTGTTTTACCGAGATATGCTCCCTGTCTTTCTTTGGTAATTACATCATTGTAAATACGACCAGTAGTTACATTGTTGGATTGAGATGTGTTTATATCTAAAAATCTTTCGTAATGTCCCAGATCTAAGTCTGTTTCAGCTCCATCATCAGTAACGTAAACCTCTCCATGTTCGTATGGATTCATAGTTCCGGGATCCACATTTATATACGGATCCAATTTTTGAACGGTTACTTTGAGGCCTTGTGCAACCAATAATCGACCTAATGAAGCACAAATTATACCTTTCCCAAGAGATGAAGCAACCCCTCCGGTTACAAAAATATACTTAGTAGACATGCGAAGTTTGAGTGAAGTTGATGGATGGAAAAGATAGTATTCTAATGCGCCCTATTCAATCTAACTTTGAAAGTAATTTGAATTAACGCCACTTTTTTTGAGTACTTCCTTTGAAAGAACTTTAAGCACATCGGGTTTATCAGTAAATATACCTGTTGCACCAGCCCTTATTAAATACTCCATTTGTTCTTTATCATTTACGGTGTACACAAAAAAAGGAATATTGTTTTTATTCAGTTGTTGAATCCAATTATCATTGAGTTGTTCAGCACCCATATTAAAAGCATCTACACTGTAATCGCTTACTAATTTCAAAGGATCTCTTCCTTTGGATTGCAACGGCTCGAATAACAGAGCTAATTTTGATCTAGAATTACTTTTTATTATTCGATTAAAAACTCTGTAATCAAAACTGGATATTATCACTTCATTTTCCATGTCCAATTCTTTTATAACACTCAACACAAGCTCTACTATTCCCCCTTCTTCTTTTTCAGTAACTGCTTCTGTTTTGATCTCAATATTTACTAAAATTTTGTTTTTAGCATATTCTAGTATTTCTCTTAAAGTTGATATTCTCTCATCTTTAAATTTAGGATCGAACCAAGAACCCGCATCCAGTAGTTTCAGCTCTTTAAGTGTGAAATCCCTTACATAACCGGATCCACTTGTTTTCATATCTAGTTTCTCATCATGAAAAACAACAGGAATATTGTCTTTAGACAGCAACACATCGAGTTCAATCATATCTGCATTCATTTCAACTGCAGCTCTAAATGCTGAAAAAGTATTTTCAGGGTAATATGCGCTGGCACCCCTGTGAGCTATCGTATAAAACTGCTTTTGAAAGCGAGTTAAATTTTGAGATCCTTTATTTGGCGGAATCGTCATGATTTCTGAATTTTGTGACAATAGATATAACTGTTAATAAAACTATTAAAGAAATAGCTCCATATTCACTAAACCCTACACAAAATTGATTCTAATAGTTTTGCATAGAAACTATATTCCATTCTTATATTTTCTAACCAAATACTGATTATCTCTAAAACTTATCAATAATTTAATTCTGAAATGTAATAACTCTCTTTATCGCTTTATTGATCAAAGAATTAAAACTATCTGAATTTGAAAATATTGAATAAGAAAAAACTAAGCCTGAAATTATAGACAGGCAGCCTAATAAGTTTAGTATGGTAGCAAGCCATATAGGCTCAATCATCTCTAAAATTGATATTGCTACTACTGTTGCTCCTAATAAAATCTGAATGAATGCAGATAGAATCTGTATCCTACTTACTGGAGTAAGATCATTTTTATTAGAAAATGTTCTAAACTTCTTATTTAGTTTTAAATCTATTGTATCTTTAGAGTTCTTTCCCAGTAAAGAATTCATCTCTTTTTCTTCGTTGCTCATGTCCTTACCTTTTACTAACCACTTTATTAAAACAATCTAATAAATCAGCGCGAACAAAAAAATAAAAATGAGTAAATCCGATAATATTTACATTTACGGTAGAAACCCAATCATTGAAGCGCTAATGAATCGCCCCAATGCAGTTGAAAAGGTTTTTATTAAAAGTTCAATTCAACTTAATTCCATTGAAGGCTTAGCAGATCTTATTTCAAAAAACTCTGTTCCGGTTTCAAAGGTTCCTCAAATTAAAATCCAGAACTTAGTAGGAAGAGTAAACGATCAAGGTATTGTTGCACTACTTAGCCAAATAACTTACACAAACTTTTTTGATTGGGTAACAGAAGTGGATTTAAATTCAAATCCAGCTGTAGTCTTTCTGGATGGAATAGAAGATCCATATAATTTTGGGGCTATATTAAGAAGCGCTGTTGCTGCAGGTATTTCTGCGGTTATTGTTCCAACTCAAAAGCAATCGCCTGTAAATGCAACCGTTTTCAAGACTTCATCCGGAACTGCCGGCAGAATACCAATTATCAGGGTTCATGATACAAATCAGGGACTGAAAGATCTGGCGCTTGCTGGATTTGAAATCTGTGCTATAGATGGAAATTCAACAACTAATTTTTGGGACGCTGAATTCAACAAACCGATAGCTTTTTTAATCGGCAATGAAGGTGAAGGCATAGACAAAAAAGTATTGAAAAAAGCTTCATCAACTTTAAGAATACCGATGGTCAATAATGTAGAATCACTTAACGCTTCCGTTTCTGCTGCATTAATTTGTTATGAATGGGCTAGAAAAAAGACATAAAAAAAGCAGGTTTAATAAACCTGCTTTAATTCTACAATAGAACCTTAGGCTATATTTGCAACAACTTCAGATTCTGGGAAAAAGTATGCAGCTTCTATTTTTCCATTTTCAACTGAATCAGAACCGTGTATGATATTCTCACCAAGGCTATCTGCAAAATCAGCTCTTATTGTTCCTTTATCAGCTTCTGCAGGATTAGTTGCACCAATCAACGTTCTGAAATCTGCTATAGCGTTATCTTTTTCTAAAATCATCGGTACACATGCACCACTACTCATGAATTCACAAAGTTCACCATAAAATGGTCTCTCTTTGTGTACCGCATAGAAACCACCAGCAGTATCAGCTGTTAATCTCGTCATCTTTAAAGCTAAAATTTTGAACCCTGCTTCCTGAATTCTTTTAGTAACTTCTCCGATAAGACCTTTACGGACACAATCAGGTTTCAAAATTGTCAACGTTCTTTCTAATGCCATTATATTATTTGTGAAATTAATTTTTTTGTAACATCCCTTTTGAAATACACTCTTCAAAATGGTATATAAAGATAAGATTTAGGACATTAATTATCGAATCAAATAGCTCTGTTATATAATTATTTATGCGAAATGACTACGAACATAGTTTTTACTGGAGTTTTATATTAAAAGCATCTCCGGAGCAACTTTGGCCATATATTTCAGATACTAATAAGTTTCTGAAAAAGGCAGGTCAATTTTCTGTTCGCAAAGAGCCATTTATGCGAGAGAATAAGCACGGGTTTCTTGAGTTAACTTCCACAAAAATAAATACAGGCTATGCTTGGGTTGAAGACCCATATGTTTGGGAAAAACCATTTAGATTTGGTACTTCTAGAAAATACAGAGCCAGTATTTTAAAATCGTTGAATTTTATGGTGAATCTTGTTCCTCATAGAGCAGGAACAAAGCTTACCATCGATTTAAAAATTAATACTTCCAGAAAATTTCTACGGTATTTATTAGACCAGTACATAGAAAGGATAGTTAAAAGAAAAGTGCAAAAGTATATAAATGAATGTGATACTTGTGCATTTACAAACACTCTGTTTTATGAACATGCAGATACAGTTAATATATCAAGAAGAGCGCGGAGCAAAATCAAAGAGATTAAATCTGAGTTATTGGAAAAAACGCGTCGACAACGAATAATCAACCATTTATTTGAATTCTTGCTTCAAGCTGATGACGATGCACTTAAAAACATCCACCCATATAGATTGGCAGAGTATTGGGGTGAAAAAAAGTATTCGGTATTGAATGTATTCCTAAATGCAGCGAAACTTGGTCTATTGGATTTTAGATGGGATGTATTCTGCCCGGTTTGTAAAAATACACGCCAAAGCTTCAGAAGAATGAGAGATATTCATTCAGATCTTCATTGCGAAGAATGTGAATGCAGTTACGCAATTGATTTTAATGAGAATCTACATCTTGTGTTTAACCCTAATCCACTCATCAGGAAAATATCGAACAATATTTATTGTTATGGAGGTCCACAAAATACCCCACAAAGAGTTTCTCAGCATTACCTGCATCCTAAACAGGAAAAATACCTGGATATTAGTTTGAAAGAGGGCACCTACCTTCTCAAAACAACTACAAATAACGGTTTTCTAAAATTACACCTTCGAAAAGATGTTGATGATTCAGCTACTATTTTTATAACTGATGAAGACTTTAATGGACAAGAAGCTACCATCTCAGTTACACCAAACCTCACAATCATAAATAATTCCGAAAAAGAACTTATTTGTTATATCGAAAAAGAAAACTGGAGACCCGAAGCTATTTATGCTACAGAAGTTACCTCTTCTCATGATTTCCGAACCCTTTTTGCGCAAGAGACTTTGAAGGATGGTGAAAAAGTTACTGCTTCTAATCTCACTATTCTATTCACGGATTTAATGAATTCCACAGATCTTTACTTACAAGAAGGCGATGAATTTGCGATCGGTCAGTTGATGAGTCATTTTAAGATTATTCAACAAATAGTTGCGGAGGAACGGGGCGGGATAGTCAAAACAATTGGTGATTCCGTTATGGCTGTTTTTAAAGAACCTGTATCTGCTTTAAAAGCTGTTGAAAGAATTCAACAAATATTTTCATCTTCAACTGCAATGGGAGAGTCCTTTAAACTTAAAGCAGGAATACACTTAGGGAATTGTACAGCAGTTAATTTAAACGATAGAATAGATTATTTTGGTACTACTGTAAATATTGCATCACGGTTGGTAGACGTTGCCGAGGAAAAAGAAATTGTTGTCTCTGAGCCTTTCTATAATTTTGGAGATACAGATCTATATTTATCAAATAACAGAAAAACTTTGTTCATTAAAACCGGAGAAAAAGAGCTAAAAGGATTTTCTAAGGAAACTTTCAAAGTTAAACAAATTAGCATGGAGAGAACTGCAATGCGATTGGTTATTTAAACTCTTTGGTTCCATGCTAGTTTGTGGGCATTGTTATATATTAAAATAAAAATGCCTGTTAAAAAACACCACCCTTCTATCAAGGACTCTACTTTGCATATGAAAGCAAAGAAAAATATAGCTTTGATTGCCCACGACCACAGAAAAATGGATTTATTAGACTGGGCAGAATTCAATAGCGAGTTTCTCAAAAATCACAATTTGTTCGGAACAGGTACTACCGGATCTTTAGTTGCACAAAAATTAAATATTCCGGTTTATACTTTTAAAAGCGGTCCTTTAGGTGGCGATCTCCAAATTGGAACAGCCATTGTGGATAATGAAATTGATATGATGATTTTCTTCTGGGATCCCCTTCAGGCTCAACCTCACGATGTTGATGTTAAAGCATTACAGCGAATAGCTATCGTTTATAATATTCCTTTAGCTTGTAACAGATCTTCGGCTGATTTTCTGATAACATCCCCACTTATGAATTCCAACTATGAACGGTTTATTGTGGATTACAGTCAAAGATTTAAGAAAAATTTAGACGATTAAAATTCTGATTCCGATTAATTACTATTGAAATATAAATTAGCTGTAGAACTGCTTATTTTAACATTACTCAATCAATAGTAGAATCAAATTTTACTCATGTCGCTAAACAGACTTCAATTCGAAAAAAGCCCCTATTTACTTCAACATAAGAATAATCCGGTAGACTGGTATCCGTGGTGCGATGAAGCTTTTGAAAAAGCGGCATCAGAAAACAAACCCATTTTTTTATCCATTGGATATGCTACGTGCCATTGGTGTCATGTTATGGAACATGAGAGTTTTGAAGATGAGGAAATAGCAAAACTATTGAACGATACGTTTATCAATATCAAAGTTGATAGAGAAGAGCGCCCTGATATAGATAGTACTTATATGACGGTGTGCCAAATGGTGACAGGTCATGGAGGTTGGCCTTTAACTATAATAATGACTCCTGATAAAAAACCTTTTTTTGCAGGAACTTATATCCCAAAAGAACCAAGGTTTCAGCGTGTTGGTTTAAAGCAACTGATTCCCGGTATCGCCGGAATGTGGAAATACGAACCTGAAAAGATCAAAAAAGCTACGCAGAGCATACAAGATGGATTTGACCGCTCCTTGGAGTTTGAATCCGGTATGTTTCCCGGCTTGGAAGCTGTAGATTATGCAGCGGAACAACTTACTCAACGATTTGATAATGAAAACGGTGGTTTTGGAACAGCGCCTAAGTTTCCCTCGCCACATAATTTAAGTTTTCTTCTAAGGCAATGGTTTGCCACCAAAGAAGACCGGTTTAAAGATTCTGTTGAAAAAACTCTCACAAAAATGAGATTAGGTGGAATCTGGGATCATTTAGGATTCGGATTCCATAGATATTCCACTGACAAAAAATGGCTACTTCCCCATTTTGAAAAAATGCTATACGATCAAGCCTTAATGATGATTGCCTACACTGAAGGTTGGCAAGTAACAGGCAAGCCTTTATTTAAGCAAACTGTTTTTGAGATAGCAGATTATGTTTCGAATAATCTCAGCCATAAAAACGGAAGCTTCTTTTCTGCTGAAGATGCTGACTCTGATGGTGAAGAAGGAAAATTCTACGTGTGGGAAACCGATGAAATAGATAAAATTTTATCGAATGAAGAATCAGACTTCTTTAAAACCACATTTAATATGTTGCATGAAGGGAATTTTGAAGATGAAGCAACTAAGCAGTTAACAGGAAAAAATATACCTTTTTTAACCGATGTTTTAACTGATGCCAGATCAGCACAATTCGATGCCATTCGTGAAAAGCTTCTTATAGAGAGAAATATGAGGAATCATCCGTTGCTGGATGATAAAATCCTTACTGATTGGAATGCGCTCATGATAGTTGCATTAGCTAAAGCCGGCAGTGTTTTTGATGAAAAAGTATTTACTAACAAGGCGAAAAACGCATTCGATTTTATAGAAGAACATCTGATTTCTGAGGAACAACTTTTTCATAGATATAAAGAACAGGAAAGTTCAATTAATGCTTTTGCTGATGATTATTCTTTTCTCATTTGGGCTGCTATTGAGCTTTATGAAGCTACATTTGAAGTTAAGTACTTAAAAAAAGCAATTTCATTGTCAGAACAATTTGTTGAAAAATTTTGGGATTCAAAAGATGGAGCTTTTTACTTAAGTGATAAAAATTCAGAAGAACTTTTAGGAAAACAAAAACAAATCTATGATGGAGCTATCCCTTCTTCAAATTCTGTAGCTATGCTTAGTTTTATTAAACTCAGTAGAATTACAGGGAATACTAAATTTGAAGAGTACGCAAACTCAATTGGTGAATATTTTTCTACTGACCTAATTCGTTCGGGATCAAGTATTACATTTGGGTTGCAAGCAGTTCAGTTTATAAACAATCAACCTAAGGAGGTTGTTATTGTAGATTGTAAAAACCTTGACCCGGAAATTACTTCTAAGATCAGTTCTGTTTTCTCTCCTTTTAAAGTTTGTTTGTTTAAACATTCTATAAAAAAAGAACTCGAAGAAGTAAGTAATTTCACTAGCGACCTACACATAATAAACGAAAGTACCACATTCTATTGTTGTACAGACTTTACTTGTGAGAAGCCATTTAATGATCTAGTTGAATTAATGAATATTTTGAACTCAAATTCACTAGCTTAATTTATTAGTTAGTTTCAATCCGGCAAGTAACTTAATTCGTAATCCTTAACAGGGACAATCAATATGTTGTTTTTTCTTATATCAGCCATAGGTAAGTTTTTAAATCAGGATAATTCCAGGGATAAGGATTTGCTTAAACGAATTGCTCGGAAAGATCCGGTTGCACTATCGATGTTGTACGATCAATATAACCGGCTTTTATTTGGGCTACTGCTTTCTATTTTAAAAAAGAAAACGGAGGCAGAAGATTTATTGCAAGATGTATTCACCAATATCTGGGAAAAAGCAGATCAGTTTGATCCGGAGAGAGGTACAGGATATACTTGGATTGTTTCACTAACAAGAAATAAAGGAATAGACAGATTGCGTTCTAAGGTTTATAAAGAACAAAAAAAGCAATCTACAAGTTTGGATGATGAAGCGGTATTTCATCCACTATACTCAAATGAAAACAATCCATTGGAGGATACAATTTTATCTGATAGAGCAGAGAGATTGAAAAATGCGTTACTACAAATTTCTGAAAAGCAGAGAGAAGTAATTCAAATTTCATATTTCGATGGATTGAGTCAAACTGAGATTTCAGATGAATATGATATACCACTTGGAACAGTTAAAACAAGAATGCGCGACGGCATGATTAAACTTAGAGAAATTTTATCGGGAGATGCACAATGAGTAACCAGAATAATACACTGTTTGAAGAGCTCTGTGTCGGCTATGTTTTAAAGTCGATCACAAGTGAAGAAGAAAAAGAGTTCAAGTTACTGCTTAAAAATGCAACACCTGAGCAAGAACAACTTTATCAAGATATGCAAAACATTGCCTCAGAGATGGCTCTTCTCACATATGAGCAAAAGCCATCTGAAGATGTTAAAGAGCAATTATTACAAATGGCTTGGGCTTCAGTCAATTCTCGTCATGGTTCAAATGTCCATTACCTTTCAAGATATCGAATTGCGGCGGCGGCGGCAGTCCTCTTTTTAGTAAGTTCATTAGGTCTGTTTTTCTTTAATCAAAATTTAGAAACTGATTTAGAAAGCCAAAAGGAATTGGTAACTCAAAAAGAAACCACGATCAGACTTTTAGAAACTGAAGTTGAACGAAAATCCGAATTGCTCGCCATTTTAGAAGCAAGAGATGTTGATTTGATATTAATGGATGGATTAGAAGTAAATCCGAATGGTTTTGGTAAAGTTGTTTGGGATAAAGATAACGGACAAGCATTATTACAAGTAGCCAATATCCCTGCAGTTCCAACAGCTAAGGAGTATCAACTTTGGTTTGTGATCAATAATCAACCTTTTAGCGCCGGTGTTTTTGCCGTTAACGATCCTACACGTGATAATTTTTTCAAAATTAATGAACTAAATCAATCAGCAAGTCAAGGTGCATTTGCAATTACACTTGAGCCTGAAGGAGGCTCTCCTCAACCAACCGGGGATATGTATATGGTAGGAGCTATGTAGATATTACATCTTACGAAAGAATTCTAACTCTTTTAAAATTAATATCTAGAATACCCAATCTGAACGTTATTTCTTTACGTAATGTTAGTTAAGTATAATATTAACTAAACTTACAACAAATGAAAAAGTTTAAGCTACCATTTTTGGTAACTGCTTTGTGCTTAATTTTATTCGGCACAACTCAGATCACTAACGCACAAACAGTATTTGAAACAACGCTTAGTGGGAGCAACGAAGTACCCACAGTAACAACTTCCGCAAACGGAAATATAACTGCTACTCTTAACGACAATGAACTAACTATTGAAGGTTCATTTGAAGGGTTAAGCAGCACCTATCTATTTTCACACTTACATGCAGGTATGGCTGGCGAAGCAGGTGGAGTTCTTTTCACCTTAAACGCAACAGTAGATACTGACGGTAAAGGTGGAACTTATACAACCGCTAATAATACCTTTACACTAACCAGTGGACAGGTTGATACCTTAAAAGCACGTGGAATTTACGTTAACATCCATTCTGAAACCTATGGAGCAGGTGAGCTAAGAGGTCAACTAGCTCCTCAAGCAGATGTAGTATTCAGAACGAACGTATCTGGTACACAGGAAGTACCTGCAGCTAAAACTATGGCTAGTGGGGCACTTATACTTGAACTTAATGGTGATTCACTTTTTGTATCAGGATCATTTAACGGTCTTTCAAGTAATTATTCTGCTTCTCATTTACATACTGCAATGGCAGGAAGCGCCGGAGGGGTGGCTGTAACTTTGAATGCTGCTGTAGCCGCTGACAATAAATCAGGAGTTTATTTAGCGTCTGAAAACAGATTTGAATTAACTACTGATCAAAAAACAGCACTTATGAATAGAGGAATTTATGTAAATATTCACTCAGAAAATTTTGCTTCAGGAGAGCTTAGAGGACAAGTCACTCCTCCAGTAACAGCCTCTTTCTTTGCAAGCTTGTCAGGTAGTGCAGAAATTCCTTCTGCTAATACTAACGCAGGCGGTGCAGTAGTTGTGGAATTAACAACTGATGATTCCCTGGTTGTAACAGGTACGTTTGCAGAATTACAAGGTGATTTTGATGCGTCTATTGCAGGCGGTTCACATTTACATGCAAGCCACTCAGGAACCAACGGAATGGTTGACTTTCTGCTAAATGCAGAAGTAGAAGCAAATTTAAAAGCAGGTGCTTATCTAGTAAAGGACAACAAATTTGCAGTCGATGCTTCACAAATTGAAACATTATTGAACCGTGGTTATTATGTAAATATACATACTTCAGCCTTCGGAGCCGGAGAACTTCGTGGTCAAGTGCTCGGTGATGCTTCTGCTTATTTTAAAACAAATTTAAGTGGACTACATGAACAACCTAAACCTGTAATTACTGATGCTTTTGGTGCAGTTAATGTAGAGTTGACCGGCAACAGAGCTATTGTAACTGGTGGTTTCGAAGCTCTTTCTAGTACTTACCTTTCCTCACATTTGCATTCAGGAAATGTAACAGCAAGCGGCGGTGTTGAAGTAACCTTAAATGCTACTGTTGCTGGTGATACAAGTGGTGTGTACGAAGTATCAAATAACACCTATACATTCACAGAAACTCAGTTAGATGCTATAAGCAATCAGGGGTTGTATGTAAATATACATTCTCAAACTGAACAAGGAGGAGAATTGAGAGGGCAACTCTTATTCGGAGATAACTTATTTCCTGACAAAAGCATGTTGTTAACCCCGGCTGATAATGCAATGATCAGTGTTTCAGGAGATATAACAACAAATTTCCAAGCAACTTGGTCAGCTAGTTCCGATGTAGAGGGCGATAGCCTAACTTACACATGGCAAGCAGCTACAGATTCTTTATTCACGAATATTGTGATCAATGCGAATGTAGGAACAAACCTAAGTTATGATATAGCTTTCGGTGATCTTGATACCATTTTAGTAGACCTTGGTGTTGAATCCGGTGCAAATGCAACCATTTACCATAGAGTTATTGCTTCTGACGGAAGCGATGAATCATCTAGTGATACCAGATCTGCAACTTTAGAAAGAGGTACCTTAACTTCGAATGAAAACGGTGGATTAGATTCTCCAACTCGATTCAGTCTAGACCAAAATTATCCTAATCCTTTTAACCCTAGTACAAAAATAAGTTTTTCTTTAGAGAAAGCTGCCCCAACTCAATTGGTGGTTTATAACATGCTTGGGCAAAAAGTGGCAACTTTGGTTAATGAACGGTTAAATGCAGGTGAGCACACCTTTAACTTTAAAGCAGATAATTTATCATCAGGTATTTATATCTACAGATTACAATCTGCCAGTCAAAGCATTACTAAGAGAATGACTTTAATTAAATAGATTTTAATTAGTCAAACAAAAAGGGCGTTTGTTTATACAAACGCCCTTTTTATTTAATATAACTTGGTCTTTAAAATCAGTTGCCAGACATCATTTTAAACATCAATTCTGTCACGCTTATCATATTCATTCCGGCAGGTATTTGAACCATAGCCTTTGCTACACTGGATTTATTAATATCAGTAACTTCCATCACAGTTTCAGTGCCCTTATCTCCAGTAACTTCAATTAACATAGGAAAATTTTTCCCTGTAAAAACTGCATCTCTTGATTGATTTACTGCTCTATTTGCTTCAGCGGGTAAGTTTTTCCAAGGTTCAGCTAACATTCCCCAATTAATATCTATATTTGGAGTAAGCCATACAGACATTTTAGTATCGTTTTCGTTTCCAGATATAACCAATTCGTATGTTTTATACCCATTGATCGATCTTTCTCTGTCTGTATACTCAAAATTCATTTCTTCATTATTCGAATTTGAAGATTCGCTTCCCCATGAAAGAAACATTTTAAACAACCCTTCCACTTCTGATTTTGTTACCTGTAGCGCGTCGTTGTTCTCCATTAATACTACAAAATCTTTTTTGTCATTTCTGATTAACATCCCTCCAGAATTAAACGAATCACCAAAGTTCATTTCGTCTTCTCCTTTTAAAAAGATTCTGTCGGCTGTTACATACATATTTAGCTGATTAACAGAAGTTTTCCCATTGTCATTGTCACTATAAACATTCATTGAAATATGACCTTCGAACTGCGCTTGGAGTGGAGACACAAAAGCCGCTATGCATAAAAAAAATAGTGTGTTTAAATAAAATTTAGTTCTCATAATATTCTTTGGGTGTTATTTGATACTGGGCTTTAACGAACTACTTTAGGGTATGTTACGCTGAAATTAAATCTTCCATTCCTACATTTACTTTCTTTATCCAACCGCCGGCTACTATGTCATCGCCTTCATAACAAACAATAGCCTGTCCCGGGGTTATAGCTTCTCTTCCTGTAGGGAAATGAACCTTTATTTCATCTTCTCCCAGTTGAGTTAGATATCCCATTGCTCCGTCATCGTTATATCGAATTGCGCCGATGATTTCCATTTCTGATTTCGGGATTTTATCGTATTTAATCAAGTTAATCTCTTTTGCAGTCAACGTTGAGCTGATTAAGTCTTCTTTCTCTCCGATAGTGATCGTGTTTGTTATTGCATTTATATTTGTTACATAAACGGGTTTACCCATGGGCAAGTTTAAACCGCGTCGTTGACCGATTGTATAAAATGGATACCCTTCATGATCCCCTAAAATGTTTCCATCCTTGTCCACAAACTTACCGCCTTTCATTTTCTCTTCCAGTCCAGGTACTTTATCTTTTAGAAATCTTCGGTAATCATCATCAGGTACAAAACAAATTTCATAAGAATCAGGCTTATTGGCTACGTTTAATAGTCCGTGATCTTCAGCAATTTGGCGAATTTCCGGTTTTGAGTATCCACCCAAAGGAAAAATCGTTCTTTCAAGGTGTTTTTGTGCAACACCCCATAATGCGTATGACTGATCTTTTTTAGGATCTAATCCTCTGGAAATGATATGGCGTCCGTTTTCCTCTCTCACTCTTGCATAATGCCCTGTAGCAATGAAATCACATCCCAGATTGTCTGCTCGCTTTAACAAAGCTGCCCATTTGATGTGAGTATTGCAAAGCACACATGGGTTGGGTGTTCTCCCGTCCATATAATCACCCACAAAGCGATCAATTACCCAATCACCAAATTCTTCCCTTATATCTACGATGAAGTGCTTAAAACCATGGTTTACGGCAATGTGACGAGCATCATTCATAGACTCTACCGTACAACACCCCGTTTCTTTCCCGTTATCACCACCGCTTCGGTGATAATCCCAGGTTTTCATAGTAATTCCAATTACCTCGTATCCTTGTTCTCTAAGCATTACTGCGGCAACTGAAGAATCTACTCCGCCGCTCATTGCTACAAGAACTCTGCCTTTTTTACTCATTTCAAGATGTGAGTTTCTCTTTGAATTTAATTACAGTTAAAGATAAGGCTTTTGTTCACTGATTGCGATATTCGTTTAAATATCTCTGATAGTGTTTATCGATGAGTTGGATTAAGTTCTTAAAACACCTGTGATCTTATGCTTTAATAAGCAGAGATATGAAATTTTACTACTCATTTTAATTAGAGTTATTGACCAATCAATATTGAATATTCCATGTTGGATATTCAATATTCCCTATGTCATATACAAATACGGCTTCCAGGGTTCCTGCACTCCACCGTTTATATCTCTGAAAAATGTGATCGGAATTGGGCGATAAGGTTTATTTTTAAGAATCATATTAGCTTCTTTCGGCGTTCTATTTCCTTTCTTCACATTGCATTTGTCACAAGCCGTGGTAAGATTTTCCCAAGTATCTTTTCCACCTCTACTTTTTGGGTGTACATGGTCAATGGTTAACTTTGATTTTTGTCCACAATATTGACATTTAAATCCATCTCTACGCATTACATTTCTTCTCGTAAGAACTACTTTTGTGTACGGCAATCTGATATAATTACGTAGCCTTATTACAGAAGGGAAGTCATATTGATTACTTGTTGTTCTTAGCTTCTTTGCAGGGTCATCATGCAAAAGCTCCGCTTTTTCTAAATAAATAAGTTTCATAGAACGTTGTAATGAACACACGCTCAATGGTTGGTAATCTTGGTTAAGAACTAAAACATTTGCATTCATTCGCATTCAATTTAAGGTTCAGGTCTTTTTTCTTTCATGGAGAATGCAGATATGAAATTAATTTTACCGTTTAATGCCATAATCCTCTAGTATGATATATTTATCTCATAAAAACAAATAGTCTTGGATTACCTTTTTTTACTGATAAGATGAATTTAATGTATAATTAAATAAACTAGTTTTTATATTTGGAAGCGCTTTTTTAGCAGAACTGAAACCAAATTAAAATAATGTCCGAGATTAAAGACGCCCTCACTAAAGAATACTATAAAGAACCTGCTCCACTCCCCCACGATGACTCCCCTTTTTCTTCCATGATGGAAAGATTCAGATTTGCAGCTGACATCTTAGATCTGGATGAAGGCATGTTTAAATACCTTTCAACACCCGAAAAAGTTGTAATGGTAGCAATTCCGGTTATTATGGATGATGGGCGCATAGAAGTTTTTGAAGGATATCGGGTAATTCATAATAGTATTCTCGGACCTTCCAAAGGTGGAATTAGGTATGCTGAAGATGTACACCTTGACGAAGTTAAAGCGCTTGCCGCATGGATGACTTGGAAGTGTGCTTGTGTAAATGTCCCTTTTGGAGGAGCAAAAGGTGGTGTAAGAGTAAACCCAAAGGAGCTTTCACAAAATGAACTAGAAAGACTGACCCGCCGGTATACTTCCAATATGAGTGATGTTTTTGGGCCTGACAGAGATATTCCCGCTCCTGACATGAACACCAATGAACAAACTATGGCCTGGATCATGGATACGTACAGCATGAAAAGTAAAAGAAACGAAACAGCCGTAGTAACCGGTAAGCCAATCATTTTAGGTGGCTCAAAAGGTCGTCGCGAAGCCACTGGTCGTGGAGTAATTACCACTGCACTTGCTGCTATGAACAAGCTTAAGATTTCCCCGAGTGACGCTTCCATAGTAGTACAAGGTTTTGGGAATGTAGGTTCTGTTTCAGCTCAACTTATTTATGAGCAAGGGGCAAAAGTTATAGCAATAAGTGATGTTAGTGGCGGATACTTCAACAAAGATGGAATCGACATTCCGGCAGCTATCCACTATTCCCAAACAAATAACTACTCCTTAGAAGGGTTTTCAGGAGCTCAATCAATAAGCAATTCTGATTTACTTGAACTTGAATGCGATGTTTTAATTCCTGCTGCAAAAGAAGATCAAATCAATAAAAATAATGCGTCCAGAATAAAGGCGAAGATTATAGCCGAGGGTGCTAACGGGCCCGTTACTGCAAATGCTGATTCTATTCTGGAAGAAAATGGAGTAATGGTTGTTCCTGATATTCTTGCAAATGCAGGAGGGGTAACCGTTTCTTATTTTGAATGGGTACAAGATCGGCATGGATATTTTTGGACTGAAGAACGTGTAAACCGTCGCCTAAACAGAATGATGAGAGAAGCTTTTGATAACTTGTTTATGGTGAGTGAAAAGTATAGTATTACCCTTAGACAAGCAGCGTATGTATATGCGATTGATCGTGTAGCAACAACGTTGAAACTACGTGGTATTTATGCTTAATAATTGATGAGTTACAAAAAAGAACTTGTTCTAAAATCTACATATGAAGAATTAGATAAACTGGAAGGTTTTCTAAACGAACTACAAACGGAATTAGAATTCGATGATGAATTTTATGCACGATTGATGCTTACCGTAAGCGAAGCAGCAACTAATGGAGTAGTTCATGGCAATGAATTGGACGAATCAAAAAAAGTTACTCTATTAGCTGAGTATAATAACTCAACACTGGTTATAACTACTCAGGATGAAGGAGCAGGCTTTGATCCAGATAAAGTGAAAGACCCTTTAGCAGAAGAAAATATTCTCAATACAAGTGGCCGTGGAGTTTTTCTAATGGGTGAATATGCAGATGATATTAAATACGAAGACGAAGGCAGAAAATTAATTATGAAGTTTACTCTTTCATAATATCACAGATAATCTCTCCCTATAAAACCTTTTAGAACTTCAGGAACTCTCACTTTTCCATTTTCTTCCTGATAGGCTTCCAATATAGCTGAAACTACTCTAGGTAATGCTAGTGCTGAACCATTTAGTGTATGAGTCATTTCAATTTTTTTCTCATCTTTTCTATATCGAAGTTGCATTCGTCTTGCTTGAAAGCTCTCAAAATTTGAACAAGAACTAACTTCCAGCCACCTCTGCTGTCCCGGGCTCCAAACCTCGAGATCATATTTCTTACTCTGGGTGAACCCCATATCTCCGGTACACATTAGCAACGTTCTGTAAGGCAGTTCAAGAGCTTGCAATAACTTCTCAGAGTGTTCTCTTAAACTTTCTAACTCATCATACGATGTTTCGGGCTTCACGATCTTAACCAATTCTACTTTATCGAATTGATGAAGGCGGTTCAATCCTCTTACATCCTTACCATAAGAACCCGCTTCTCTTCTCCAGCAGGGAGTATAACAAACATACTTTACAGGTAATTCGCTTTCTGCTAAGATCTCGTCTCTATGAAAATTAGTTACCGGAACCTCAGCCGTTGGAATTGCAAAAAATTCATCTCTGGGAATCACATACATCATATCTTCTTTATCTGGAATTTGTCCAGTCCCTCGAGCTGAGTCTTCATTAACAAAATAAGGAGCTTGCAACTCAGTATATCCTGTTTTGCCTGCTTCATTTATAAAGTAATTGATAAGTGCTCTTTGTAATTGAGCAACCGGTCCAACATAAAACGGGAAACCTGCTCCTGCAACCTTTACTCCTCTTTCAAAATCAACCCAACCATAACGCTCTGTAATATCCCAATGTGGTTTTCTCCACTCTTCTTTATTTGGCTCTCCCCAAGTAGCAAAAACTTCGTTATCACTTTCAGTTGCTCCAACAGGAACAGTAGGATGTGCTACATTTGGTATTCGCAAAAGCATACTTTCCCTCTCATCAGCTAGAGTTTTTAATTCTTCTTCAAACTCTTTTAGATCTTCTTTTATCTTTGTTGTTTCAGCAATAATAGACTGAGCCTCTTCTTTCTTGCCCTGCCCCATCAATGCACCTATTTGCTTTGCTTTTGCATTGCTCTCTGTCCTTATTGCATCAACCTTTTGAACTAATTCTCTCCATTGTTCATCTTTTGCAATTACTTCATCTACCAAGGAGTTCGTTTTTTCTCCTTTATTGAGCATTCCTTGCTTTACTTTTTCTTTGTTCTCTTTGATGAAGTTTATGTCTAGCATGTATTTCTTTCTTTAAATTAAAGTGTAAAGATAAGACCTATTCTAATCTTGTTGAACCCTTTTTTCAAATTTAGTATCAAAGTGATTTTTACAGCAATACTTTTGCTAACTTAATTTTTTAAGGATATTATTCTAGAAATAAATAAAAATTTAAGCCATATATAAACAATGAGTCATTTGTTAGACGAAATCGATATTTCAATATTAAATCACTTGCAGGAAAATGGGCGAGCTCAGCGCAATCAAATAGCAGAATTAGTAGGCTTATCGGTACCCTCAGTTTCTGAGAGAATGAGAAAGCTGGAAGAGCGTGGCTTAATAACCGAATATAATGCCATCCTCAACTCCAAAGAATTTCATTTTGATATCACAGCCTTTATGTTTGTTGAAGTAGATGGCTCAGAATATTATCCACTTTTTGTAGAAAAGGCACAGGAAGAAAAAGAAATATTAGAGTGTCATTCTATTACTGGAGATGGCTCACACTTTCTAAAAGTAAGAACAAAAAACACAGGGTCGTTTGAGCGTCTTTTATCACGAATACAATCTTGGAATGGGGTTAAAAAAACCAGATCTAACCTTGTACTATCAAGCTTCAAAGAAACAAGAGCTTTACCTATTGAACAAGCTACAGAGATAATAAAATAAAGTTCAGAATTTTCTTAAGATTACTCTTACTTACCAGTTCATTAATCGTTAAATTTACGTCAAAATGACAGACGAAGATCAAGTTTAATGGATAGAGAAGTATTTCAGGAACAGTTTGGTTTATTAGGGACATCTCAGGAAATGCGCCATGTTATCGATAAAATCGTTCAGGTTGCAAAAACTGATATTAGTGTACTATTACAAGGAGAAAGTGGTGTTGGTAAAGATGTAACAGCACGCGCTATTCACTCATTAAGCGAGCGCAAAAGAAACAACCTTATTATTGTTAACTGTGGTGCTATTCCTGAAGGAATTATTGAAAGTGAACTTTTTGGACATGAAAAAGGAGCTTTTACTGGCGCTAATGAAAGTCGTGAAGGTTATTTCGAAAAAGCCAACGGGGGCACTATTTTTCTGGACGAAATTGGCGATACTCCAAAAAATGTTCAGGTTAAACTGTTACGAGTTCTCGAAAATGGTGAATTTTTCCGGGTTGGTTCGAGTAAAGTTCAAACAACAGATGTGCGTGTAATTGCAGCCACGAACCTGAATCTTTGGAAAATGGTTGAAGATGGATCATTTAGAGAAGATCTTTATTATAGACTGGATACAGTTCAGATACATCTCCCCCCTTTGAGGGATAGACAAGAAGATATTGTTCCTATTTTCAGAAAGTTCGTTCAGGAATTTTCTGCAAAATATGATTCTGTATTTAAAGGATTTTCAGACGATGCCAGAGAATTGCTGATCTCCTACAGATGGCCGGGAAATATCAGAGAGCTTAAAAATGTAGCCGAACAATTAGTGGTCCTTGAAAAATCACAATTTATTGATGTTGAACGACTGCAGAAATACCTTAAAGGCCGACAAAGACAAGGTTCTGCCGACAACCTTCCTATGATTCCGAACGGGGAAGAAAAGAAGTCAGATCCACAAAGCGATTTTGAGCGAAGAGATCGTGAATTAATATACAGGGCATTGGTTGAATTGAGAACAGATATATCTGATGTAAAAAAAATGCTTGCCAATTTCATGTATTCGACCATGTCAAGTAAGGATATCAAAGCACTCCCTTCTGCTTTACAGAGTAATATGAATGAATCTGATGTTTCGGAAATGAAGATCAACCTTGATAATCACGCTACATTAGGAATGCAGAAAATACCTGATAATGAATCGGATGATGAAAATGAGGTACTGGAAAGTGAAGAATCTGCTATTGTTAATTTCTTTGGTGGTGACGAGATTCCTTCCATTGAGGCGACTGAACAGTTTTTGATCAAGCAAGCATTAGAAAAATACGATGGTAATCGCCGTAAAGCTTCTGAAACCTTAGGAATAAGCGAACGAACTCTTTACAGAAAACTTGATCAATACGGACTTGCATAAATTTATTTTCATATCACTGTTAACACTGATTTCATTCTCAGGATGCCTGAAGTATAGTTTTACAGGAGCATCAATTCCTCCTGGGGTTAATTCTATATATATCCCCTTTTTTCCTGACAGGTCGCGAAGCGGACTAGGAGATTTAAGTGATAGATTAAATCGCATCTTAATAGATCGTTTTATTAACCAAAGTAAATTACAACTAGCCGGTTCTGAAGAAGAAGCAGATGCCATTCTCGACGGCTTTATCTCAGGCTATAGTAATCGCCCGTTTAGCATTGGTGGTAATGAACAGGCAAATCAAAATCAGGTTCAAATCTCAGTAAATGCACGTTTTATTTACACCCAAAATGAAAACCCTGAATGGGATAAATCATTCAACGGATCGTTTACATTTGACCCTACTGACGACCCAATAACCGGTGAGCAAACGGCTGCAGATGAAGCACTTGAGCAAATTGCTAACACTATGTTTAATGATGCGGTAAGTAATTGGTAATTTCTTTGAATATAATAACCTGTTAGTGTATTATTGCTTCCCTAAATAATGGCAAAATTACCTTTCAACATACCGCAATCTCTTCGCTCATTTAATGAGCGCTTTGAAAAAAATCCTAAAACAGGGATCACTAAATTAAGCAGACATCTAAAAAAAAGAGGACCTGACGCGGTAGGGCATTTTCTTCTGGCTTGGTTTTATCATCTTGATGATCAAAACTCACTAGCCATAAAGGAAGCTTTAAAAGCTAAAAATTATGCCCCGGGAAGCCCATTAATGGAACATCTTCATTACTTTCTGGTTCACCCTGAAAAATTTGAAGCAGCTGTCCCTGTTAAAAGTTATACCTCCTCAAAAAAACTTAATCAGTCAAATAGAAAGTCACCTATACTTGATCTGGATAGTTTAATTGCCATGCTTGAAGCTGTAGAGTCGCAAAGAATTCAAATTCCAGCTGAGGGAGAACCCTATGATGATTCTGACCTTTCCGAACAAGCTGAAGCAGTTGATGATATCATATCAGAAACACTAGCTAAAATTCATGTAGCACAAGGAAAGAAACAGAAAGCTATTGAAATGTATAACCAGCTAAAAGAAATTAATCCTGATAAAGCTGAGCACTATCAATCTGAGATAGAAAAGTTAAAAAAGTAAATTATCCCTTAACAAAAGGATTACTAGCTTTCTCAACTTCAATCGTAGTCATAGGTCCATGACCGGGATACACTTTTGTTTCATCGGGTAAAGTATAAAGCTTCTGTTTTATAGACTTCTCAAGCTCTTCAAAACTCCCTTGATACAAATCAGTTCTGCCAATACTACCATTGAACAAGGCATCTCCTGCTATTACAAAACCTTCTGATTTAAAATAAAGTGAGGTATGATCTGGAGAGTGCCCAGGAGTATATAAACACATAAACTCAAAACCTCCCACTTCAAATTGATCATCTTTAGGCAAGCTTTCAGGTATGAAAGAAAAGCCCACTTGATTCAGTCCAAACATAGTAGCCTGACTACCAAAATTATTCCAAAGAAACAGATCATCTGTGTTTACGAACACTTTCACATCATAATCTTTTAACACTCTTTGCAATCCCAAAACATGATCTACATGAGCATGAGTAAGAACTATGGCATCCAAAGTTACTTCTTTGAGAGCACTTTGAAAGGATTGGTATTCCGTTTCGTTAGAGAAACCCGGATCTATAAGAATTGCGGAGCCTTCTTTTATGAGCAAATATGTGTTCTCAGCAAAAGGCCCTACTTCAAAAATTTTAATATCCATAATTATATAAAAAAAGGATGCTACCAGTTACGGTGCATCCTTTAATTCAAAAAAATAAACTTACTTCTTTTGGTCGTACATGCGCTTAAAGCGATCCACACGACCAGCTTTAGCAGAAAAGTTGTTATTCTTGGTATAGAACGGGTGATTTTTAGAATCTACCTCGCTCTTATAAATACCGTCTTTCGTGTTCATAGTACTTCTGGTCGTAACCTCTGTACCGTCACTCATGACAACTGTAATTTCTTTGTAATCTGGATGAATACCGTTTTTCATAATACTGGCTGTTTCGAATTTTTCAAAGGCTTTAAATATAAGATTATATCTGAGCTAATTCAATCATTTTATATATCAAAATCTTCATCCTCATTTATTCCGCTAATTGATGAAAACATAGAACCTAACATGTCTGTGTATAAAGCCTCATCATCAAGGTCTTGCTTACTTAATAACGAATTTTGGTGCATAGCTTCAAGCGCTAAGTCCATCCATGAGTATAGCTCATCTTTGCTTACATTATTTGTATGTTTGTTTACAAGCTGTTTTAACCCGCTTACTCCATCCAGCGCTTTCATGTATTCTTTAGACGATAATATATCAGGCAAGTTAACCTCGTTTCCCTGAGCGAACCAATCCGTTATTGGCTTATATCTCTCTTTTACATTTTCTGCTTTACTCTGTGGATCAGGAAATACTTTTTTGAATGTTTTGTTAATGGCTTTCCCAATAATGTGCTTGGCAACACTAATAGCACCCTCCTGCTCACCTTCATAAACCAACTCTAGCTTTCCGGTGAGAGCCGGTATCATATGAAAAATATCTGCAATTCTAACTTGAGCACTCTTTTCATTATTGATCACGGCTCTTCTTTCAGCTGATGAATAAACTTGTTCCAGAGCGGTGATTGTCATTCTGGTTGAAACGCCACTTTTCTGATCTACATATTCAGAATCACGAGCCTCAAAGGCTGTTTGTTCTATAATTTCTCGATAAATATCGGATATGAAAACATCTATATCACTATTTCTAAGTTGCCATGCCTCCTGCTTGGTAATTTCAACCCCTGTTTTAATTTCTTTTGGATAATGAGTAATGATTTGAGCATCTATTCGATCTTTGAGTGGGGTAATAATATTTCCACGGTTGGTGTAATCTTCCGGATTTGCTGAAAAAGCCATAGAAACATCAATAGGCATTCTAATATTAAAACCTCTTATTTGAATGTCCCTTTCCTGCATAATATTCAATAAGGCAACCTGAATTCTTGGTTGCAGGTCTGGCAACTCATTGATCACAAAAATTCCCCGATTCGTTCTTGGAATTAATCCATAGTTAATCACATTTTCATCAGCCAAATCCAACTTCATTGTAGCGGCTTTTATTGGGTCAATATCACCAATCAAATCTGCTACAGTTGTATCTGGAGTTGCCAGTTTTTCTCCATACCGATATGAACGGTGCAACCATGATATTTCCGTGTCATTACCCTGTTTCTGAATAGCGTTTTTAGCAAATTTTGAAATAGGATTAAAAGGATCATCATTAATTACAGAGCCTTTAACGATTGGAATATATTCATCTAAAAATTGAACCAGTGCTCTCAGTATGCGAGTTTTTGCCTGACCTCTTAAGCCTAGCAAGATCACATCATGTTTAGACATTATTGCATGCTGCACTTGAGGCAAAACCGTTTTTTCATACCCAAGGATACCCGGGAACATCTCCTCCCCGCTTTTTACTCTTTCAATTATATTTTTTCTGAGCTCATCTTTCACTGACAGAGATTTCCAACCACTTTCTTTTAGTTCTTTCAGGTTAGAAACTCTAGTATGTAAATCATTCATAGACATAGTATTTCTTTAATTAACCCAGATAAATACATCTTCATTCATGTAGCCCTCAATTAATTCACAATATTTGTAAGAGCTTTTGCCTTTAAAATAGTCTCTTCCCATTCCTGCTCAGGATTTGAGTCATATGTTATTGCACCACCAACAGGATAGAATAATTTTTCTTTTTGAATGATGGCAGTTCGTATAACTACACTGAAATCAAAATCGTCTTCGGGAGAGAAATACCCAATAGCACCTGAGTAGATTCCCCTTCTATAATCTTCAAGCTCGTCAATTACTCGCATTGCTGCAATTTTAGGAGCTCCGGTCATTGACCCCATTGGAAAGCATGCCTTAAGAATCTCAACTGCTGAAATTCCTTCCTTTACTTCTGCCTCAACTGTGGAAACCATTTGATGTACCGTTTCAAAACTTTGAATTTCAAATAGGTTTTTAACTCCTACAGAACCATTTTTAGCTATCCTGCTTAAATCATGCCTAACAAGATCTACGATCATCAAATTTTCAGCCTGTTCTTTTTCAGAATTCAAAAGTTCCTGAATTTTAGATTGGTCATCCTTATCAGACCTTGATACTGTCCCTTTTATAGGTTGAGAACTGATCAACGAGCCTTTTTTGGATAAAAATCTTTCGGGCGAAGATGAACAAATTTCAAAATTAGAATGCTTGATATAACTTCCGAACGGAACCGGACCTGAAGTTTTCATTTTTTGATATAGATCCCACGCTCTTCCTTTGAATTCAAACTCCAATGGGTGAGATAAGTTTATCTCATAAAACTCTCCTTCCCTGATCAAGTTTTGCGCAACTTTTATCTTTTCTAAATATGCTGCCTTTGTTGTTTGTTGAATCTGGCTTAAGGAAACATGGCCTTTTATTTCAGTAAGTGAAAGATCATCTTCAAGTGCTCCTTTCAGTACTTCAACATTATTGTACTTATCAATTTTAATCAACAATTCCGGGACGAAAAAAAACAAATCAGGAGTTTCTAGAAGTGGCTCATTTATCGAATTAAGGTCCTCAATAAAGTTCTTAAGATCATAGCTTAGATAACCAAAAATCCACTCATCATTATTCCTCCTCTTAAACTCTTGTAATGCTTCCCAAGGATTTTGATCCACTGTGATTTCTTTTCCATGCTCCTTGAGCTGAATTTTATTTCCAAATGCCTTTACTGAAGCTGAACTTCCAACAGCAATAAAAGAATTGTTACTGGCAGGATGATTGTGCATCTGAGATTCTAACAAAAAGAAATCTTCCTTTTTAGAATAGTAGCGATGAATAGATGCTATAAATTGGTCTATATCTTTCATAATATTATTGCAACCAATTATAAGAGTAATCCATCATTTATTTCAGTGTTTTCTTATCATGATTGACACACAAAAAAAATATGATTTATAAGAGTCTGTTAAAACCCATTATCTTCCAAAAAGATGCTGAAGAAGCACACGACCTTGCTTTAAAAATATCATCTGCTACTAATACATCTCCTCTGCTTCAGGAGCTAGCTTCAATATTATATGGAGGCGGTAAAAATGTTGAAAAGCAATTTTGGGGATTAAATTTTAGAAACCCAATTGGGTTAGCAGCAGGTTTCGATAAAAATGGAACCACTCCTAAAGCGATGGAAGCTTTGGGCTTTGGTTTTGTAGAGATTGGAAGTATTACAGCGCAATCATCTCATGGAAACCCCAAACCAAGGGCTTTCAGGTTGCCGGAAGATAAATCTCTGATTAATCGAATGGGACTAAATAATGAAGGTGCAGATAAAATAGTAGAACGTTTGAAGCACCATAATTTATCCATTCCACTAGGAATTAATATTGCGAAGACAAATGATTCTTCAATCCATGGAAATGCTGCTATTTCTGATTATGTATATAGTTATGAAAAGGCCAGAACAGTAGCTGATTACGTGACTATAAATATATCTTGTCCGAACACTGGTGAAGGAAAAACCTTTGAAGATCCTGATATCTTAAAATCTTTGCTTGATGAAATAAACCCCTCAGGAAATAGCGTTCCTACATTGGTAAAATTTTCAGTAGATACTGAAATTAAGGCTTTGAGAAAGCTAGTAGAAATCTGTGAGAGTTTTAATATAGATGGTTATGTAGCCACTAATACATCTTCTCAAAGAGAGTACCTTAATACGAAAAGCTCCATACTTTCTTCAATTGGAAATGGAGGATTAAGCGGCTCTGCAATTTCAGTAAAAAGTGATGAAGTTGTCTCAAACCTTTATGCCATGTTGAAGGGATCAAAACCCATCATCGGAGTAGGTGGGGTCGATAGTATAGAATCAGCTCAAAGAAAAGTGGATGCCGGAGCAGATTTACTTCAAATTTATACCGGATTGGTTTATGAAGGTCCCGGCCTCATAAGAAAGCTTAAAAACGGCGTGAATTTCAGGTAATTTTTAGTTTACCGGAAACTTCATTGTACATTGAATTTTAATTGCCTCACCATTTTCTATCACGGGGTCGAAGCTAAGGCTATTTTCTATAGCTACATTATAAAAATTTACGATCTCTCTGTCTATTGTGTCCTTAGATACCATCTCATACTCTTCAATAATCCCTCTTTGGTTAATAATAAGAGAATAATGAATTTCTTTGGTATCGGTATCAAACCCACCAAGCTCGTTTAAGAATTTATCCATTCCACCTCTGATCTGTGGAGGAGATTCCAAATCGCTGCAAAATGTGGCCGTATTTTGGGCATTATTTAAATTTTCAATTTCAGAATTGGTAGTATCAGCAGCCTCTTCCATAACCGGCTTTTCCAGCTCATTTTTTAGAACCCTGATAGAAGGCATTTGTTTAGAGTTTCTGAAATTAGAAATAAATAAGTCAATATTTATTCTAGCTTTATCCCAGTATTCACCGTAGTAAGGAAAAGTTTCGCTAAAATTTGGTTTAGTCAGTGTGGAATCTATTATCTGTTGAAACTCATTTCTTCTCAAGTCATTTAAAGAAGTATCCTTCACTTCAACTTTTAAACTGTCTTGCAAACGTTTGAAATTGGTTTGATCCTGCTCCCAATTCATTTTACTGCTTACCCAGTCATTATAATTATTTCTGAAAATCTCTTGTTCTTTACCAAGCTCTATATACATTTGTGTTGCTTCAAATAATATCGCTGCAGATTCATTGTTTTTAGAATTTTCTATGGCCAGCTTGGTACTTCTATCAGCGAGTTCAGGTTTTGTAAGTGAAGTATCCGCTTTTAGATTTTGATACTTTTCTTTTAGTGTGAACTCTGTTTTTACAATGTCACTTTCTATTAAAATATTATACTTATCAGCTAATCTTTCTGCGTATCTTGAGTTAGGAAACTTCTGGATTAACTGTCTCGCATTTTCTTCGGCCTCATCAGTTAGATCCATAGAACTTTGAATTTCAGAAAGCGAATAATAGGACACCGCAACTTCATCACTTGTGGGATGGTTTTGTATTACATCCTGAAAATATATCGCAGCACTATCGGGCATTTCTAAAGAAATAAAAAATAAATTACCCAGCTGGTATTTAAGGTTGCCTATTTCCTTTTTAGCTTCAACTTTTTCTGAAGGCTGAAACGGAACCTCTGATAGATCCACTGATGTTTCAATTGAAGAAAGGGATCTAGTCCTCTGCACTGTTACATCATTACCATTCGTATTATCCACTTCTGAAGAACCGGAAGAGGTTACTAATTCTCTTACTCTCCAGTTATCAACTAAGGGTCTATCTCCCCAAATTGCAATAAACTGTGTTCGGGCATTTTCCTGAAGAGCAACACTATTCACATTCAAAAATCCATTTCCGCCCTCAATAGAGGTTGTTTCTTGCTCATTGGAAACATTAACCAGTGTATTCTGCCGTTCTTCCTGATTTTTTCTTGCTTGCGCTAACTCACTAAGTTTTCTCTTTTTTATTTCAGCTATCAGGGAATCTAATCTGGGTTGAGATAAATTGGAAACCCATAACAAACTATCTCGATAACTTAACTCATTCTTTAACCTCGCATATTCACCAAAAGATTGAGCAAGCTCTCCCGCATTATAGGTTTCGGGAAGCTTTTCAAAAGGCGCGTTCTGGCGAGCAGATGTATCGTAATAGGCTGCTGCCATTTCAAAATCATTATATCCATACTGATAAATCTCTGCCAACCCATAATATGTGAGTGCCTTTGTTTCAACACTTGGACGATCTACAGTATTTTTTAGCAGATTCTTATATATCGTTTCTGCCTCTTCAAATTTTTCTTGTTCCTGATAGGTCTTGGCAATTTCATAATCCAGCTCTGTCTTAAACTCAGTATTCTTATCATCTCTTACCATTTTTGTAAAAGTGCCCAACGCTGATTCATTATCCCCTAAAAGGCGAGCAGTTTCAGCTCTTTTACGAAGTGCTAAATATTGAAGGTCATAATCATAATAAAACTTCTCTACTGTTCTATATGCGTTATAAGCTTCTCTGTAATTTCCTGTTCTTTCAAAAAGTTGACCTAAAAGAAAATAGCCCCTCTCTTTATACTTTTTATCGTTAAGATTAGGAAGAGCTTCACTAAGCTGAATGATCGCATCTTGCCAGTTCTCCTGTACAACAAAATACTGAGCCAAAATTATTTTAAGCTCAGCTTTCTTTCCTGAATTCCATAGCCTCTCATTATTATTGAGTTGCTCATTAATGTATTGTATTCCCTGCCCGTATAATTCCATTTCAAGAAGTACCCGGGCTCGCCACAAAATTGATTCCTGAATCAAGGATTCATCGTTTGTAGTTAGTGAGATTTCCTGAAATTTTTGGTCAGCTGAAAAATATTCTTTCTTGAAATAATATGATTTACCTATGAGATTAAGAGAATTATCTACCCATTTAGACTCATTGTGTTTTCTTAGAATTTCAGCCCCTTTTTCTATCGCTTTGTCAAAATCCTGAGTACCTGCATTTATAGGCACTTCGTGAATACGAATTGGCTGTTGTGGATTATAGGTTATTTTTGAATCCAGAACTTTTTTTAAACCATCGTTATAACTCTTTTTGGCGTTGTAATAGGTATTGTAGTATGCTGTAAAATTCCCCCAACGTGACTTCATACCTGAGCCACAACCAAGAAAAACGATAGCAAGCAATAATAATAAGCCCTTTCTCTGCATACCTAAATTTATATAATCAAACTCAAAACTAAAGTTTTTATTCTATTGTGCTAACTTTGATCATATTTGTACTTCCCCGCTTCGCAATGGGTATTCCGGTTGTGAGAATTGCTCTGTCTCCTTTTTTAACGAAACCATTCTCCTGAAGAAATTCTTCCATTAATTTTACGCCCATATCCGTATCAAATATTTTTTCAACCCTAACTGAGTGAACACCCCAAACTAAATTTAACTGTCGTCTTACTTTTTGACTTTCAGTGAACGCTATAATTGGGGCTTTGGGTCTGAATTTTGCTATTCGCCTGGCTGTACTTCCGGAATTTGTTAATGTACCAATCACTTTGGCTTCAACATTTTCTGCAATACTAACACAAGAGTAAGAAAGACTTTCAACCACTTGTTTTTCTTTCCATTCCGGCTTATCAAAAGCCAAACTGTTATATAATTTTGTACGATGTTCTTCAACCCTTCTGCAAATTTTATCCATCACATTTACAGCTTCCATCGGATATTTTCCGGCAGCAGTTTCTCCAGAAAGCATTACAGCATCTGTTCCGTCAATTACTGCATTTGCAACATCTGAACTTTCCGCTCTGGTTGGTCTGGGGTTATTGATCATAGAATCCAGCATTTGGGTAGCGGTAATTACAGGCTTACCTGCCACTCTGCATTTTTCGATCAAAGTTTTTTGCACCATGGGGACTTCTTCAGTAGGGATTTCTATACCAAGATCTCCTCTGGCAACCATTATCCCGTCACATTCTTCAATAATTTCATCAATAACTTCTAGCGCTTCGGGTTTTTCAATCTTAGCAATTATAGCGGCTTGGCTTCCCGCTGCCCTTACTCTTGATACTATATCTCTGATATCTTTTGCGGACCGTACAAACGAAAGCGCGATTATATCCACATCTTGCTCAATACCAAACTCAAGATCTTTAATGTCTTTTTCTGTTAGTGCCGGTATAGAAATTTTTACGTTGGGCAGGTTAACACCTTTTCTGGATTTTAGTAATCCACCAACAATTACTTCAGCTTTAAGTTCTTTATCTAGTCTCGACGTAACCTTGAACTCTAGTAAACCATCATCTAATAAAATTCTGTTTCCGATCTCAGCTTCGCGAACCAAATTCGAATAATCAATTGGAATTACTTTTGAAGTCCCTTCTACTTTCTCCCCAGTAATAGTAATAGTACTGCCGGTCTTTAAAACCTGGCCTCCATTTTTCATGGATCCCACTCTTATTTTTGGTCCCTGCAAATCCATGAGTACAGGTATACTATACTTATGCGATTTAGCAACTTTTCTAATATGTTTAATTACTTGAGCGTGATCTTTATGCGAGCCGTGAGAAAAATTAAGTCGGGCAACATTCATTCCATGTAGCAATAAATTTTCAATCCCTTTCTCAGTATTACAGCTTGGTCCGATTGTACAAACAATCTTAGTTCTGCGTCTTGTAGATATCATTATTAATACTTAAATAGCTTTTTTGTTATACTAAAGATAACCGATTTGATGTTATCATTTCATATTGTTTTTATTTAATCAGTAAGTTTTATGACATTATATATAAGAAGTATACTGTTTCTACTCATTTTTGGGATTGTTTTCATATTTCTGAGTTGTTCAAATTCGTATGTAGATAAAGTTGATAGAAGTGAAGGATATCAATACCGCCCCGGATTTCCTGAACTGAGGGTAGTCGCTTCTGGTTATATTGATGAAAATGACGATGCATTTATTAACATAGCGAGCGAAATAGTTTATGCTAGTTTAGTTTTCAAAAGAAAGGACAATGTAAATAAAGCAGATTTCAATATTACCTATGAAATATTAAATCTTGACAAGCCAGAGGAAATCATATCGGCAAAAGAATTTCCAATTCAGATAACAGACCCCAATAATTCTCTGTCCAACAATCAAAGTACTTACCGGTTAGCTAAAAATTTTGAGGTGAGTTCAGGAAACTTTAGAATAATAACAACAATAGTTGATAATAATTCTGATAAAGAGATTTCAAGAACGTCAGAAGTATTTATCCCTAGTATTGATGGGGAACAGAGTAACATTACAAATATAAGGATATTTAAAAAATCGAAAGGTTCTGATTCTGAATATTATCCCACAACAACATATGACATACAAAGTGATATAGATTCACTAAAGTTTGTTTTTCAGGTAACGAACAAGTCAACTGATGCGGACCTTACTATAAATACCAGACTGATTCGCTTTAAATCAGATACCAGCATCGCTCGTCCAATGACCTATAACAATTATACTCCAAGTACAATCGAGTACAAAGGCATTGATTATTCTGAGGAAACAGAGATAAACACCAATCGCCGGGTTCTCACTAACAAAGGAAATGTTACTGTGGAGTTTACCTTTCCTGAACTTGAGAGAGGCAATTATAGGTTTGAAGTGTCTTCAAATTTAGGAGAAGAAGATGAACTGTTTAAAGCAAGAGACTTCTCTATAAAAAGCTCAAGCTATCCATCATTAGCGACTCCACGTGAATTGGCTCAGCCATTATTCTATTTAATGACTGAAAAGGAATATGAAAAACTAATGGCAATAGATAATGATGAAGACCTAAAGAAAGCGGTAGATCGTTTCTGGTTATCGAATATCAAAAATTCCAGAATTGCTAAAAATGTTATTGAGCTTTATTACAGCAGAGTGGAAGAAGCAAATAAACAATTTTCTAATTATAAAGAAGGATGGAAAACAGATCAAGGAATGATATACATATTATTTGGACCACCTTGGTACGTTGATAAGTCGTCTGTAAGTGAAATGATATGGAGCTACTCATATAATTTTTCTGATCCTGAGAAAAACTTTCTATTTATATCACCTACTATAAACAATAAGTACTTTCCATTCGACAATTATCTCTTACAAAGAAATAATTATTACTATAACATCAGTTATCAACAGTCTCAACTTTGGCGCTCAGGAAGGATATTTTAAAGTTGTGCAACACTTTGCTTACCTACTAGTTATATAGCTTGTACTATTTTACAATTTGAAACACAGAACTCTATCTTATCAAATTGTTAAATTTATTTTAGAATTAACCTCAACTTGTTTAAATTAAGTGTTACGAGTTTTGCAAAGAGAATGTTTCGGAATTTAATATTCTGAGCTTTTCTTTTTTTAACTCTTTCTAAAATAATTAAATAAAAGACTGAAAAGTCTAAACCTATAACTCATAATGAGGACATTTATGTTTAAAAAGCTACTCTCATTTACAAAGTTACTTTCCGTAACTTTTTTAACACTGCTTTTATCTGCTGGGGCGTTTGCTCAAAGCGGCTCTATTAGTGGTGTAGTAACAGACGGTACATCCGGTGATTTTTTACCTGGTGTAACTGTGCAATTAGTTGAAATCCAAAGAGGAGTTGCTACAAACTCTGATGGAGAGTATACGATCAATAATGTTGCTGCCGGTACTTACACTTTAAGAGCCACATTTGTTGGTTTTCGTAAGTTTGAAGCTTCGGTAACAATTGGTTCTGGTGAAACTGTACAAGATATTACACTTCAAGAAGACATCTTAGGTCTTGAAGAAGTTGTAGTAACTGGTGTAGGAGCTGGAACATCAACCACTAAACTAGGTTTTGACGTTGCCAAAGTTGGCGAAAAAGACCTTAGCGAAGTTCCTGCTTCCGATGTTGGTAGTGCGATTCGTGCTAAGGTTCCTGGTGTAACTGTTGTTAAAGCATCTGGTGACCCTTCTGCTCCTGCAACTATCCGCCTTCGTTCTTCAACTTCACTATCTGATAATCAGTCTCCACTTATCATTGTTGATGGTGTTATTACTGACGGTAGTTTAGCTGATATTAACATGCAAGATGTTGAGTCTATTGAGATTGTAAAAGGTGCCGCTGGTGCTTCTCTTTACGGTTCTCTTGCAGGTAACGGTGTAATTCAGGTTATTACTAAGCGTGCTTCAACATCTGTTGACAAGCCTCAGGTAACTGTAAGAAGCGAGTACGGTTTCTCTTCTCTTGCTAATGAGTACCCTGTTGCTACTACCCATCCTTGGGATATGACAGGCGTTGTTGTAACTGATGGTTACGTAACTGATTGGCCAGCATGGGAAAATACTGGTGCTGCTGGTTATACTGGTGTTTTCAACCAACCATACCCGGTTAACTATGACAACACTGAAGCTATCTTTACAGGACAGCCTTTCAATTCTAATTACATTAGTATTGCAAATGCATCCGGAAAATTCAATTACTTCGCTTCTTTCGAAGGTTTGAATCAGGCTGGTGTTATTGAAAATCTTGATGCTTACAAGCGTAACTCAGTTCGTTTTAACTCTGATTACCTTTACAACGAAAAGTTCAAGCTTTCTTTCAGTGGTTCTTACCTTACTACAGAATATCCTGATATTGATGAGCAGGGACAGGGATCGAACTTCTTCTATTCTACCCTAACAGCTCCTCCAATTCTTGACTTCACTGAAACCGGAGCAGACGGACAGCCTCTAAACTCAGGTTTATCTGGTTACGATATAATTGGTAGTAACGTTCAAAACCCATTGTACGTAGCTGCTAACCGTCAGGATGATTTCGCAAGAGAGCGTTACCTAATGGGTATTACTGCTTCTTTCAAAGTTAATGACTGGTTATCTGTTGATGGTCGTCAATCTTTTGATAAGAACTATCAGTTAAGAACTCAAAGTACACCAGTTGGATACCAAACTCCGACTCCAAGTTCTACATTAAACAATGGTTCTGAACTTCGTCAGTCTTTTAACTCAACTGCTCAGATTACTGAAGCTTGGGCTACTGGACGTTGGTCTCTTGAAGATCTTGATGTACGTGTTATTGCTAAGTATCTTTTCGAAGATAGAGATGCTGAAAGCTATACTTTCTCAGGTAACACTTACTCTGTAGCTGGTATCAGAACATTTAGTGCTCTTGACCAAACTACTTTCTCTATAAGCAATGGTTTTTCAGAAGAAAGAGCTGAGAATTTCATCTTAGATACTGAATTTGATTATCAAGATAAGCTTATCATTGGCGGTATGGTTCGTCGTGATGGTTCTTCTCTATTTGGTGAAGATGAAAGATATCAAGTTTACTATCGTGGTTCTCTTGCTTATCGTATTTCAGAAGATGTTGAAATCGATAACGTTCAGGAACTTAAAGTTCGTGCTTCTTACGGTACTTCAGGTCAAAGACCTCCATTTGCTGCACAGTACGAGACTTATGATGTAACTAGTACAACTTTACTTCCTGGTACTCAGGGTAACACTGAAATTAAGCCTTCTGTTGTTGCTGAAACTGAATTTGGTGTTGATGTTGCATTCTTAGAGAAGTTCAACTTAGTTGTTAACTATGCTACAACAACTGTAACTAATGACTATTTAGTAGTGCCGTTGGTTTCAGGTGTTAGCTCATTCCCTAGCCAGTACCAAAACGTTGGTGAGATCGAAGGATCTGCTTTCGAATTAGGTCTACAAGGTTCTTTAATTAACAAAAGAGACATGCAAGCAGGTTTCAACCTTTCATTCTCTAAAGTTAAGCAAGAAGTTACCGATCTAGGTGATCTTCCGGCGTTCACTCGTTCTGCTGGTGGTGCTATCAACTTATTCCGATTTGAAGAAGGAGTTTCTTACGGTGCTATGTACGGTAACAAGTTGATCTCTTCTATCAGTGAGTTAACTCTTGATGGTAGTGGAAATGTACTAAATGCTGGTGGTGGTGCGTTAACTCCATCTGACTTCTCTGTTAACAGTCTAGGACACGTTGTTATTACTGCCGATCAAGGTACTGATGCTGAGCGTCCAATGTACTTAGTTGACGAAGTTGGTGATGAAGCTATCGTTCAAATTGGTGACACAAATCCAGATTTCAACATGGGTCTTTCAGGTAATTTCAATTACAAGAACTTAGGATTATTCATGGTTTGGGATTGGTCTCAAGGCGGCGAAGTTTACAACTACACTAAGCAGCTATTGATCTTCAACTACCGTCATAAAGATTTAGAAGACTTAACCAGAGATGGTTATGCTCTTAGCTATTTGACTGCTTCTGATGGTCTTTACAATGCATCTGATGCATTAAGCTACTATGTAGAAGACGCTTCTTACCTAAAACTACGTGAAGTATCTCTTTCTTATACTTTAACAAATAGTAACCTTGGTTCTTTGGGTGAGTACATCCGAGACATCAAGCTTTCCGTAGTAGGTAGAAACTTGCTAACAATCACTGACTACACTGGATACGATCCTGAAGTAGCACTGAGAACTAATGCAACTAATTTCCGTTTGGATGAATATTCTTATCCAAACCTCAGAACCTTCACCGGCTCTGTACAAGTAAGATTTTAATCTTAAATAACTACTATTATGAAAAACAATAAATTTAAATTATTTCTATCTGTTCTAGTTTTTGGTGGCGTACTTTTTACAAGTTGCGCTGACTTGACTGTTCAGAATACGAATGAGCCGACAACTGAGGCTGTTTTCGGTGATCCTGCAAACTTAACTAAATTGTTAAGAGGTGGTTTCTACGACTGGTCTACAGCTGTGGTTACTTCTTATGGTACGCATCCTGATCTAATTGCAGATCAGATTACTTCTACTAACAACGTTCGTAACTTCTGGGATTTTGCTCAGGAACCACGAATTAGATTAGCAAATACTACTTCTTATGGTGGTGCTGCTAGTTGGAGAGTATTTTATGGCGGATTCAACTCAGCTATAACAACTGCTAACCTATTCATCGCTAACCCGGATACTCCTGATGACTTCCTAGCTCAGGCTTACTTCCTTAGAGGTGTTGCTAGAGGTTACTTAGGTATGTTCTTTGATCAAGGTTACTTGATCGATGAGGACTTTGATGCTTCAACTGATACTCCTGAGTTTGTTCCTTACGGACAAATTATTGACGGAGCAATTGCCGATTTAGATCAAGCTATTTCACTAGCTGCTTCTACTTCAGCAACGTTCAGTTTCAATGCTATGCCTAACCCTGCAGAATCATGGGACTCAGATGAGTTTCAAGATGTTGTAAATTCATTTGCAGCGCGTATTCTTGCTGGAGAAGCCAGAACTGAAGCTGAAGCTGCTAGTACTGACTGGCAAGCTGTTTTGGATTATGCTGAAGCTGGTATCGGCGGTCCAGATGCTCTTTCTTCTATAGGAGTATTCTCTAACAGTAATATCGGTTCAAGTGGTGAGTTTGCTAACTACTACGCTGATTGGTCAAACTTCATCGTTTCTTGCGGTAGTTCTGTTTCAAGTTGCTCTGGTTACCTTCCAACTGACGTGAAAGTAACTCACTCAATGGATCCTAGCTACCCAACAACATACCCTACTGCTCAAGCTAACGGTACTACAGCTGACTTAGCTCCTGCTAGCTCAACTGACCCTAGACTTGATGGTTACTATGTATATACTACTAATGCAGGTTTCTTACGTTCTACACGTAACCCTAACTTGTACAGTAACTACTTCAGTGGTAGACTTTGGAGTGGTAATGACTGGTGGCAAGAAACTAATGACGTGATTCTGTTTACAGATACTGAAACTGACCTATTGAGAGCAGAAGCTCAGGTTATGTTAAATCAAGGTCTAGCTGCGGCTAACACGTTGAATAACTCTACTGCCGGTACCGGTACTACAACAATTGGTTTCACTTTATATTCTGAAACTAACAATATTGTAGCTGATGCTACCCTTAGTGGTGGATATAACTTTACTGGTACAGAAACTAAAGCGCAACAACAATTCGCTCTTATGAGAGAGTATGCTGTTGAGGTTGCTGGTCTTGGTGGAGCTGGTACTAACTGGGCATTCATGAGACGTCATGATCTTCTTCAAGAAGGTACAATGACTATGTTCCCTGTTCCAGGTACTCAGTTAGAAATCTTAGGCATTGACATCTACACCTTTGGTGGCGTTGAAAATGCTGGTACTGCTGGTACTGCTTCTGGTGCTAACAGCTGGACTGCTCTAGCTGCAAAAGCCGGACTTGCTAAAGCTCGTCCTGCAGGAGACAATACATTCACACCTAACAATGCGAAAATTGATGCTTCAAGTATCAACACTCTTTCTGCTAAAGGTGCTAAAAGCAACTAATTAAGTTTAGCTTACTTTAAGCCCCCGATTTAAAATCGGGGGCTTTTTTTATGTCTTTATTTTTTATAAAAGGGAACAACTCTCATCTATTGTTTTACTATTACTTATACAAAGGGGAGTTTATATTAGAACCAGAGATAAGGACTTAACCTTGAACTAAATTAACAATAAGTGAGGCTGCTTATTAATGATCTGCTTAAATAAGCTAGTAATCTAATTAGTGGTAAATTATTCTAGTAGAAAGGCACAGGAATCCTAAAACTCTCATACAGAGATGATTGACAGCTAACACGAAATATACCGTCAGTTGTACTTCTCGGATTCCTTATTTAAATACTTACTTAAGAATTTCAATTGGCACAGGATAGTCTTTGCTAGTCTCGACCACAATATCCCCACCATTATGATTATGTAGAATTAACGTTGCTTGTAAATGAAGCAAGAATCTCTTTTCTCTTATTATTCGAGCTGTTTGTTGTTCAGTTATAATGCTCATCATATCCACTTTATCTCCCAACGTTAGAGCAACTGTGTAAGGATTTACAGGCTCATACTTTTCTATAGTCTCATTTTCTTCATTCCCAACGAGATAATAAGTAGTTCTGCTTGCCGGTAGGGAAAGACTGTCTTTTTGCTTTTCAAAGTTTGTATGATGCGTATACTTTACACCATCTATCTTTATCCAAGCTAGATCTTCAATATTTCTAATTCCTCTGAAGTCAAGTTTTATCTCTTCTCCTACATAAACAGGATTTTTTGGTTTATCGCAGGCGCTTAGCAGGGAAAGAACTATAATAGCAGAAAAAACACAGGCTTTCATTTTCATGATTTTTTTATTGGTTAAAAAAAAAGCCCTTATATCTTATACAAGGGCCTTAATAGTGGCGGGGACAGGATTCGAACCTGCGACCTTCGGGTTATGAGCCCGACGAGCTACCAGCTGCTCCACCCCGCGATGTTGAGCTTTAAAGATACGATTAATTAACGATTACTATCAACCTTTATTTGGGTTTTTTTCTAATGGTTTGTTTATCTATTCTTTATCTTTAGAAAAAAAATAAAACCCATTTTAATGATCTCATCAAAAGAAGCAATTGAACTTGAAGATAAATTCGGCGCACATAACTATCACCCTTTACCGGTAGTGTTAGAAAAAGGCGAGGGTGTTTATGTTTGGGACCCGGAAGGGTACAAATATTTTGATTTTTTATCTGCCTATTCAGCAGTTAATCAAGGACATTGTCATCCTAAAATTACTCAATCCCTTATTGACCAAGCTCAAACCCTAACTCTTACTTCCAGGGCCTTCTATAATAATGTTTTGGGCGAATACGAGAAGTACCTGAGCAATTATTTTGGTTTTGATAAAGTGTTGCCGATGAACACCGGAGCCGAAGGTGTAGAAACAGCAATCAAATTATGCAGAAAATGGGCCTATGAGAAAAAAGGAATCCCTGAGAACGAAGCTCAGATCATCGTTTGTGAAGATAACTTTCATGGGAGAACTACAACCGTTATTTCTTTTTCTAATGATCCAGACGCCAAGAAAAATTTCGGGCCATATACCCCCGGCTTTATAAAAATACCATACAATGATTTGGAAGCTTTAAAAAATGCTCTGAATCAACCTAATGTAGCCGGGTTCCTTGTAGAACCAATACAGGGAGAGGCCGGAGTTGTTGTTCCAGATGAAGATTATATGTCTGAGTCTGCACGTCTCTGTAAAGAAGCTGATGCGTTGTTTATAGCTGATGAAATTCAGACTGGTATTGCTCGAACAGGTGGATTACTTGCTGTTTGTGGAGATTGCTCTTGTAAAGGACATTGTGAGCGACAGAAAACTTACACTAAACCAGATATACTTATTTTAGGTAAAGCCTTATCAGGAGGAGCTTATCCGGTTTCTGCAATTCTTGCTGACGACAGCGTTATGGATGTGATAAAGCCCGGACAACATGGATCTACCTATGGTGGAAATCCTCTTGGCTGTAAAGTAGCAATGACGGCATTGGAAGTTGTAGATGATGAACATTTAGCACAAAATGCCCGAGCTTTAGGTGAAATATTCAGATCCGAAATGGAAAAGCTTGTTAAGACCTCAGAACTTTTTGTTAAAGTAAGAGGTAAAGGATTACTAAATGCAGTAATTATTAATGACACCCCGGAAAGTGATACTGCATGGCGATTTTGTTTAGCACTTAAAGAAAACGGTTTGCTTGCTAAACCTACTCACGGAAATATTATACGATTTGCTCCGCCTTTGGTAATGACAAAAGAAGAACTAATGGAATGTGTTTCAATTATTGAAAAAACTCTTACTAGTTTTAAATAACCCTTTTGTACTTCACTCATCTTTATATATGTATTCTCATCCAAGCATAATCCTTGTTAAGAATACCGAATAGATAATTCTAGATGTAGTCTCATAATTTATTGGTAACACAAACCAATTTTCGAATTATGAGACTATTCAATTATTCTTACGTACTGTTCTGCTCGATAATCGTTTTAGCATGTGCTGATTTATCTAGTAATGACCCCATACCATCTGTAGAAGAAAACACTTGTGTGGGTGAAGGTATTATCCGGTGTGTATTAAAAAGTGGTATGGTTGTTGATGTTTCTCTTCCACCAAGCTATGCTGATACTGTAAAATACCCCATAATGCTTATAAACGATGGTGAAAGTGTGTTTAATGCAAACGGACTAAATGCTAAATTTATAATAGATGATCTTATAAACACCGGCTCAATTGAACCAATTATTGCTGTCGCAATTTATTCACAAGGACAAAGAAACAATCTTTATATCCCTTATTTAGATGATTGGATTACAAGAAATTGGGGTTCTTATAAACCTGAATCTGAAATATATGCAAGTCTCATAATTAATGACCTGATTCCCTTTTTAGAGACCAAATATAGCTTAGATAAAAAAGAAATTGGCATTATGGGATATTCTTTAGGAGGTCTGGTTTCTACCTGGATGGGGTTAAAATATCCTGATCACATTAAGTACTCCGCAAGCCTCTCGGGATCATTTTGGGTAGCTGATTATCAAATTTTCGATGAGGTAAAAGAAAACGGATATGACCCTGAGAACAAATTTTGGTTTGATATTGGAGCAACTACCGGTGAATGGAATTACTATGTACCATTATACTCAGCTTTAGATAGTGTGGGAGTAGAACCAGGTAAACAAAGTTTTTATTACGAAGACAAAGGAGCAAGACATGTATTTTCAGATTGGAGAAATCGGCTTGAACTCCCTTTGAAATTGTTTTTTGCTCCATCAGAGCCTACAAAAGAAAAAATGGAAGTGATCCTACAATGTATTCAAAGTTCACAAAATCCAGATTTAAGATTTAAAAGAATGAATCCCATAATTACTTTCTCTAACAACGCTAAATATTCATTAGCACATACTGCAAAATATACTCTAGAAAGTGGCAATGGACAGCTAGGAAGAGAAGGTAGCTTTCTAAATGAAGCTGGAGAAGAATTGAAAGTACTTGTAGAATATCTTCACTTCACCGAGGAAGTAATTATACCTGAGAACTATTGTAATTAAATTTCACGCTTTCAAATCACATCCTTTTAAAGGAATATTCACTTTAGATTTTATAGAGGCTATTGAGGGATAGGCTTGGAATTAGTAGCTTGAATGAAGTAAATAATATTAATTTTCATTCTAATTTTTAATGGCTAAAAATACGACTATTCAACCTGCTCAAGTACGAGAGGTTTTAGGGAAACATCTACTCACTGATGGTTTTGACATGGTACTTGATCTTGAAGAAAGTAAAGGGGCTTATCTTCATGATTCAAAATCAGGAAAAAAATATCTGGACTTCTTTACTTTCTTTGCTTCTAACCCTTTGGGAATGAATCACCCCAAAATAGCAGGAGATGCCGATTTTGTATCTATGTTAGGAAAAACCGCGATCAATAAACCATCAAACTCTGATGTGTATACCGAAGAACTTGCCGGGTTTATGAGTTCATTCAGTAGAGTCGCTGTTCCTGAACATCTCCCCCACTCTTTCTTTATTTCAGGTGGTGCATTAGCTGTAGAAAATGCAATGAAAGTAGCCTTTGATTGGAAAGTTCAGAAAAACTTCCAAAAAGGATATCGCCATGAAGTAGGGCATAAAGTACTGCACTTTGAAAAAGCTTTTCATGGACGATCAGGATACACTCTTTCAGTTACTAACACTGTACTGGATAAAGTAAAGTATTTTCCTAAGTTTGATTGGCCACGAGTTATCAGTCCGGCTACAAGCTATCCTGAAACACCTGAATCTTTGAGATCTGTAATTGCAGAAGAAAATTTGGCCATAGCACAGGCTGAACGTTTCTTTGAACTATACAAAGATGACATCGCTTGTATTTTGATCGAACCAATTCAGGGAGAAGGTGGTGATCGACATTTTAGAGTTGAATTCCATCAAGCCCTTCGTGATCTAGCAGATAAACATGAAGCTCTTTTGATCTATGATGAAGTTCAAACCGGTGTTGGAATGACCGGAAAATTTTGGGCTCATGAACATTATGTAAAACCTGACATCCTTTCTTTTGGCAAAAAAGCTCAAGTTTGTGGAATTTTAGCAGGGCCACGTGTGGATGAAGTAGAAACAAATTGCTTTCAGGTTTCTTCCAGAATCAATTCAACCTGGGGAGGAAATTTGGTGGATATGGTTCGTTTTGGTAGAATTCTGGATATCATTGAAGAAGATAACCTTGTTGCCAATGCAGCTAACGTAGGCGATCACCTACTTTCTAAGCTTCAGAAAATGGCTGATTCGCATGATCATCTTTCCAATCCAAGAGGAAAAGGGTTGTTTGCAGCCATAGATCTTCCTGATTCACATTCCAGAGATGCAGTTATCAGTCATTGTATCGAAAATGGTTTGATGATATTGGCTTGTGGACCGAATACTGTCCGTTTCCGCCCACCTTTGACGATTACTACAGACCAAATTGATGAAGGTTTGGATATTTTGGAAAAGGCTTACAAATCTGCTTTGGATAAATGTCCGGTAGCTAGCTAATTTCTTTATTAGTATGGACATGGTATTCATGTCCATACTATTTCATTTTAAATAGTTCTAGACCAACTGATGGCTTTCCGGCTGAATAACTACCTCATTCATAACAGAACCCGAGGGTTGATTTACTCCGTAATACACTGCTTCTGCCACTTCCTCAGGAGTTAGCATCATTTCTTTTTTAACTTTCATATCTACGCGATCATCATCCCAGAAAGCGGTATCTACTCCACCCAAATAGAACAATGAGTATTTGGTCTTTCCTCTTCTTTGTTCCTCTATTAGTGCTTTAACAAAGCCTTGGATTGCAAATTTAGAAGCTGAATATACTGAAGCATTTTTCATTACATATTTACCCATTGTGCCGGGGAAAAATACAACATTAGTTGGCTCGTCGGTATTCATGTGCTTCATTACCGTTTGCGTAACCAAGAAAGTGCCGTACACATTTACATCTATAATTTCTTTGGCGTCTTTCGGGTCTATATCCATAAATGGTTTGATGATTCCTTTTCCGAAAGCATTGATCAACACATCGATCTTACCAAGATTTTCTTCGATCTCCTGTGCCATATTTGCAACAGAATTTTGATTAGTAGCATCAACTTGAATGGCAAAAGCCTCTCCTCCACTGTCATTGATATGTTTGGCTACTTCTTCTGCTTTGGATTTATTTCGAGCAGCTAAAATTACTTTTGCTCCTTCCTTAGCAATTCGTTTTGCTGTAGCTGAACCAATTCCACCTGAACCACCTACGATGAGTACGATCTTATCTTTCATAACAACTTCTCTGTCTTTCTTGATGAATAGTCAGATAGTTAAATGAAATTTAGACAGGGTTTCGTTCCAAGTTTTTGATAGGTGATAGAAGAGAGGCTTTAAACATTAAATAATTCGCTGGCTAGTAGTTTTGTTGTAATCAAAATTCTTAAACAAGATCATTTTTAATCAAATAATATTGATGAAACTTTCGATATGAAAACGAACCGTGCCACAAAGTTTAATCCAGATCTCGGGCATACGCCGCGAGATGACTAATTAGCTTTATCAAGTTTATGAACAACTTTATAACACCTCAGGATGAAGATGGAAATATCTCAAATCTTATGTCCTAGATCTTAAATCTATTAGCCCATAATCCCCGGAAGAACGCCTTCATAGATCTCAGACATTTCTTCAACATCCAGGCTACCAACTTCTTCTATTACCATTTTCTTGTCGCCAGTAACGGTTCCAAGTACATGAGTAGGAACTTCATGTTTTCCAAAATGAGAAATAACCGTTGGTAAGTCATCAGGCTTTAAAGTGATCAGGATTCCAGATTGAGCTTCACTAAACAGTACTTCGTGATCTGTTCCTTCAAGACCTTTTACGGATACATTCACTCCTTTTTTAGAGAAGATCGCTTTCTCCGCCAAAGCTATTGCAAGTCCACCATCAGAAATATCATGTGCCGATTTGATCCAACCCTCTTTGATTGCATCCAACAGAGACTCCTGAAGTTTAACTTCAAACGGAATATCCAATTCGGGTGCATCGCCTGTAGTTAAGCCGTGAATTTTCTTTAAATATTCTGTTCCACCTAATCCTTTTCGTTGAGCTCCGATATACATAACCACGTCTCCGTCATTTTTAAAACCCGGAGTTGTAGTATGGTTTTCAACGTCTTCAATCAATCCTAACATCCCAATAATCGGAGATGGAAAAATAGCGCTGTTTGGGTTTTCATTGTAGAAACTCACGTTACCACCTGTAACTGGAGTATTTAGCGCTTTACAAGCATCACCCATTCCACCTAATGCTTCTTTGAACGTCCAGTACACTTCCGGCTTGTAAGGATTTCCGAAATTCAAACAGTTTGTAATAGCTAACGGCTTTCCTCCGGAACAAACCACGTTACGTGCCGACTCAATTACAGCAATTTGTCCACCTCGGCGAGGATTCAGATACACATATCTGCCGTTGCAATCAGTTTTGGCTACCAAGCCTCGATTAGTCCCTTTTACACGAATCACACCTGCATCTGATGCTCCTGGAGGCGTTACAGTGTTAGTCCTTACAGTTGTATCATATTGTTCATGAACCCAACGTTTGGAAGCTACATTTACAGAACTCAATAAAGTTTTGATCGTGTCTTGGTGATCAGTCGGGTGATCCAAGCTATCAATATCAAAATTCTGGACTTCATCTAAGTACTCAGGTTTTTTCGTTTCTCTGATGTACTGAGGAGCTCCGCCACCAAGAACCAAGTGCTCAGCAAACATGTCGCCTTTCACTTCGCCGTCTTTCATGTAAGTGACTTTATCGGTATCCACAACTTCACCGATTACCACTCCGTGTAGATCCCACTTTTCATATACATCAATAACTTCCTGCTCGCGCCCCTTTTCAGCTACGATCAACATCCGTTCCTGGCTTTCTGAAAGCAATAATTCATAAGCTGTCATTCCTTCTTCTCTGGCAGGAACTTTATCCAGATCAATCAACATTCCCTGACCGCCTTTTGCCGTCATTTCCGAAGTGGAGCATGCAATTCCGGCTGCTCCCATATCCTGCATTCCAACAACAGCGCCGGTTTTCAAAACTTCAAGACTGGCTTCCAGTAATAATTTCTCTGTAAATGGATCCCCAACCTGAACACTTGGTCGCTTTGCTTCACTTTCTTCACTGATCTCTTCGGACGCAAAAGTAGCTCCGTGAATTCCATCGCGGCCTGTACTTGCGCCAACTATAATTACCGGATTTCCGATTCCTTCAGAAATTGCTGAAACTGTTTTTCCTGCTTCTACTAATCCAATACTCATCGCATTTACAAGCGGGTTTCCTTCGTAACTCTCATCGAAATAAACTTCCCCGCCAATTACAGGAATACCGAATGAGTTTCCGTAATCACCAATTCCGCGAACAACTCCGTCTAGCAAGTAGCGAACTCTTGGGTTATCCAGACTTCCAAATCTCAACGAATTCAGACTTGCAACCGGACGAGCTCCCATTGTAAAAATATCTCTGTGAATTCCACCAACTCCTGTTGCTGCACCTTGATATGGCTCAATTGCTGACGGATGATTATGACTCTCGATCTTAAAAGCGCATCCTAGTCCGTCACCGATGTCAACCAGACCTGCATTTTCTTCACCGGCTCCAACAAGCATATGCTCACCTTCACGAGGAAGTTTTTTTAGCTCAACGATTGAATTTTTGTATGAACAATGCTCACTCCACATCACTGAATACACTCCCAACTCTGTAAACGTGGGAACCCGACCTAAGCGGGTTTTTATCATTTCAAATTCTTCTTCGTTTAATCCGTGTTCGAGGGCAAGTTCAAGATTTACTTCCGGTTCTTTTACTGTAGCGTCAGCCATGAATGTAGTTAGCTTGGGAGTTTGAATTTGAGAAAGTTTCTGCAATTCAACAGAAGATTAAAGGTACGATGATTTTAAAAGAATTAGGAATGAAAAATTGGAGATTATGAATTTAAACCAGGAGGACCTTCAGGTCCGACGAAGATTGATTTTTACAGCGGACTAAAGTCCTTGCTTGTTTACCTGACTAAATTTGCAACATTATTTAAGATCTAGTCATTTTCACCAGAGAGGAATTTATTCCGAACGGTTTTGAGTTATACCCTTAGCAAAAAAGACTAAAGTCTCAGACTAAAAATAAGTCATCCTTAATCAGAAATATAATCACTGCAATCAGTGATCAGTTCTGAACCTTAAACGAAGCCACATAATAGTCTATATCAACCCTCAATTCTCTACCCGAACTTGGAGTTGTCTGCCATCGTGTTCTTGGTTTCAACATTACTTCTTTTCCATCAATATAAACTTTGATCGGCATATTGAAATTAGAAACTGTGTTGTTCCACCTGTAAACTAAATTATTATCACGAAAATAATATTCGAGTACCGGAACTCTGTAATCACGAAGATACTGATCGAAAATTGGTTCCAGATCTTTACCCGATTTTTCAATAATATAGTTCTCGATCTCTTCTGTTGTAACGGTTTGATGATAAAATTCTTTATTCAAACCCCTCAAAATTTCTCTCCATAATTCATCATTTCCAATAACCTGCCGGATTGTATGGAGCATGTTTCCACCTTTATAATACATATCTGAAGAGCCTTCATAATTCACATTATAGATACCAATAATGGGTCGGTCGTTTTGAATTGATAACCGCACTCCTCGTGCATATTCATTAGCGGCTTTTTTTCCGAAGTGATATTCCAGAAACAGATATTCTGAATAGTGCGTAAAACTCTCATGAATCCACATATCTGCCACATCTTTATATGTGATATTGTTAGCAAACCACTCGTGACCTGTTTCATGAATAATGATAAAATCAAACTTCAATCCCCAACCAGTATTACTTAGGTCTCTTCCTAAATATCCGTTTTCAAACCCATTACCATAAGTGACTGAACTTTGGTGTTCCATTCCCAAATAAGGAGCTTCCACAAGCTTATAGCTGTCTTCATAAAATGGATACGGACCAAACCAGTATTCAAAAGCTTCCATAGTTCTTGGGGCGTCGGCAAATTGTTCGATGGCTTTTTCCAGATTGTAGCTGAGTACATAAAAATCCATGTCGAGCTCCCCCTTCTCTCCTTCATAGATTTGTTCAAAATGGACATAGTCTCCGATATTTATATTCACCCCGTAATTATTGATCGGATTACTTACAAACCAATGCCAAGTTTTGGTGCCATCGTAGTTATCTACTTCTTTTCTTAGTCTTCCATTTGAAACGTTCATGAGATCGTCCCGAACTGTGATACTCATTAACATACTGTCGGGCTCATCATATGCGTGATCTTTATTTGGCCACCAAATACTAGCACCTATTCCTTGGTTTGAAGAAGCAACAAATGGATTTCCATTTTTATCTCTAGTCCACGAGATACCGCCATCCCAAGGAGCCCTGACAGCTTTCTTTGGTTTCCCGAAGAATTGGACTTTTAATTCATATACCTCGCCTATTTTTTGATTTTGCAGTGTTTCCACGAAAAAAACATTCCCTTCCCTTTCAAATGAAAGCGCTTTCCCTTCCTGTGTTATTTCCGAAATCTGCATAGGCTCCTGAAGGTCGATCTGCATTAAATTGGTAGTAAGGGAATCTACTTTGTACAGAATTGTATTGGTTCCAGAAAAGGTGCTGTCATCTAAATTCACTTTCATATCCAAATGATAGTAAGTGACATCCCACCATGCACGCTCTGCTGTAATTGTTCCTCTCAGTGTATCCTGACGGTTAAATTCCGGCAGACGTCCGAATAATTGAGCCTGGATAAAATCACCAGTTAAGAACATTACGAATAGAAGAGCGAATAATTTTTTCATTTTCAACCTTATATACTAGTGGGTAAATAAAAGACTTTAGGAGTCTGTTTTAATAACTAAAATTGAAATCAAACTTTGATATCAACCGTAATTAATCATCGATAAACAAATTTTGATTAAAATATATGCTGAATATATCCTTAAAATTACCATACATAATGGACACAATTATAAAATTACGGAATATATACCTTTCTTCATGCCAATCTTATTTACAAACTAAATATAAAACGGATGAAAAAACATTTACAAAATTTACTGCTGAAAGCAACAGCAGTTTTATTATTAACTATGGGCATGAGCTTTTCGATACAAGCTCAGGAGCTTAATACTCTTTGGGAACGAACTTCTCGTACCGGAGCTGAAGCAAGCCTACCTTCATGGTTTACAGTTGGTTCGATAAGAGGGCTAGACCTCCATGGAGATAATCTTTATGCAGCAGACCGTGCCAATTCACAGATCAGAGTATTAAATGCATCAACAGGTGTTGACATTACATTAGCAACTCCATACGATTTAACCGGAGTAGCGGGTGGCACCTATGCAATGAATGATATTGCTTTCTCGGATGATGGAGTGGCTTTCTTAGGGAACTTAACGACCAATGCTTCTACATCCCCTTTTCATTTATATATGTGGACAGGTGAAGGCGGAACTTATAATGATTCCTTAGTTATTACCACATCAACAGCTCAACGATTAGGAGATAAGTTTACCGTTGTTGGTTCTGTAACTGATAACACAGTTGAAGTTTGGATACCGGTTGCAAGTAGTGATCCTGGTATTATTTATGTATTAACTACTTCAGATCAGGGAGCTACATGGAATACAGAAACAATTACTTTATCTGGAACAAATGTGGTAGTTGGAAGCAATGCTGATGTTACTCCATTAGGAATAGGAAGAACCTCCGATTTCTATATTGGTGGAAACAGCTCTGCACCGGCAAGATACACAAGTACCGGAGCTTATGTTGATAACAGCGCACTTGCTTCTGCTTCAAGAAATGGCATGCAAGCTTTTACTTACGACAGCAAAGATCATTTAGCTGTTTATTCTTACAGAGCAGATGGAGCTGGTGGTGGAAATAAAACCGGAAAAATTTATATCTATGATGTTTCTGATGCTACAGCACCAACAATCGTTGCTGAATCTCCTCTAATGGGTAACGACACAGATACTTTTAGTTCTATTTATGGAGATGCTAAAGTTTCACTGAATAGCGATGGCACTTATAATGTATATGCTTTAGAAGGTGTTAATGGCTTGGCTACATTTACAAACGGTGCGCTACCTGTTGTAGACGATCCTTCCAACTTGATTTTCTCAGAGTATATTGAAGGTTCAAGCAACAATAAAGCTATTGAAATTACGAACCTTACAGACTCAACTGTTAACCTTCAGAATTATAGAATTGTACAATCTGTTAATGGTGGCGGATGGGAATATTATCATACATTTACTACGGATGCCAGTATTGCTGCGGGCGAACAATATGTGTTACTTAATGATGCTGTAGATGCAAGCTTCTTTGCGGCAGCCGACGCTGATGAAGTATTAAGTTTTCCAAGTGCAGTTCACCACAATGGAGACGATGCACGTGGTATTATCCATATTGATTCACAAAGTGGAGACACCACATGGGTAGATGTATTTGGTGATCCTGACAATGATCCCGGTTCAGGTTGGGAAGTTGCCGGCGTTGAAAAAGGGACTCAGAATTTCACCTTAGTTCGAAAAGCAAGTGTTACTACCGGTAATACTACTCCGCTAGGTTCTTTTGGTACTAATTTCGACGATAGTGAATGGATCATAAAAAATATAAATATATTCACGAATCTTGGTTTAGCTACAGAAGCTGAAGCAGCACTTGCCGGAGATTACTTTATTCCACAACGTACTACTGATGCCGAAGGGTTTATTTCTCTAAATCAGGCTATTCATTATGTTAATACACAAGGTTTATCATCTGCAACCAATCTATATATTACAGGTGATCTAGATGAAACTTCCAATGAACTAAAAATTGATCGTGATGATCTAACCGAACTTACAGGACTTACTATAAAGCCTGTTTCAGGAGAAACACCAACTATAGAAGTTTGGGGTGGTTCCGGTGGAGATGGTATTTGGATCAACAATACTGACTATGTAACCATTGACGGTTCAAATTCACCCGGTGGAGATACTCGTGATCTAACGATCACTAGTGCAGACACAACTTTTTCTGCTCTTATTTACACTTATGGAACTACCAATACTACTATTGCAAATAGTATTCTAACATATACCGGTGGAAGCGTAAGTGTATCGGGAATTGTAACTAATGAGTCAGGTCCTAATGGAACTATTGGTCTCGCTGTTATCAATAACCAAATTGGTTCAGAGAATGGTGACTTCCAAAATGGTGTAGGACTTTGGGGTACGAGCTCTGTAATGGCTGATGGTTCAACCGTAACCGGTAACAGAATTCATGCTACATACAGAGGTGTTACAACATGGTGGAGTTTAAATAACACCATTATGAATAACACTGTCTCTATTGATAGTCCGAGAGCAGACCGATCCAGATATGCAGGAATTTATCTAGCTTTGAACGGAGGACAAACTGTCGTAACGGGTAATGAGATCGTTGGACTTCAAATAAACCGTACCACATCAGCCGGTTTTGCTGCAGGTATTTTATTTAATGCTTCATTAGATACTGTTCTTGTTGCTAACAATATGATTGCGGTAGATAACTTCGCTAATATTGGCGCTGCTACCGGAAATGATGTATATGGTATCGCTTTCGACAATGCAGCAGGTAACTCTGTAAATTCTATTTATCATAATTCAGTACGAATTGGTTCAAGTGAAGAAACAGGGATACATGCAGGATTTGGTGCACATCAGGAATCCAGCACTGCGCAAACATGGAATCTGAGAAATAACATCTTTGTGTCTGATCAGGACGCAGCTAATGCAAATGCAATTTACTGGCCAATCAATAGCAATGCTCAATTAGATGCTGACTTCAATAACTATTTTGTGAGTGGAGCATCAGCTAACTTGGGTTTATTTAACACAACAGATGCTGGCACACTAGCTGACTGGCAAACTGCATCCGGTGTTGATGCAAATTCCAGTGAAGTTGCAGTAGAGTTTGTTTCTACTACTGATCTACGCTTAACAGGAAGTTCTGTTGGTGATAACAATCTGGCTGGTACTCCAACTCAAAGTATACTTTCTGATATAGACGGAACCACCAGAAGTTTAGTTGCTCCATACAAAGGTGCTTTTGAAGGTGATGTTGAATTGATGGCTGATGTTGAAATTACCATTGATGCCTTCAGTGTGCTTTTACCGGCAGATGATTCCAGCTTTGACTTAGGAACAGGCGCTGAGACAGAAGTTACATTTACATGGGAAGAAGCTACTTCAAATGCTGAAGTAACCTATGTATTCATGTTAGACTCAGCTAATGCTGACTTCTCTAATCCGTTGTTTATAACCGAATCTGACGATGATGGTTCAGCGACTTCCTTAACAGGAACATACGCTGTTATTGATTCAACTTTGAAAGATCTGGGTGTACTTAGTGGAACAAGCATAGATCTAAAGTGGACCGTAATGGCAGTGGCTTCTGACTCTACCAGAATGGCTGAAAATTCCAATGCTATTTCGTTCACCACCATGATCGGTGTATCTAACGAGCAGGAAGAACTACCGTTAACATTCAAGCTAAACCAAAACTATCCTAATCCTTTTAATCCAACATCAACAATACAGTTTACGCTACCTCAATCAGGTGAAGTAAGACTTGATGTATTTACGATTACAGGACAGTTGGTAACAACCTTGGTTAATAGCAGAATGAGTTCTGGAGAACATGCCGTTACATTTGACGGAAGTAACCTGGCTAGTGGTGTTTACATCTACAGAATAATGGCTGGAAATAACGTACAAACTAAACGAATGACATTGATCAAATAAATCACTCTTATTCTGAAGTTAAAAGCCCTGCCAAACAGCAGGGCTTTTTTTATATCACGTAATTAGATTAGCTGACCTAATTTTAAAATAAAACCGCTCGTGATTGGATTATCTCACCAATATTTAATACCTATCAAAGCCTGATCTTTCATAAATTACTAATCTATGTCTTTGAATTCTGATCAATCCCCTCACAAAAGTATTACGGAAGCCGAAATAATTCGCGAGGCTTGTATATCTGCTGCTAGAGAAGGGTTTATGGATGCTTCCATAAGTGGTTTATGCCATGAAGGAGCTGTTGAAGCTGCCATTAGCGCCATTCAGAACCTGGATCTAACCAAAGTACTAGCATCCAAAAAAGATCAATGAAGCGAGCTATTGTCGGTTTTCATAAAGACGAAAAAGATGATTGGGTTGCTGAATTAGAATGTGGGCACCAACAACATGTTCGCCACAATCCGCCCTGGCAAATTCGTGAATGGGTAACTACAGAAGCAGGTAGAACAAAAAAGATCGGGAATTTTCTATTTTGTAAAGAGTGTACCCGAAAAGCGCTATAAAACAATATTTTGGAACGGTATAGACTTTCTCATTTTATTTAAACAAATTATCAGATGTCATTTCTGAGGTATTAGGGATTGCAAGGGGAAAATACCTCTTAACAAAAATTTGGGATTATGAAAAAGCTACTGAAAATACTCGGAGGGTTACTGGGTGTTGTTGTAATTGGGATATGTGGACTACTCATTTATGTTAGCACTGCACTACCAAATGTTGATCCGGCTCCGGACCTTAAAATAGAGCTCACAGACGATCGCATACAACGGGGTGAATATCTCGCTAATACTGTATTTGCATGTGTAGACTGCCATTCTGATAAAGATTACACCAAATTCGGATTATCTGTCGTAGAGGGAACAAAGGGTAAAGGCGGTGGATTGTTTGGTACAAAAATGGGTCTGCCGGGCGATTATTATGCAAAGAATCTGACTCCATATCATTTGGGTAACTGGACTGATGGAGAAATTTTCAGAGCGATTACCACCGGAGTAGACAAGGAAGGCAATGCGTTATTTCCCATTATGCCGTACACCAATTACAGAAGAGTTGATCCGGAAGATATATATGATATTATTGCATACCTGCGAACGTTGGAACCTATAGAAAATGATGTTCCGGAATCTTCATCTGATTTTCCAATGAACTTTATCATAAACACCATTCCCGGTGAACCGGATTTTACGGAACGACCTGACCCTTCCGACAAAATAGCTTATGGAAAATACCTGGTTACCGCTGCAAGTTGTGCCGATTGTCATACGCCAATGGAACAGGGAAATCCTATCGAAGGAATGCAATTTGCCGGAGGAATGGAATTTGAACTTGAATTAGGGGGAGTTGTAACTTCAGCTAATATTACCCCTGATATTAATACGGGAATTGGCAGCTGGACGGAAGAAGCTTTTATAGCTCGTTTTAAAAGTTTTCAGGATACAAGCAATGTGATCAACAAAAATGCAGTAAAACCCGGTGAATTTAATACCGAAATGCCTTGGCGGTTTTACAGCAATATGAGCGAAGAAGAGCTAAGTGCTATTTATGCATTTCTGAAAACACAATCACCGGTTAATAATCTGATCACGAAGTTTAGGAGGGAGTGATTCAATAATTTTATACTGATTATTAACTTTCACTCTCTGATATCAATATCATTGTAGTGCTATTATAGTTGAATTTGATTAAAGATTCCTTACATGTCATTCCTGCTTTGTAATCTTGATAATACTCACTTAGATCTATAATTCTTTCTTTTTGATCTATTGACCTATTTTTATAAGTAAACCTACTCAAAAAGCTATTTGGTATTATTTGTTCACCGCAAATAGATGGATGTTTATTTAAACGCCTCATTTTTTTTGATCGAAAATCATATATAATTTTTTGATCTTTATTATCTACTAAAACTACGGAACAAGCTTTTGAGGTTAGTTCTAAGAATCGAAAAACACATGATTGAAATGAAATATTTAAAGTGCGACTTAATTGATCAATATCGTATTTATTAAAAAATTTACCTCCAGCAATTTTTTTGAAAAGGCTTTCAGGGGCTAGAAAGTTGATTGCAAAACTATCTGCTTCTTTTTCCATTGTTTCTTCTGATTTAAACTCGTCTATTAGTTCTAACCTTTTACCATTTTTAATTACGTCTTCTTGATGTTCAAACAATGAAACATGACCTAATTCATGAGCAATGGTAAATCTTTCGAATTTCTTGTTCCATATTTTTGGCTTATTTAGATTGATAGAAAACCTACCCCGTCCTAAATAAACCAATGCGGCTGTGAAACTATTTCCAAAATCTTCATATTTAATTTTGTGCCCAGATTCTTCCACCAAATTTATTAAATCCCCAACAACTTCATACATCGACAAACCCATTTGCTCTCTCAAACCAATAGCTTCTCTTGCAATTTCTTCCTTTGTGTAGCTCATCCTCTTTTCAACAGTTCTGACAATTCTTTTAGTTTTCTAACAGCCTCTGGAGTTAATTCATTTAAATTCCTTGCTAGAATTTTTTTGTCATATTCAACTTCTTCTTCACTAAACAGATCATCTTCTTCAATCTTAAGCGCTCTACATAACTTTTTTATAACATTAGGTGTAGGACGCCTCAGACCTTTCTCAAATTGAGATACTGCAGCTTGAGAAAGACCGATTAATTCTCCAAGCTCACTTTGATTCATTCCTAGTGATGAGCGATACTCGCTAATTTTCTGCCCTAATGTTTCCATAGTATTATTACTTTTATTTTGAATATTAATTCATTATACTTGTTTTATTATAACTATAAACCTAAACCTTCACAACATTTTAAATTTATAATAATGCAAAAAACAACACATGTAGTACCTGCAAAACAAGGTGGTTGGAATATTAAAGCTGGAAACGGCAATAAAGCATCTGCCCATTTTGACACAAAACAACAAGCCGTAGACAGAGGGCGACAAATTAGCCGAAATAAGGGCAGTGAGTTCTTCATCCATGGTAGAAACGGAAAAATTCAAACGCGAGATAGCCATGGAAACGATCCAAGAGGAACAAAAGGTTAATGGACTTGAACGAAGCCAAAGTACTTCAAGTCCCGGAAAAACATTCAAAATCTTAAGTATAGATGGCGGAGGAATTAAAGGCCTCTACCCTGCCAGAATTCTTCAACTAATTGAAGAGCAGTATCAAATAAAAATTGCAGATCAATTTGATATGATCTGTGGCACATCAACTGGCGGTTTAATAGCACTAGCCTTATCTATAAAAAAACCTGCCTCGGAATTAGTCTCTTTATATCAAGATAAAGGACAAGATATTTTCCCCAATCCTACAAATAAATTTGATAAAGCCATTCAGCGGTTAAGACAAATTTTATGGGGAGGTAAATACAAGAATGATTCTCTTCAAAATTCATTATCGGAATTATTTGGAGAGGCAAAACTCAAAGACGCATTGACTTATCTTTGCATTCCCAGCTTCAATTTAACTTTAGGAATGCCTAGGGTTTTCAAAAACCCTCATCTTAATGGTAATTTATTTAAAGATGCTGATATAACAATGGTTGACGTTGCTCTTGCCACCTCAGCCGCACCGAGCTATTTACCTATTCACCAAATAAACAATGCATTATATTGCGATGGTGGTATGTGGGCAAATAACCCTTCTCTATGTGGTTTGCTTGAAGCTTTAGACTATTTTGTTGGAGATGGAAAACCATTTAGCTCTTATTCAATCCTCTCTCTTCCTACTATTTCTAATCCCACAGGATGGACTGGTGAGTCTCAAAAAAAGAATTTATCTCTAGCAGATTGGAAAGGAAAAATTCTTAACCCATCTATGGACGGTCAAGCTTATTTCACTGACTTTTTCACATCTAAAATAGTGAACTTCACTAAGGCTAAAGGTGAGTATTTGAGAATTAATCAACCTGTTCTGTCAGCAGAACAATTTTCTTTAATCGCTTTGGATAACACAAGCGATGCAGCTTTAAAACTTTTAACAGAACTCGGGGATCAAGCCGGAGCTGAACTTATTAGCAAGAGAGTATTTGATTCATTTATAACACAAACAAAACATCAAGGAGTACAGAATAATGTCTAATTGTAATAATCTATTTCATGATTTTAACAAATATCTGAAAATCACAAAAACAAAAACCATCAACCTGATGAAATCTAAAGATAACATCAGAAAAAAAATCAAAGAATGGTTCAAGGAAAATCAATCTGAATATACCCCTAAATTCTATATTCAAGGTTCCAGAAAGCTTGGAACACTAATCAGAACAAAAAATGACACCTGCGATCTGGACGATGGTGTATATTTTGAAAGAGAAATTGGCGTCACAGGAACGACACTCCAAAAATGGATATGTGAAGCTGTAAAAGATATTACTGATGCTGAAGTCATACATAAAGCTAAGTGTATTAGAGTAATATATTCAGGAGATTACCATATTGACATTCCTGTTTACTACTTCCCCGAAGATTCTGAACATCCTTTACTTGCAGTTAAAGATTCAGAACTCGAAGAAAGTGATCCAAAAGATTTTGTTGAGTGGTTTTTAGAGCAAAAGTGTGATCAACTTGTAAGAATCATCAAATACTTGAAGGCTTGGGGAGATCATTTAAGAAACAAAATGCCAAGTGGACTGGCTTTCACAGTTCTTGCAGAAAAAAACTATGTGCCAGATGATCGAGACGATATAAGTTTTTATAAGACTCTAAAGGCTATAAAAGCTGATCTAGAAATTAGTTTTGAGTGCGTTATGCCAACAACACCATTTGATGATTTATTTTCTGACTATGACCAAGATAGGATAAATAGATTCTTCGAAAGACTTGATAACTTAATTGACGATGCTAGATTGGCTATCGAAGAAGAAGAAAACCAACTTAAAGCTTCTAAAATATGGAAAAACCATTTAGGAAAGCGATTCCCTGAAGGCTTGGATGAAAATGTTGATGAAAAGTTAGAAGAGCTTTTAAAAGCTGCTAGTTTAATTGCTTCCGGTAAAGCCGGTGTTGATAAGCATGGGCATATAAAATGTAAAGAGCCGAATGATGTTCCTGTTAAGAAACATAGATTTTATGGAGAATAACATGAAATTGTTACCGCCAAAATTGATAATGCATTATAAGGAACAAAAATCCGCAGTGGAAAAAAGCTTTCCATTCATCCACTGTAGGATTTCTTCTAAAGGTTTAATTTGTGATGGTATTTTTACTTTACCTAAATCTTCAACTGAATATGAAATTCAATTAAAATATGAAGTATCTAAGAGACCTAAAGTATATGTACTAAACCCGGAAATAGAGTACAATCAAGACATTCACATGTATAAAGATTCATCTCTTTGTCTATTCTATCCACCGGATAATTCCTGGAAGAAAAACAGTCAGCTTTTTGACACTATTATTCCTTGGACAGTAGAATGGCTAGTTAATTACGAAATTTTTAAACTTTCAGGAAAATGGGTAGGTCCTTATAAATCACATTAAACCTACCCAATAAACTTCAGCATAAAAAAGATCACTACTCCGGTAATGGAGACGTACAACCAAATAGGAAACGTCCATTTGGAAACTTTGCGGTGTTTTTGGAAATTTCCGGTGAGTGCCAAATAGAAACTGGAGAGAACCAACGGCACTACAAAAACGGAAAGTGCAATGTGAGAGATAAGAATCGTGTAATATATATATTGGATAATACCTTCCGTCAGGAATTTGGTATCTCCCTGAAAGTGATGGTAGATCACATAACTGGTTAAGAACATCGCAGAAGCGATAAAAGCAGATGTCATGAACTTCATATGTCTGCTGAAATTTCGCTTTCGGATCTCATTTAATCCCAATAAAAGAAAAACAGTGCTTAGAGAATTGAATGCTGCATTCAGTGCAGGCAAATACGGAACCCACGAATAGGAAGTTTCTGCTCCTTCTTTCCAATAGATCAGCCATACTAAAAATAAGAGTGCAGCCAAACTCACTCCCACAATAATTCGGAAGGCCGATTTAGCGCTTACCTGTTGCAGAATTTTAGATTGTTCCGGGAGAGAGAAATGTTCAGACATTCGCGTTTTTAAACTTTAATAGATTTCAGGGAATCGATCTTTTTCGCATTCCTGCATAATGCTATAAACCGCTTCAAAGATGTCTTCTGCATTTGGCTTGCTGAAATAATCTCCATCCGTGGCATAGGCCGGTCGATGAGGATGTGCTGTTAAACATTGTGGACGAGAATCTAAATATTTGTAACCGCCTTGTTTTTCTACAATATGCTGCATAATAAATGCTGCTGCACCTCCAGGTACGTCCTCATCCACAACCAATAATCGATTTGTTTTCTTTATGGATTCCAAGATCATGTGGTTTTTGTCGAACGGAAGCAACGTTCTTACATCTACTAATTCAACAGAAATTCCTGCTTCCTGAAACTGAGGGATCATTCCTTCAATAATGTTGAATGTAGAACCATAAGAAACTATGGTAATATCATCGCCTTCATTAACGATCTCCGGAATCCCGAGCGGTGTAGTAAATTCTCCTAAATTATCAGGTAATTTTTCTTTTAAACGATACCCGTTCAACGGCTCGATCACCATCGCGGGATCGTCGCCCTGAATCAATGTGTTGTAAAAGCCTGCTGCAGAAGTTAAATTCCTTGGTACACAGATATGAACCCCTCGTAATCCATTGATCAAAACGCCCATCGGCGAACCTGAGTGCCAGATTCCTTCCAGTCGATGTCCTCGAGTTCTTACGATCAATGGTGCAGCTTGACCTCCTTTAGTTCTGTATCTGAGTGAAGCAAGATCATCACTCATCCCTTGAAAACAGTACAGCACATAATCCAAATACTGGATATCTGCAATTGGACGAAGTCCACGTAGCGACATCCCTATTCCCTGCCCAAGAATAGTAGCCTCACGAATTCCGGTATCAGATACACGAATTTCGCCGTATTTATCCTGCATACCTTCCAGACCTTTATTCACATCACCGAGTTTTCCGGCATCTTCACCAAAAACCAGCGTATTCGGATATTTTTCAAATATCTTATCGAAATTATCCCGAATTACAACACGTCCGTCTACTTTTTTTGAACCTTCAGAATACTTCGGCTTGATCTCTTCCACCTTTAGCGGGGAATACTGACTTTGGCTCAGCAGATGGGAATTGAAGCGATCTTTATTTGCTTCCGCACTTTCATGCACCCAGTTTTTAATGGTATTTCTGATCGACCCCCTTTTTCCGGCTGTTAGATACAAAGCTTTTCTACCTGCGGATAAAACATCTTTTCTAAAAGGGCTCTGAACCATTTTCAACCTTTTGATCAAATTATCAATGCCGGCTTCACCTGTTTCTTCTTTAAGCCCCGCCAACCATTCAAGCATCTGTTTTTTATCTTCCTTGATTGGTGTACTATAATTATCCCAAGCTTCTTTTTTGGCGTCTGCGGCTTCTGTGGCGGCTTCTTCTTCCAACTCTTCTAATTTCTTTGCTGGAGCGATCTTATTTTCAAGGATCCATTGCTTTGTCTTTTGCAGACAACAAAATTCTTCTTCAAACTTGAGCCGTTCTTCGTCTTTATATCTTTCATGAGATCCGGATGTAGAGTGCCCTTGTGGCTGGGTAACATCGGTTACATGAATCAAAACCGGAACATGTTCTTTTCGGGCGATTTTTTCAGCCTTTTCATAGGTTTCGATCAATCCCAAATAATCCCAAGCTTTAACTTTAAAGATCTCATACCCTGGCTGCTCTTTAGTTCTTTGAAATCCGCTCAGCACTTCAGAAATACTTTCTTTTGTAGTTTGATATTTCTTTGAAACGGAAATTCCCCAACCGTCATCCCAAACTGACATGATCATTGGTATCTGTAAAACACCTGCTGCATTAATGGTTTCCCAGAATACTCCTTCTGAAGTACTCGCATCACCAATGGTACCAAATGCGATCTCATTTCCTTTGTTAGAAAATTTACTCCATTCTTTTCCACTCAGTGCTTTCTCATTACGATATACTTTGGAAGCCTGAGCCAGCCCCAGCAATCTGGACATTTGTCCCGCAGTTGGTGACATATCCGCTGAGGTGTTCTTCATTTTGGTTTGATCTTTCCATGTACCGTCTTCGTTTAACAAACGGGTAGCAAAATGTGAGTTCATTTGTCTACCACCTGAGTTCGGTTCTAGTTCCGTATCAGGGGTAGCATAAAGCTGGGCAAAAAACTGTACGGGAGTAACACCTTCAATTGCGAGCATAAATGTTTGATCACGATAATATCCGGATCTGAAATCACCATTTTTGAACACTTTTGACATAGCGATTTGTGGCATTTCTTTCCCGTCGCCGAAAATACCAAACTTGGCCTTTCCGGTAAGTACTTCTTTTCTGCCAATCAAAGACATATGTCGGCTCAACCAACCCAGCTTATAGTCAGAAAGTATTTCTTTCTTTCTTGCTGCGCTAAAAGTTGAGGTTTTTTTCTTTGTCTTTGTTTCTGCCATTATCAAAAATTAAGTCGTTCAAAAAATAAATAAAGTAGAGCCTAAATCGAGGCCTCAATAATACGGGAAAAGCGCTTTTCTTACAAAAACAGAACATTAATTAATGCCTGATCTGCACTCCTCTCATAAATACAATTTTTAAAAGATTTACTCAGTAAATCCACCTTTTGTCATCTTGATGGGGTCCAGAGCGTTATCCAGTTCCTCATCTGAAAGATCCGTCATTTCTTTTGCTACTTCTTTCAAAGGTCTGCTTTCGGCAAACGCTTTTTTTGCGATCTTTGCTGCCAGATCATACCCGATTATTGGGTTAAGTGCTGTAACCAGTATCGGGTTTCTACCAACCATATCAGCTATAACATCTTTACGTACTTCTAACCTTGAAACAGAACGATCTGCAAGATTTTTAGCAGCATTACCCAATATTTCGATAGACTGGAGCAAGTTATGCGCTACTACAGGAAGCATTACATTTAATTCAAAATTCCCGGCTTGCCCGGCAACAGTAATTGTAGAATCATTTCCGATTACCTGTGCACAAACCATCGTTAAAGATTCTTCGATCACAGGATTTACTTTACCAGGCATAATGGATGATCCCGGTTGTAAAGCTGCAAGTTGAACTTCACCTAAACCACCGTTCGGTCCTGAGTTCATCCAGCGCAGATCATTACCTATCTTCATCAAACCAACTGCAATTGTTTTCAGCTGCCCTGAAAGTTCTACAGGTGCGTCAACTGTAGCCTGTGCCTCAAAATGGTTTACTGCTTCTTTGAAATCTATACCCGTTAATTCAGAAATTTTTGCAGCAAATTTATTCCCAAAATCTGCATGAGTGTTAATTCCGGTTCCCACAGCCGTTCCTCCTTGTGGTAATTCCGTCATTCTTTTAAGCGCCGATTTAACACGATCAATTCCCAAATCAACCTGTCGTGCATAACCGCCAAATTCCTGCTCAATAGTCACCGGCATAGCATCCATCAAATGTGTACGGCCAGTTTTTACAACATCAGCGTACTCTCTTCCTTTGCTGATGAAGGTATCTCTAAGATGCTCCAAAGCCGGAACTAAATTATTTGTTACGGCAAGAACTGCAGAAATCCTGATAGCAGTAGGAACCACATCGTTAGAGCTTTGCCCAAAGTTTACATGATCGTTGGGATGAATTCCGAGCGTTTCATTGCTAAGCTGATTCGCTCTACGGGATATCATCTCATTTGCATTCATATTTGAAGATGTACCGGAACCTGTTTGAAAGATATCGATGACAAACTCTTTGTCGTGTTTCCCGTCAATTACTTCCTGAGATGCTTCAGAAATAGCTTTTGCTATATGTTCATCAATAAGACCTAAACTTGAATTTGAAAGAGCTGCAGATTTTTTAACATATCCCAATGCTTGAATAAACTCACGGCTGAATCGTATACCGCTTATTGGGAAATTATCTTGTGCACGTTTGGTTTGGGCTCCATAAAGTGCGTCCTTTGGTACTTTAACTTCACCCATAGAATCTTTTTCAATTCTGAAATCGCTCATAGTCTAATCAAGTTTTAAAGTTCGCCAAAAGATAACACTTTTATTATTGATGAGCAGGTCATAATCTTATGAATTCTATTCTATAAAATTTAGTTACATTTATCAGAATTAATGAAATTGTAATTGTGAGTACTACATCTGAAATTCGAGTAAAAAACATGGTGTGCGAACGCTGTATAAAAGCGGTGCGCCAAAAACTCACAGACCTAGGCCTACCTGTTAAGCATATAGAATTAGGAAAGGTGGTTTTTGAGAAGCCTATAGAACTAAATAAAGAAAAGGTTTCAAAAACTCTCGAAGATGAAGGGTTTGAATTAATTGACGATGAAACATCCAAGCTCATCTCCAGAATCAAAATTTCTGTGATTAATCATATCCATCATCATAAAAATGGAGAAACGTTTCACAATCTTACGGATTATCTGGAAAGGGAAATCGGCAAAAGTTATTCCAGTTTAAGTACTACATTTTCGAAAAACGAAGGAAGAACCATAGAAAAATTTTCTATTCAGCAACGAATTGAGCGTGTTAAAGAGCTTCTCATTTATGGGGAAAAAACAATTAGCGAGATAGCTTTTGAATTGGGTTACAGCAGTACTCAATATTTATCAAATCAATTTAAAAGTGAAACCGGACTTACCCCAACTCAATTCAAAAAGCTCCTATCATCAAATAGAAAACCATTAGATGAAGTTTGATAAGTACTGACAGAAGTAATTTTACTTCTAATATTTGTACTCCCGTCCATAACCTCTTCCACCTTCTCCCACCTGCGTTCCTAAAAACTGAAAAGTAGCTTTAAAAACACTGTGGAAAACTTTTTAAGTATTCATAAACAAATTTCTTGACACATATTATATTTTTAGGGTACATTGTGGGGTGATGTGGGAGATAGTGGGGACTACTCTCAAATCGCGTAATTTAGCAATCTTCAATACCTCTGAGGGAATCTTGCCTAGTTTTAAAGGACAATACGAGCATTCTATAGACGATAAAGGTCGTGTAGCCTTCCCTGCCAAACTACGCAAAAATCTCAATCCCGACGCACAAGAGAGGTTTACTATCGTGCGCGGACAATCTGAAGAGTGCCTCTATTTATACCCGGAAAATGAATGGCAAGCTGTTGAAGAAAAGCTTTCTAAGGTAAATTCCTTCAGTAAAAAAGGCCGTTTAGTTAAAAGATATTTACTCCGTTTTGCTGAGGATCTATCCCTCGACAAACAAAACCGCATCGCCCTCCCTTCCGATCATATCGAATATTCAGCCATTGACTCAAAAGTGGTTTTTATCGGAATGGGCGAACATATAGAAATTTGGTCCCCTGCTAAATTAGAAGAAGCAGACGAAAATGTAAGCGCCGAATCAATCGAAGAAATCTTTGAGCAGGTGCTCGGGGGAGATCTTGAAAACGATGGTGATTGAGATGGCTACATATCACGAGCATATACCGGTAATGCTGAATGAATGTATGGAAGGCTTAATTACCGATGATAACGGTATATATATAGACGCAACTCTTGGCGGGGGCGGACATTCAAAAGAAATTCTTGCTCGTCTTGGCGGAAATGCAACACTTTATGGTATCGATCAAGATGATGAAGCTATTGCTGCAGCCACGGCTCGTATCGGCGAAGATGAACGTTTTAAAACGATAAAAGGCAATTTCGGCTATCTGTCAACACTTCTACCTCCCCCTGTAAAAGGACAGGTAGCCGGAATCCTACTTGATCTTGGGGTTTCAACGCATCAGATCAAAGAAGCAGAACGCGGATTTAGTTTTCAAGAAGATGGACCTCTGGATATGAGAATGGGGAATCTTTCAGGGGTTTCTGCGTATCAGGTGGTTAACAATTATGACTATGAAACACTTCGCGACGTGATCTTCCATTATGGTGAAGAGCGTGCAAGTCGTCAGATCGCCAAAGAAATTATCAATAACAGACCAATTGAAACTACGGGTGAACTTGCAGCTATTATAAAGGAATTAGTTCCTGCTAAATTTGCTGTAAAATCGCTGGCAAGAGTATTTCAGGGTATACGAATTGAGGTAAACCGTGAATTAGATGTTCTAAAAGACGTTCTGACTCAATCTTTAGAAGTTTTAAAGCCAGGCGGACGTATTGTGGTGATGTCTTATCATTCTCTGGAAGATCGAATAGTAAAAAAATTCTTTAAAGCCGGAAATCTGGATGGAAAGCTCGAAAAAGATTTCTACGGCAATATCATTTCCCCACTACAAGCTGTCAATCGACAGATCATAACCCCTTCCCCCGAAGAGGTTGCTAAAAACCCCGCTGCCCGGAGCGCTAAACTTCGGATAGCTGAAAAAACCGGCGGAGGTAGTCAATGATCGTGCAATCCCCACTAAAACAGCGCGAAACCCGACCTAACCTCCGTAAAGTACCTTTACCTGACATAGAATCCCCATCTTCATCCCCCAAAGGAAAAAGATCTTCAGGTAAAAAAGCAGGAAAGTCGGTAAGCAAAACACTCCGTGATATTAAGCCATGGAAAGTTATTCTTGCGACCATCGCCATTGGAGTATTTGGATTCCTTTATCTAACTCATGTTTTTGCTACACAGAAACTGTTAGAAGAAGTTCAAAAACTTGAAAGCGAATACAATAAGGCACGTACACAACACGACGCCTTAAAATTACAGTACGACCGTATGGTTGGTCCGGCTGAAATCTACCAAAAAGCAGAACAAGCCGGCTTTGTAAACGGCGGCCCTGCAGACAAACTCATTGAGGTTAAAAAGTAGATGACGGAAAGAACTGCCATATTAAGCAGAATGTTTTTAGTGTTTGGGTTGCTTCTACTGATCCCATGTGTATTGGCATTCCAACTAATTCGTATTAATTACCTGGAAGGTGATGATCTCCGGAATTTATGGAGCCAACAGGCTATTGATACCATTCCCATTCCTGCTCAGCGTGGAAATATCTACGATGCTAATGGAACTTTACTCGCTACTAATGCTGCTAATTATCTAATTGCATTAGATCCAAAAGTAAAGGATGCTAATGGAAAATCTGTAACTAAAGACCAGATTGATGAGTTAGCACTAACATTAGCTAAACAAACAAATCAACCTCCTTCTTATTTCAAGAAAAGAATAAGTACTGCTCCATCACATTCTCAGTATATAGTTCTTGCTAAAAATCTATCTCCTATTGCAAAAGATGCAGTTAAAGAACTGGGCATTAACGGCGTTATAATTGAGGAAAGTTTCAGCAGAAAATATACGTTTGGTTCTCTTGCAGCCCATTCTTTAGGTTTCGTGAACCACAACATGGATGGAAAAACAGGTCTGGAAGCTTATTATGATTCTGACTTAAAAGGAGAAAACGGAGTTCAACAGGTTCGAAGAGATCCCAGAAATCAAATTTCTGCATATTTGGGAGCCCCTAAAAAGCTGCCGGAAAACGGCCATTCGATTCACACAACTATCGACTCGTACATTCAAGCTATTTTAGAAGACGAGCTAAAGAAAGGTGTTGATAAACATTTAGCAGAATATGGAACTGGTATTATAATTGACCCTAAAACGGGTGCTATTAAAGCAATTGCGAACTATCCAACTTTCGACCCTAATTACCCCGGAAGTGATGAAAATGAAAATCGCCGGAACTTCGCCATTTCTGATATGGTTGAGCCGGGTTCTACTTTCAAATTAGTTACTGCAATTGCTGCAGTAGAGCAAAATAAAGTAGATTTTGATGAGGTTTTTGAAACACCTGAATCCGGTGAAGTTGAGATTCATGGGTTAACCCTTCGAGATCACGACCCGCTTGGAAACATGACTTTTCAGGAAGTGATCCAAAAATCTTCGAATGTTGCTACTGCAGAGATTGCGATGCGATTAAAACCAGAGGTCTTTTATCAATATGCCAGAAACCTTGGTTTTGGTGCTGAAACAAATATTGATCTTTCAGGTGAAGTAGCCGGTATTTTAAACAAACCGTATGATTGGAGTTTAGTAAGTCTTCCTTGGATGAGTCATGGTTACGAAGTTCTTGCAACGCCTTTGCAAGTAGCTCAAGCGTATGCTGCTTTTGCTAATGAGGGAATGTTGATGCGTCCGTACCTAGTGGATAAGATTGAAGATCAAAACGGCAACATTGTTCTTGATAATACCCCGGTTGAAATAAGAAGAGTTGCCAGAAAGAACACACTTCAAAAGATATTGCCGATTTTTGAAAGCGTTGTTACGGATTCCGGAACAGGGGAATGGGCACAGATCGACGGATTACGAATTGCAGGAAAAACAGGTACTGCCAAAAAAGTTTATCAAGGTCGATATTCGAATAAATATCTCGCTTCATTTGTAGGTTTTTTTCCGGCAGAAGATCCTAAGTATGTGTGCTTAATTATGCTTAACGAACCTAAAACAAGTGGATATGGTGGCTATACTGCAGGACCTATTTTCAGGGAAACTGCTAAAAGAATAGCCGGGCTCGACCGTGATATACAAAGAAGCATGTCTCCAACAGAAGATTCAGAGTTTATTACAAAAGCGCCTTCTCTTATCGGAATAGAAAAAAGTGTAAGTGAACATATTCTAAATAAATTCGACATCCCATATTCGTTTAAAGGAAAATCAGGTTTTGTCGTTTCACAGAATATTGAACCAGGTTCAGTATTAGAAGGAAAGCAAGAAATTATTCTCACTTTATCGGAAACCTATTTACCCGTTGACAGTTCGAAGGTTAAAGAAGGCTTTGCAGAAGTTCCTGAACTAAGAGGAATGAGCATGCGCCAGGCAATAACCATATTAACGAAACTTGGGTTAAAACCTGAAACGTATCGCTCCGGAACTATTGAACGTCAGTTTCCAAAAGCGGGTGAATTCATGAGACTTGGCAACTCAGTTACTATTCGTGGCAAAGCAAAATCACTCGAACTTGTAGCCGTGGAGGAGAGAGATTGAATACACATGATCTCATAGAATTTATCAATCCGTTAAATACTTCCCGTTTTAAACCGGAAGGTGAGGTTGGTCCGCTTGTTCAGGATTCGCGTCAGGTTACAGAAGGTTCAGTTTTCATAGCCATCCGTGGTACTGAAGTAGATGGGCATATGTTTTTGGAAGACGCCATCCATCGCGGAGCAAAAGTAATTATCTGTGAAGAATCTTATTACACCGATGCTGATGTTTGTGTTATTGAGGTTGAAAATACTCGTTCTTTAATCGGACCATTAGCTCAAAAAATGGCCGGGAACCCGGGTGATAAACTAAAGATCATTGGAATCACAGGCACAAATGGTAAAACCACCACTGCAACTTTAGTATATCAGGCGCTTACTGAGCTCGGACAAAAGATATCTCTTCTCGGAACTGTTGAGAAAAAAATATTGGGCAACTCTTTAGACAGTAAGTTAACCACTGCTGACCCTATTGAACTTGCCTATGATATGAGAAAAATGGTTGAGGCAGGCTCTGAGTATTTAGTAATGGAAGTGTCTTCTCATGCACTTCATCAGGCAAGAGTAGCCGGTTTTAAATTTTCAATAGCAGCTTTCACAAATCTTTCTCAGGACCATCTCGATTATCACGAGACTATTGAAGAATATGCCGCTGCAAAGAAAATCCTTTTTGACGGATTGAATTCGGAATCATCTGCTATAATTAATATGGATGATTCTTATGGATCTTTTATGAAGAATGGAATTTCTGCTAAAATCACTGAACTCGCTTTCGGAAAAAATGCAGAGATAATTAGTAATTCAGCTGAAGGTTTAAAAATCTCTGTAAACGGCATTGAAATTTCATCTTCTTTAGTTGGTCATTTTAATGCTATTAATATTGCTCAGGCGTTTTTGATTTGCGATGAACTTGGTTTTGATGGTTCAGCAGTTGCAACTGCTTTATCAGCTGTGTCGGGCGCTCCCGGAAGAATGGAATCTGTAAGTTTAGGCTCAGAAGCACATCTGCCAAAGGTAATTGTAGATTATGCTCATACACCTGATGCGCTTGAAAATGTTCTTAAAACTCTTTCCGACCTAAGAGCTCCAAATCAACTTGTTTACTGTGTTTTTGGAGCGGGTGGAGACAGAGACTCCGGTAAAAGACCTGAAATGGCTAAAGCAGTTTCAAATTTTGCTGACGAAATTATTGTAACGAGCGATAACCCACGTACTGAAAACCCAGACCTTATTATAGCTGATATTCTCCATGGGTTTGAAAATACTGACAATGTAGTTTCGATAACCTCCAGAAGAAATGCCATTTTCAAAGCTGTTGAATTAGCTTCATCAAATGATATTATTCTTATTGCCGGTAAAGGTCATGAAAATTATCAGGAAATTGACGGTAAACGATATCCTTTTGATGACCGATTAGTTGCAAAAGAAGCTCTTGAACTTAAAGCCAAAGGAGGATTCTGATGCTATACGAATTATTCTCCTGGCTTGACACTGCATTTGACTTCCCCGGGGCCGGAGCTTTTGAATATATCTCCACAAGAACAGGTTTGGCTGCTGTTACTTCCGTGATCATAAGCCTGATCATTGGACGAAGAATTATCAAATGGCTGAGTAGCATGCAACTTAAAGAAGTGATCCGTGAGGACATTGGTCTGGATCATCATCAAGCTAAGGCCGGAACTCCTTCAATGGGTGGGGTTATTATTCTGCTTGCGGTTATTATTCCTTCTATCCTGTTCATGAAAATGGATAGCGTATACGCTTGGTTGATCGTTTTTGTAATTATTGCACTTGGGCTTGTTGGTTTTGTGGATGACTACATCAAAGTTGTGAAGAAAGACAAAAGTGGACTAGCCGGACGATTTAAGATAGTTGGTCAGGTTGGTGTTGGTATAGTAGTAGGAGCTGTATTGTATTTCCATCCTGATTTTGCTGATGTGAACACACTTTCAACCGTTCCTTTCCTCAAAAACGTGAATATAGATTACGCTTTCTTTGGAGAAGACCTCGGCTGGATGATATTTATCCCTGTTGCCGTTTTTGTGATAACTGCGGTAAGCAATGCCACAAACTTAACAGATGGTTTGGACGGATTGGCTTCCGGCGTTTCTGCGATCTGTGGATTTGTTTTCGCAATTTTTGCTTATGTATCAGGCAGAACTGACTTGTCAGGATATTTAGACATTATGTATTTACCGGGCGCCGGTGAACTCACTATTTTTTGTGCTGCACTGATCGGAGGCTGTATGGGATTTTTGTGGTATAACACCAATCCCGCTTCCGTATTTATGGGCGATACTGGTTCTTTGGCACTTGGTGGAGCTTTTGGAGCTTTGGGGCTGATGCTCCACAAAGAGCTGCTTCTCCCTTTCATTTGCGGTGTATTTTTCTTTGAAACGCTTTCTGTGATCATTCAAACTACCTACTTCAAGTACACTAAGAAGAAGTATGGCGTAGGAAAGCGAGTGTTTCTGATGACACCGATCCACCATCACTTTGAGAAAAAAGGGTGGTCTGAACAAAAGATCGTAGTTCGATTCTGGATCATCACAGTAATGCTGGGAATTTTGAGCCTTCTAACACTGAAGATCAGATAATGGATGTAAACAACAAACATATCGTAGTTATTGGTGCTGCCAGAAGTGGTATTGCAGCCGCGCTTCTTCTTAAGAAAAAAGGCGCTGATGTTTTTGTGTCTGATTATGGAACCATCAAAGAAGAATGGAAACAGAATCTGGAAGATGCCCAAGTCAAATTTGAAGAAAACGGACATACGGAAAAAGCAAAGCAAGCTGATTTTGTAGTAGTAAGTCCTGGTGTTCCTACGGAGTCACCAATTATTCAATTCTACCTGAATCAAGGAAAAAAAGTCTACTCAGAAATTGAAGCTGCAAGTTGGTTCACAGATCTAAGAATTATTGCAACTACCGGAAGTAATGGAAAAACTACCGTTACTAATTGGTTAGATCATGTATGGAAAACAGCTAAAAAAGATCATTCTGTTTCAGGAAATATAGGAGTGGCTTTTTCAGATGTTGTTGATGGATCAGATGGCGACTTCATACTTGAGATCAGCAGTTTCCAACTTGACCATATTGACACATTCAAGCCAAACATAAGCTTGTTGCTGAATGTTACCCCAGATCATTTGAACAGATACGGTAACAGTGTAGAAGCTTATGCTGCTTCGAAATTCAGAATCACAGAAAATCAGACGGAAAAGGATTGGTTCATCTTCAATTATGATGATCCAATTATAAAAAGCCACGTGGAAACACTTCAGAAAAAAGAAGACGCTCCAAAGCTATGGGCTTTTTCATACAACAATGAGGTGCCGGAAGGTGCTTTTGTACGCGACGAACATATCATCTTCAAATTCAATAACAAGGAAGAAACGCTTATGCCAGTTTATGAAGTAGGCCTTAGTGGAAATCACAACCTGAACAATGGATTAGCAACGGCTTTAGCTGCTCGTGCGGCTGAAATAAAAAACGAAGCTATTCGCGAAAGTCTGCAATCTTTCATGGGCGTTGAACATCGTCTTGAGAAAGTAAGAGATGTAGACGGCGTGAAATATGTAAATGACAGCAAAGCCACTAATGTAAATGCTGTTTGGTTTGCTTTAGACAGTTTTCAGGTTCCAATGACATTGATTCTTGGCGGTCGCGACAAAGGAAATGATTACAGCGAGATTGTTGATCAGATCAAAGATAAAGTTCATACGATCATTGCAATTGGAGAATCCAAGGATAGAGTTGAAGATCAACTCGGCGATGTGGTTCCGAATTTTGTAAAAGCTGAAAGTATGATGAAAGCTGTTCGTGCTGCTCAAAAAGTAGCGAAACGAGGAGAAGTTGTACTTCTGAGCCCCGCATGTGCTTCATTTGATATGTATGACGATTACGAGCACAGAGGAAAAGTATTTAAAGAAGAAGTTTATAAGCTCTAAAGAGCTAAATGACAAAACCCAAAATTCAAATGACAAACAAATTTCAAATACCACATTCTAAAAGCCTTACAGAAGCAGGTTATGGAATTTGCTATTTGAACATTGAAATTTACGAGTGATATATACGTCTCCACATAGCAACTTATCTAATATCATAGGCACCAGCCCTGAGGATATTGACAATCGTACGCAAGGCAGTGATCGCTTTTTGCTGATGGCCGTTGTTGCGCTTATGATGTTTGGTGTTTTAGCCGTGTACTCATCTATCGCTTACTTCGCAGAATCAAAATCTACAACTGCGTTTGCTTTAATAACCGGACATATTATAAAACTTGGGATTGCTTTCATTGTTATGTTGATCGTTTCCAAGATCAATTATCATACTCTGGCAAAATTCAGCCGTATTGGTATGGTAATAAGTTGGGTGCTTCTTGTAGCCGTTCTCATGTTTGGAACTGAACAGTTTGGTGCCAAAAGATGGCTAAACCTTGGCGGATTTACTTTCCAGCCTTCCACAGTAGCAACCGTTGCCTTGTTACTTCATGTGTGTGTATTGCTATCGGAAAAACAAGACTACGTCAAGGATTTCAAAAGAAGCTTTATTCCCATTATGGTTTGGGTAAGTATTACCTGTGCATTGATTGGAGTTCAGGATTTTAGTAGCGCCGGAATACTATTCGGAATTTGTTTGATCGTCATGTTTATAGGCCGAGCCAGTACTTTACAATTGGGAACACTTGTATTGATCGGTGTTTTTGGTGGAATGATACTCTTGAATCAATCTGAAAATCGCCAGAGCCGTATTGACGATTACATCACTCAGGTAAAAGATATTGAAAGCAGTAAAATTCTTCAGGGTTCTGGTTATCAAGCTCAACAAGCTCACATAGCTATCGCTAAAGGAGAATTTTTCGGAGTTGGTATTGGAAAAAGCTCTCAGCGCGACTTCCTCCCTGCTCCTTATAATGACTTTATTTTTGCCATCATTGCTGAAGAATACGGCATTTTCGGAGCTATGAGTTTGATACTCATATTCACTCTAATTTTATTCCGAGGAGTGGTTTTCATATCCAAAAATGCAGAAGACACTCTTGGTTCTCTTCTGGCAATTGGCTGTACACTCACTATCGTTTTATATGGATTTGTAAACGCAGCTGTAGCAAGTGGATTACTGCCGGTAACCGGGCTTCCCATGCCATTCGTAAGTTATGGTGGTACCAGTATGCTTTTCGCAGGATTGATGGTTGGAATCTTATTGAATATTTCGAAACATCATAAAGATCGGAGGACTCTGTATTATGGATAATCCGAGAATCTTAATTGCTGCAGGTGGAACCGGTGGACATGTGTATCCTGCCATTGCTATTGCTGATGCCATTAAACATCAAAATGCTGACTCTGAGATCTTATTTGTAGGAACCAAAGATCATATGGAATGGAAAGCTGTTCCAAAAGCAGGTTATAAGATCAAAAGTGTTTGGATAAGCGGCTTTCATAGAAGACTTACTTTAAAGAATATGTTGTTCCCGTTAAAACTTGTGACAAGTATAGTTCAGAGTTTTGGAATAGTGAGCTCTTTCAAGCCTCAGGTTATGGTTTCCTGTGGTGGATATGCTGCCGGGCCGGTTGGCTGGGTTGCAGGAAAGCGTGGAGTAAAAATTGTTATTCAGGAGCAAAACAGTTTCCCCGGAGTCACAAACAGAATGCTGGCTAAGTTCGCATCCAAAATATTTACAGCTTTCAAGGAAGCGGCAAAATATCTGCCTTCTGATAAGATCGTGGAATCCGGAAACCCAACCAGAAACACGTTAGATAAAGTTGAAAAAGAGGTCGGACTTAGATCTTTTGATTTTGATGATTCAAAACCTGTCCTCATGGTTCTGGGAGGAAGCGGCGGAGCTAAAACGATTAATGAAGCTATTAAAGGAAATTTAGATAAGCTGTCTGATCTGCAAGTGATCTGGCAATGTGGAAGCAGGTACATTGATGCTTTGATGAAAGAAGTTGATTTAGAAAGCAACAAGAATATTCGTTTAACAGCATTCATAGACAATATGCCGGAAGCTTACGCCGCTTCAGATTTGATAGTAAGCAGGGCCGGAGCAAGTTCATGTTCTGAATTTATGATGACAGGAAAGCCAAGCGTGTTGATTCCTTCTCCCAATGTAGCCGGAGATCATCAAACACAAAACGCACAAAGCATGGTTGATGCCGGAGCTTCTGAATTATTGAAAGATGCCGATGCAGTAAATGCTTTACCTGAACTGGTGCATTCATTGATCAGAGATCAGGAAAAATTGAAGGAAATGAACAAAGCCGCACTAAGGCTCGCTAAGCCGGATGCAGCAAAGATGATCGCAAAAGAAATTCTAGAACTCGCAAAATCGAAGAACAGTTGATGGAAAACAGAATTCAAACACAACCCGTATTTGGACGAACCAAACATATTCACATGGTTGGAATCGGTGGAATTGGTATGAGCGGGATGGCTGAGATCTTGATTCAAAGAGGTTATAAAGTAACCGGTTCTGATGGCGCGTCAAACGAAACTACAGATCGCCTGAAAGAACTTGGCGCGACTATTTACCAAGGACACGCTCCTGAAAATATTGAAGGTGCTGATGTTGTGGTTTATACAAGTGCTGTTAAAGCAACTGAAAACGAAGAAACTAAAGCTGCTTTAGAAAATCGCATTCCTACCATCAAAAGAGCTGAAATGCTTGCTGAATTGATGAAAATGAAGTTCGGAATCGGTGTAGCAGGAACTCATGGAAAAACTACTACAACTACCATGATCGGTCATGTGACTCAGGATGGAAATTACGATCCGACTATCATGGTTGGCGGAAAAGTGCACAGTTTTGATAAAACCAATGCTGTTGTAGGGAAAGGTGATGTGATCGTTGTGGAAGCAGACGAGTTTGACCGAACATTCCTTCGTCTTACCCCTTCTATTGCAATTATTACCAATATTGAAGCTGAACATCTAGACATTTACGATGATCTGGAAGATGTGAAAGGAGCCTTCATCGACTATGCAAACAAAGTTCCTTTTTACGGTGCTGTAATTGTTTGTCTTGATGACCCGAATGTACGAAGTATCCTTCCTGATCTGGAAAGAAGAATCATTTCTTATGGATTAAGCCCTCAAGCTCAGGTTCGTGCAGTAGATATTCAAATGAATCAGTTTACAAGTACGTTTACTGTAATGAATGATGATCAGAAACTTGGTGTGATCACTTTAAAAGCTCCGGGCGATCATAATGTGAAAAATGCGCTGGCAGCAGTTGCTACAGGAATTGAGTTAAATATAGACTTTAAACTGATCAAACAAGGGTTAGAACGTTATCAGGGAGTGTTCCGAAGGTTTCAGAAAAAAGCTGAAGAACAAGGTGTAATGGTGATCGATGACTATGCACATCACCCAACAGAAGTAGCCGCAACATTGAACGCAGCTCGTAAAGGATGGCCTGATAGAAGAATTGTAGCAGTGTTTCAACCTCACTTGTATTCCAGAACTCAGGATCTGTATAAGGAATTTGGCTTGTCATTCTCTGATGCAGAAGTATTGGTGATCACAGATGTATATCCTTCCAGGGAAAAACCGATTGAAGGTGTAACCGGAAAATTGATCTCGGACACTGCTGAGCAATACGGTCATAAAAATGTGATCTATGTCGAAGACAAAGCGGATGTAACTAATACCCTCAAAGAGATTTCTAAATCCGGAGACATCATCATAACCATGGGCGCCGGCGATATCTATAAATACGGTGAAGAATTTGTAAACGAATTAAACAGCGGAAACTATAAAACAGGAAATCAATAATTAGTGTCGGATAAGACTACACATAACGAAGTGAAAAAGAGTAAGCTACTCCCCTGGGCAACAGCGATAATGCTGATTGTAGGAGTTGCAGTGCTTGCCGCTATTTACTGGAACAGAAATGTGACTGTTGATGAGCTTACATTTTCCGGAAATGTAATTACAGAGACAGAAATTCTCACCGAAGCAGCAAATGTAGAATTTGGAGTGCACCCCGACAGCCTGGATCTGAGTGCGATCGTTGAAGGGATTGAAAGAGTAGATTATGTAAAAAGCGCGACTCCTTACATTGAGCCAAATGGTGAACTTAATATCCAAATAAAGGAAAGAAATCCAATCGCTCTTCTCATTAAAGATGGGAATAGAGTCTACGTGGACGCTGAAGGTGTGAAGCTTCCCATTTTTGAAGGAAAAACATTCAACCTACCATTGGTTTATGGCTTTAATGCTTCAACTAATTCTGACACTCTTAAAAGTGAAGCATTCAAGCAAATAAGCACTTTTTTAACGGAAGCAAGACAGAACAAATTTGGATGGATTACCATCAGCGAAGTGGCTTACAACAAAGAAGAAGGTGTTGTAGCACTGAGCCAGGAAAACGGAGTAAAGCTACTATTCGGAAGTAATGACTTCCGAATCAAGCTTGAAAACTGGGAAGCTTTTTACACAGAAGTAATTCGGGTAAAAGGAATCCAAACCATGCAACAGGTAGATCTCAGATTTACCAATCAAGTGGTAACAAGGGAAGGTTAAGATATGAGTTTCAATCAATTTCATATACAAAAAGCATTTTCTCTTTTTAGAGATCAAGGAACCCACCCCTCAATCCCCTCCGTTGGAGGGGAAGCTCTTTGGTCTAAATCAGAGAAAGAGCAACGAGTTTCTCCTCCGGGGAGGAGATTAAGAGGAGGGTCAGGAAATACAGGTTCCACAAAAAAACCTGCGATCAATTTTAGCAATCATCAAAAAAAGCGGTATCAATAATGTCTGAACAAGAAAATATCATGGTCGGTCTCGATATTGGGACTACAAAAATTTGCGCAATCGTTGCTTCCATCGAGCACGAAAGAATAAACATCCTAGGAGTTGGTAAAGCTCCAAGTGACGGTTTGAATCGTGGCGTGGTTGTTAATATTGATAAGACCGTAAACGCAATTAAAGACGCTATAGCTCAAGCGGAGCTCGCTTCCGGAATTCAGGTGAATTCTGTGAATGTAGGTATCGCCGGCGATCACATTCGAAGTATGAGAAGCAAAGGTGTGATCACAATTAATAACAAGGACAATGAGATCACAGCACACGATGTAGAACGTCTCTTGGAAGATTGCCAGCGAATAATGCTCCCAACAGATCAGCAAATCCTTCATGTAATTCCTCAGGAATTTGTAGTTGATGGACAAGATGGAATCAATGACCCTGTTGGGATGAGTGGAATGCGTATGGAAGCTGAAGTTCACATCATTACCGGACTTGTATCTGCTGCAAAAAATATATACAGATGTGTGGAAAGAGCTGGTTATCAGGTCGCAGACATCATCCTTGAACCTCTCGCCTCTTCCTATTCTGTACTTGATCAGGAAGAGAAAGAAGCAGGTGTTGTTCTTGTGGATATCGGAGGTGGAACTACAGATGTAGCCATTTTCCAGGATAATACTATTCGACATACAGCGGTTATCGCCATTGCGGGACAAAAAGTAACGGATGATATCCGATTAGGTCTAAGTGTACTTGACGATCAGGCTGAAACACTGAAAAGAAAGCACGGTGAAAGTTATGCAGATATGATCCAGGAAGATGAAGTGATCACCGTTCCTGGAATTGCAGGACGTCCACCAAAAGAAATTACAAAAAGCATTCTTGCTAAGATCATACAAGCAAGAATGGAAGAAATCATGGAAATAGTTGGGATCGAGATCAAACGCAGTGGATACTCAGAAGCACTTAGTGCAGGAGTAGTTCTTACAGGCGGCGGATCATTGATCAAGAATATTTGTCCATTGGCTAACGAGATCTTAGGAATAGATGCCAAGATCGGGATTCCATTGGGAATCACAGGCGGCTTAGTGGAAGAAGTGAATAGTCCAATTTACGCTACTGGTGTTGGTCTTGTGGTTCATGCCTTAAAAACAGGCATGGGCAACAATCAAGCAATGATGCCATCATCACAAAAAGGCGGAAAAAATATGGAACAGGTGATGAATAAGATCGCCGACCGTATGAAAAGTTGGTTCAAAGAACTTTAGCAAACAGCAATCATCTACAAAAAACAATCCAGTAAATAAATACAAAAACAAGGAGTAATCATGGCTAACCATAATACTCGATTCTTTTTCGACGAACAAAGCCAAGAAAACGCAAAGATCAAAGTGGTCGGCGTAGGCGGCGGCGGCGGAAACGCAATCAACAATATGATAAATATGGGCCTCGACAGTGTGGAATACATCGCACTTAACACCGACGCCCAGGCACTGAAAAACAGCCAGGCTGATGTAAAAATTCAGGTTGGAACCTCACTTACTAACGGTTTAGGAGCAGGAGCTCGCCCGGAAGTTGGTAGAGAAGCGGTTGAAGAAAACCGCCATGAAATTGAAGAAGCCATCGAAACTGCGGATATGATCTTCGTGACTGCAGGAATGGGTGGTGGTACCGGAACCGGAGGCGCACCTGTAGTCGCAGGAATGGCCAAACGTAAAGGAATTCTTACAGTAGGAATTATTACTACTCCATTCGATTGCGAGGGTAAGATCCGTAAGAAATTTGCACTGGAAGGGATCACAGAACTCAAAAAGAACTGTGATACGGTTATCGTTATTCCAAACGAACGACTTCTGGACATCGCCGACGAAAACACCACATTAATGGATGCTTTCGCTCTGGCAAACGAAGTTTTATATAACGCAACACGCGGTATCAGCGACTTGATCCTAATGCCCGGCTTGATCAATCTTGATTTCGCGGATGTTAGAACAACAATGACTGATGGTGGAGCTGCTATCATGGGATCGGCAACTGCTGAAGGTCCTGACAGAGCTGAAATTGCTGCTCGTTCTGCTATTAACTCTCCGTTATTGGATGGAGTTAGTATTCGCGGAGCAAGAAGCGTTCTTGTTAATATCAGCGCCGGTTCGGCTCTTGGTATGCGTGAAACCACTACTGCTACCAGTATTGTTCAGCAGGAAGCGGGTGATAACGCCGAGATCATTCTAGGTACTGTTCTTGATGAAACATTCACTGATGAGATCAGAGTTACCGTAATTGCTACCGGTTTCGACTTAGCTGAGGATAGAACTACAGCAAAAGTTGCTCCTAATGCTACTGCTGGTTTAAACAAAGCAGCAGAAAACGCTTTAAATAATCAGCAAGTAAAACCACAAGGAGTTCCAAGTAGAATTGCTCGTACTCCTAGCGATTATTACAAGGGAGAAGGAAATCTCAAGAAATTAGATACGCCTTCTTATCTGCGACGTGATCTTTCTGTACGGCAAGAAGAGCAGGAAACTGAACATGAACAAAATAGTTACCGCGCTGAAGAGCCTAAGCAAGAAACGAAAAGCAGAGATAATATCGCTCCGTTCCAAAGTAGAACTGAGCGTATTCAGAAAGACGATTCTGATCAGCCCGCATTCTTGCGCAAGATCATGGATTGATCTGTTTTTGGTTTACTGATTTTTTGAGTTGCCTTGGGAAAGGTGTCTCATGAATCATAATTTTTTTACTGGATTATAGTTGCTGCTCACTTTGTGAGACAGCTATAGATTGCTAACAACAAGAGAAGCCTCTGGATAAGGGGCTTCTTTTTTTTGATCGCTGATTCCGGATCACTGATTCTTTGTTGATTCTCTTCTATGATCAATATTCTGTCACTTCGAACGTAAGTGAGAAGTCTAAAAAATTCAGATACAAGAAAGACAACCCTTAGATGTCTCCCTTCGCTTCGACATGACAGAGCCGAGTTTGTCATTTCGAGATGAATGAAGGCGTAGCCTGAACGACCGAGAAATCTAAAGAACTACTAATTTACATCAACTATCTTTAGATGTCTCACATCCGTTCGACATGACAAAAACGTTGTTTAAAAAGCCAAGCAATTATCAACTGTGCCCTACTATGTCTACATAACAACCAATTCTAGCAAAACTACTTTGTATGTTGGTATAACAAATGATATTCCATCCAGAATATTAGAACATGGATTGAACGCCGGAAACCCCGAAACTTTTGCGGGAAAATATCATTGCTTTAATCTTCTTTATTACGAAGAGTTCCAATATGTAAATGATGCTATCGCAAGAGAAAAAGAAATCAAGAAATGGCGTCGAGACAAGAAAGAGCAATTAATTAATTCAGTAAATCCTGAATGGAGATTTCTTAATAAGGAACTGGGATTATACCCTTTTGGTGATTATGCTGATGAAAGGAATATCAAAAGCAGAAGATAGAAAACCATCTTGTCACTTCGAACGAATGTGAGAAGTCTACAGATTTAGATACAAGAAAAACAAACTCTAGATGTCTCACATCCGTTCGACATGACAAAAAAATTAATATAAAGTCTCTGTCATTTCGAGATGAACGAAGGCATAGCCTGAATGACCGAGAAATCTAAAGAACTACTAATTTACATCAATTATCTTTAGATGTCTCACATCCGTTCGACATGACAAAGCCGAGTTTGTCATTTCGAGATGAATGAAGGCGCAGCCTGAATGACCGAGAAATCTAAAGAGCTACTAATTTGCATCGACTATCTTTAGATGTCTCACATACGTTCGACATGACAGAGTCGAGTTTGTCATTTCGAGATGAATGAAGGCGTAGCCTGAACGACCGAGAAATCTAAAAATCTATGAAACCTACTCCACTATTTGTAGATTTCTCTCCCGAATTGTCGGGATCGACATGACAGGAACGCTGCCTGCTCCCCAACCCTAAAGGGTCTCCTTGTTTAAGGTTTAAATCAATTGTGAGATTACAACGAAAAACTAAGTTAGCGGCTACCACACCTTTTACTTATTCCCTTATCCACCAATAACTAATTCACTTTGTCACTCAGTCACTTTCCCCACTCTTTCACTTCTTCAACCCCAACCAAGCATTTCTCCTCTCTACCTCTTTTCTTCCTGCATTTTCATCAAGAGTAGTTTGTAGTGTTTTGGAGGCTTCCAGTTTCACATCAAAGGTTTTTTCCTGCCCCCATCTTTCGATGAATACTTTAATTACATCGCCCGGTTTATGATTTGCTAAGATCTCATCTACATTTTCTACAGAATTCAGATCCGTTCCTGCAATTGATATGAATACATCTTCTGATTCTATTCCTGCTTTGTAGATCGGACTTCCAACCGTTGCATTCGAAGTCATTTTCCATTCATCATTTCGCTTTCTGATGGTTTCGCCTAAACTGGCTTTGTTCGGTTCTGCGATTTCAAGATTCACTCCTACTTTCGCAAATAATGATTTGTAATCAGGAAGTTTGCTGTCGAAGATGTAATTCTCAAAATAGTTATCCGCGAATTCTTTTCCGGCATATTCTGCTAAAGCAACCTGAAGATCTTTAACGGTGTACGGAACTTCTGTCTTACCGTATTTCATCCAAACTAGCTTGAAATAATCATCCAGATTCAAGCCTTTATCCATTGTCCTAAGTGAAAGATCTAATCCCAATCCAAGTACACTTCCGTATGTATAGTAAGACACAAACGTATTTGATCGATTTACAGGATCTACGGATCGAGCCGCATCTACAAACGGGGCTTGGTAACTCATCTCGATCGGATTAAAGTAATTTCTTCCCGGAGAATTGATCACGTAATTCAATCCGCCGTCCAATCCTTCTACATATTGCTTATCTGTTCTGATGTCAGCTCTGGCAAGCGTCAAGCCTGTATAATAGCTCGTAAATCCTTCTGCGAACCAAAGCTCACCGCTCATATTCGCTTCTTCAAAATCGAAAGGTTCCAGACTAGCCGGACGAATTCGTTCTACATTCCATGCATGAAAGAATTCATGAGAAATAGTTCCGATACTGGTTTCTCCCAAAGGTCGGTCTAATGGTTTTGAACTCACTACGTACGTCGAGTTTCTGTGCTCCATTCCGTCGCCACTGGCGTTGGGCATGTAGCAAGTCAAAAATGTGTACTCATCGTAATCAAACTTCGGCAACTCGCTATAAATATCTCTCTGAGCTTTTACGATCGCCATTACCTTCCCGAAATATTCATCCACTTCTTTATCTGAAGCCGGAGTGTGTAAAGCCATACGGATATTCTGTCCGTCTACTTTTTCTTCACGGAAATGCATATCTGCGATTTCGGTCGGACTGTCTAAAAAGTACTGAAGATCTTCAGCGTAATAGGTATTTCCTTCCACATGCTTTAGCTGAGTAGCAATTTCCCAATTCAGATCGTCTCTTTTGTTGAAGGTGATCTCGATCGGACGGTATTCGTAGTTTCTTGCCCACGCAAAAGTTGCCGGCATATTCATATGCGCATGCGTTTCATCAATTCCGGTGTACGTCCCTCCTCCTCTGTTCGCGTATAAAGTGTAGCTGAATTTCACGGTTCCATCATGACCGCTTACATTCCATTGATGCGGATTTGGTCGTGTAATTTCCAACTCATTTCCGCTACCATCTACTGCGCTTACATTGTACACATTCTTGGCAAATTCATGAAGTGCATATCGTCCAGGAGATGTTCTGCTCATTCTCACTTCCAGCACTTTATTTTCTACATTCGGAAAGGTGACTGAGATTTCTGCTTCGTGATGAACCGCATTTTCGAATGAGATCTCGTACTGATTATGGGTTTGAGCGGAAGCCACATTCGTGGCGAATATTGAATATCCAACAAGGAATATTGAATAATGAAGTGCTAGAACTTTTCTCATGGATATAATTTTTTGAATTGTACGATGGAAGATGAGGAGCTTTATGGATTGGTGCAACTGATGTTACATCTCTTTGCTTATTCATTTTCATCATAAAGCATTTATCCTGATCCCGAAATATCGGGACGAAGAATCTGCACTAATAACTAAGCCACTTCGATGATAATTCAAAGATTTTGTCATATCGAGTGGAACGAGATATCTAAAAATAGCTTTTAAAAATACGTTTAGATTTCTCACATCCGTTCGAAATGACAAGGTTTGGAAGCATGTCATCCTGAGGATACTTCCGAAGGATCTGCACGAATTCATACATGTTCAGATTATCCAAATTTGCAGATTCTTCGCTTTCGCTCTGAATGACAAAAGAGCTGTCATCCCGAAGTGGAAATGCTTAGTTGAAGTTTCAATTGTTAACACGAGGGATCTCAAATGATAGATCTGTCCACATTTTTGAT